>Ga0307510_10001523_pt1 | contig 25545 bp, 7 predicted proteins | sample 12_EM_MG_FD_207224 | JGI IMG/M metagenome (GOLD analysis project Ga0307510, IMG submission 207224) | Populus trichocarpa ectomycorrhiza microbial communities from riparian zone in the Pacific Northwest, United States - 12_EM | ecosystem: Host-associated > Plants > Roots > Unclassified | place... | reverse complement strand
TATTTTATTCATGGTTTAAATTGTTTCAAGACAAAACATGGACTTGTATTTATTTTTCAGCAACTAATTAATTGATTTGGGTTTTATTCGGGCTTTTAGCTTACAACCCAAATGGTCCATTATAGTTACTTTGTGGGACTATTTAAGTTAAAGTTGAGCTCAAAATTTTGGCAACCAAGTGATCAATAAATCATTGTATTTTTGTGAACAAAACTCTTGATTTTGGTTCTTCAATTTACTTTATTGAACTTATCAAAGAATTTTGACTTTATGAAGCTCTTCCTATACTTTTAGTTCTTGATTCTTATAATCAAAAAGTCAAAGTTTCATCAAATATTTTTTGTTCTCTAATTCAGGTAATATATTGATCAAAGTTATTATAAGCAACATGATTTTAGTTTTTTAGGATTTGTTGTTAATTTCATTGTGCGTTAAAAGGTTCTTATCCTTTGGGTTCACATTAATAACCTCGTAAAAAATAAATAAGAAAATATTATAAGGTTTAATTCTCAATCAATCATAATATAGGAGGATGATGCAGATAAAGAGATTAATTAACAAAAAAAAGACAAAAGAAAAATAACCACAGTAAAACCAGGCAAGCCAACTAAATCCCACGACTCAGGTCTTGGGAATAGATGGCAAACTGGAAAAAATCATAAAGCAAATTTCTCATACCAACCAAATATTGAAAGGTAAAACTAAAGAAGAAATCAAATTAAAAAATATATATTTAAGATAACCCGGGTCGATCTATTAACCCCACGACTCAAGTCATAAGACTAGGTTATAGGATAACTCCATAACAAGGAAAATCCAATTCTCAACCAACACCTACTTGAAGGATGAAATAAAAAAAATTAGTTTAAAAAAAGAAAAAAAAAAACTCAATGTTAATCTAGGTTAACCTTCCTACCCTGTGACCTATATCACGAGATCAAGTTTACCTCGTAAAAGGCAAGCTGAAAAAAACCTACAAAGCTCAATTCTTAACCAACCAAATATTGAAAGATAAAATTTTAAAAACAAATTAATTGAAAAAATGACCCAGAACATAACCTTGCTATTTTGACATAAAAACAAAGAAGTGATGATCAAATTTGACAAAAAAACAAAATATCTGGCCACCTTGCTATTTTGGACGATTCGGTGTAAGAATTAATAAGAAGAAAAAGAAAAGAAAGAAAAAGAAAAAAAGAAGGAAACATAGGTCAACTTGTCGATCAAACACAACTATTCACCACTCCACATGGAAGATCTTGTCGAGGTGCTTTCAATGCCATCGCCGAAGATTGGATTCGGTGGAGGTGTAAAGTCACACACATCACCCCAGCACAATGACTTTACTCACACGTGTGTTGCACCCGCCAACGAAGTCCTACATGTTTGCTCACTTCAACCCCTCACATTTATTTTAGATGTCATTTTGATCTCCTAAATCTTAATTGTTTTAGATCAACAAAATTTCAGTTTATTTTATCAAACCGAGAATTAAATAATGGATGTCAAAATGTTTCCTCGGTAATATGATACCATTATACCCAAGCAACCAAAATAAATCATTAAGTTCAATCTTAAATAAAAGCCAATGCTAAAGAATCAAATTAAACAAAAAAAAAAAGTTAAGTGACCCGAAAAAAACAAGTGTGAGTATTCTTTGGCCGTGCAAATTAGTGCATGGTGGTAGAAAAACAAAAGAGGTTGAATACTTCTTAAATATTCAAATTTGGTCCCCAAATCTCAAATTGTCTTAAATCAATGAAATTATGTTTTATCTTATCAGATAGAGTATTTACCGAGTGACGAAATCGACATCACAAAATCTTCCCATGCACACATAGGAAAAAATAAACATTATAGATTATTGTTGCAGATAATTGATTATTGTTGTAATCTACTATGATTACTAAGAAGAGTTATAATAATTTCAGAGGTAATTTTAATTTTGTATTTATTTTAATATATTTATTGCGTTTCCAGTAATAAACATTAATTTCTCCTTTTATTTTAATAGTCATTCCCTGTAAATTTCTTCTAGAGACAAATCAATTAACATCTAGACTAAAAGTTTCAAAGATAATAACATTGATATGATGAGTCCTAGGATGATAAAAAAAAAAAAAGAGTGCTCAATTATGACATTCATTAAGCAACTAATTGCATCCTTCATGATCAGTTAATTACGTGCCTGTAAATTTGATAATTAAGTGTGCTTAGTGTGGTAATGGATTATGCTTTTTAAAAGTGAAAATACATTAAAGTATTAATTTTTTTATATTAATATATCAAAACCATTTTAAAATATCTAGAAAAACATTAAGACCCGCTAGTGGATCTTCACAAAATATCTTGATGCCCAGCTAAAACATGACGACAGCTTAAGGACCCAGAAAGTTCCTTGGAGCCCAGGCCATGTTTAGATAGTTACTTCAGACTTGAGTACTTAGTAATCTTAAAAGGTAATTACACAAGGAGTGCATGCATGTGTGCATCTTGCAAGTATAGTTGCGGTCATTTTATGTTCGGCTCGGGGTCCATATAATTGGAACCACCAAAACAAGTAACATGAGCCCACTCCGAGAAGCCTAGAACCCAACTTGCCCCTAGGATGAAAGGCCATGGCCTTATCAGGAACATGTGGTGTGGAGAGACCCTGGTGCACTTTCTTGGGTCGTTGTTCTGAACAATTCCCTAGAGACAACGAACCATGCTATTCATATTTTTGTCGTTGTTTTGAATTCAAGAGATGAAGATAAATATTAGATGTTAGTGGGTCGCCAGTAGTCGGCAGGAATGGAGGAATATTTCCTTGGAATAGGATCTTATTGGTCCCTCAAAGAAAGATTTGGTCAGTGGGTAGAGGTTCTTTTCTTCCACATTTTTTCTGCCTTCACACGATGGTATTAATTTAATATAGGTTGATAAAAGTAAAATTAAATTAAGGCTAATTATTTCTTGAATGGGTTTAGTAAATTAATTTAAGTTGTTTTACTTTTTATTAAAAAAATTATAAGCATGTTTCATCAGAAATAACTCTTGACTTTAAATCAAAAGTTTGATAAAAAAAATTAAGTCAAATTTAGTATAAGTCGCAATTCATAAGTCAAAAGTTCAAAATTATTTCAATTTTATAACAAACTTTTGATTTAAGTAAAAAACTTATTTCTATCTAGACATACTTATAATTTTTCTTTGAAGTAAAAGTAAAAAAAAAAAAAAACTTAAATCAATCTATAAAAATCATATCAAACGTTACCTTAATCGTATCAATTCTTAATTTATTATTGCTTAAAAAATAAAAATAATGTAATTTAGTCAGGATAATTATTAATTAAGTTCGCTATTTCGGTGCATTTGTAATGCTAATAGAAAATATAATAACAAAAAAATAAAATAAAATTGGCTTTAAAAGGTTTTCACTACTCTATTGTGTCTCCTCAGGTTACGCACGCGACCAGTGGCGTGACCGTATCCCGTATCATAGATACGGTCCACTCCTCTATGTACCTTTTAGTTAGGTACTGCCCCAAGATAGAAAGTATGCCTCTGTGTCAAGGCGCTACTTTCTGTCCGAGCTGGTAAGCTATGCCTTCTCGTTCAAAAGACAAGAAGGGTGGCATCTTTACTAAGCTTAGAGATGAGATGCAGTATTGCCTAACGATCGCCCACAGTGTTCCGAAAACACTGGCTGGGATTACTCTTCGTTCAGTAAGTTTTGTAACCCTAGAGACTACGAGTTGAGTTGTGGTTCTCCAGGTCGCCTAGCTTATCCCACGGATGCGGGGGCTGGGAAGAGGAGGTCCCATGGGCAATTATCCAAGTCAGCGCCTTCTTAAGCCTCTTCATAACTTCCATAACTTTGGCTCAAGTCCTATAACGAGGGTTTCGCTCGTTAAGGGCCGGGTTTCTATTCAATCTAAGAGTCAATTATCACGATGCTCTACCGCTTATAATACCGAAACGAACTTAGTTTCTCTAATTCCAACCGGAGCGATATTGTTGGGAACTTACACTCCTGGTGACAGAAGCTGGATTCTATCTCTTCCTTCTGTGAAGCGTATCTATTTGTTGGTTGGTTGGCTTGTGGTGCTGCGCTAACCACGCTAGCTGCGGAGTTGAACCACAGTTCTTCCTTACCTTTCGCGGTGAAATTCCACTTCCCTTTGTTCTTTCTACTACTACTGTAAACAAGCCCTTTGTTTAGTACACAGTGATGTATCATGTATGGGCGCCTATTTCACCCTCCATTGATGGATAGGCTTGCCACTTTGTCTTCGGATAACTGCCAAAGACAAAAAGACAAATCCGGAGACTCGAAAGGAAACCATGTCTTCTCCTTAGGAAGAGAGCTTCCTAGCCTATCAAGGAAACGCCACCTTTCATTAGGGAAATATTTCTCAGGTCCCAGGGCGAGTCACAACGCGGACTGCATGGTATCTATATTCAGCCGTATCTATCTCCAGCTCTTTCTATAGCTGGTAGGTTCTTTCGCAAGTTCTCTAATCTCTTATAATAAAAGGAAGCTGTTCAACTTGTCTCAATGGAGAGAATAGATGGAATAGTATGTGGGGCTTATACGTGGTATGCATTGCTGAGAACTACTAGCCTTGTAAGACTGGCAAGGTTATACCAGAATATGTTTAAAATGGATTGACTGTTATCCCTATGGGAATGACTAGTCTTGCTTGCTGGTCCTGCTTAGTGGGAAAAAGGTTTAAAACTCGCTACTCTATTGACTGAGTCACATCTTTGATTACGATTAAACGGAACAATCTCAAATACACCAAGATCTAATTTCGGGTCATTTCTTGGTGAACATAATCTGCCATAATCTCTTCGATCCAATCATTTATATGCCAGAATAAAGAGGGATTGGGTAGGAAAGTGGAGGAGACTTTTTTGCATATGATAATCAAAGGGAGCAGCAACGCTGCAGCAATTCTTTGGAAAAGCCCGATTCTTTTTTTGTCTTCGAGCTTTCATAAGAAAAAAAAAATAAAAAAAAAATAATATAAAAACCGATAACTAATGGTCCAATATTTCTAAAGCCCAACAAATTGGTTTTCAAAAAAATTGTAACAGCTGCTGTTGACTTTGATTTTTTTGAAATAATTAAAAAAATCCAAAACAAACAAATTCTCTGTTTAAAAATAACAGAAACTAAAAACGAAAACGAAGGCCAAGACTGGAAACGATACTAAACAAATCCTAAATTTCTATGCTTAAGAATAACCAGCCAGGGGTATGAAATATCAGCAAATATGATCAACGAACCATGGAGAGGGCAAGGAGAAGGAGGCGGTCTACTAATAACTAGTTCAATTTATAACGAATATGGCAGCCACTTGAACCGGAGCTAGCAAGTAATTTGATCCAACACAGAGGCAACAAGGCACCGAGAAATGACGGCCCGGATCAGAAGAAGCTAATAGCGCGCGCATGTGTGTGATTATACCTTCTTAAGAGCACTTGGAAGTTGAAGTAGATTCCAGATTCTGATGCGTTACAATGCTTTCGATTTACCATATGCATCAAAATCAATCATCATTCATTTGATGCTCCCATTGAAGTAGAAAATCCCCATCCCAAAAGTTATATGCCAAGCCACAAAGTAAATCAGGATACCAGTTGCAAGTGTATTGCCATAACTTTATTGCGAAGCCTAAAATACAAATCAAGGTCTCTGGATACCGAGTAATGAATTTCTACTAAAGAATACCTATAAGTGAATGAATGAATGAATGAATCATTCAAAAGAATATCAGCAGAAGAATCCTACTATGTCCAGTCTTCAGCCATGGGTGAAATGATCCCCAGGATTGTAAAAAACTATTTTTAGATCAGGCTCCTCTAGAATTTAAATATCGCTCCCACCATATTTATTGCTAGCCTTCAGCTTCCCGATTACAAGGTTCTTTCAGAAAATAAATATCTATCAGCGTATGTGTCAGCTAAGTTCCCGTCTTTAAACTAAGAATGCTTTAATCATACATAGCGTCCCAATTGGATCAGCATCACACTAATATCATCACAAGAGCCTCGCAAAACAGAGAGATCAGCAAGCTTTTTACAGGCAGATAATGGTTCTGCCTTTTCAACCCCTAAGCACAATCGGCGAGCAATATCAACAGCTTCTTGATTACCAACCTGAAACCATGTAAAGGACTTCATTTAGATTATTTGAGCTAGTGAAATTCCTTTAGAGGGAAAAGATTGCTAGCGAGAACATACCTTATCCCATAAGCCATCAGAAGCTAAGATTAAGAACTCATGATCTGGCTTAATTCTAACAACGTTTGTGTCAGGCTCAGCTATTACCCACTGTTTAAGATGATTATCTCCAATTCCCCTGGACACAGCCAAGGATCCCTGAATTCTCCAAGTTCCATGGATTAAATCAACATAGCCACCCTGCAAAACAAATTCCATAAAATTCATTAGTTCCCATTCAAACAAAGTTTTTCTCAGACCCTGTATTTCTATGCAAGAGCGTGCATAATATGGTGACAAACTGCTTACCATGGACTCAATCCTGTCCTTCTCGTCTTCCCTGGAAGGCCGGTGATCGGCTGTGAGGGCCTCAGCAACACCTCCTCTACTCATAACAGCACGACAATCACCGGCATTAGATACAACAAGGTTGCCCTTCCTAATTAAAGCTGTCACGCAGCAGGAGCCACCTCTAATATCTTCTTTTAAAAACTGAGCATCGGTATTCAAATAACCATACTTAACCGCATCCTTAATGTCTTCTTCGTCCCTCCTAGCAACTTCATCTAAAATATTCTTATCTAAATTCCCTGCTGCAAATTCAGCAGCTTTAGCACCCCCATGTCCATCAAAAATAGCAAAGAAAGCCTGCAAACACAATGCATATATAGATTATAAGACACAAATTTTAAATCAAACACAGAGCCTCAATATTAATCAACACAACATATAACAAATTTCCATATCGGGTTCCATATTTAGTTTAGCCTTGAAAATTACCATAACCAAAAACATGTGTCTAGATGATCAAAAGACTTCATTTACAGCAATTATTTTCATATTCTTTGATATATTCCAGAATTCCTTAAACTGAAGCTCGTTATTATCTAATTCCATGTTTAATCTTTGATATAATCCAGAATTCCACAATTTTATTTCACATACCAATCCAATGAATAGCCATACCTAGACAGAGGAAGAAAACGAAAACAGAAAAAAATTCACACAGCAGAAAACCATGAAATTACCTGCTTGGCATCTCCTTCAAGGTCAACGACGGCAGAAAAGCGATCCTCCATAGCCTCTCTCCTTCCTCTCTTACAATAAACAGAATAGCCATACCCTTCTCTCTCCAGTTCCGCTCCCTCCACCTCCCTGGGCGTCGCCAGCCCTCCTCCAAACCCCATAACAACCGGTATATCCAGCCTCGTCGGCCTCTTCCTCTTCAAGAGCGTCGCGGCCGCCCCCGAACCCGAAGCCAGAGAAGAAGAAGAATTGAACCCAGTTAATGGTTTTTGAAGGCGATATCGAAACGGAGAGGGAGAAGAACAAGAAGTAGTTGAAGAAGATGGAGATTGTGTTGTTGGTTTTGAATGGGTTAGTGTTAGTGCTATTGTTTCTGCTGGTGGTGAAGGGATTGATACCATTGTTTTGCTGCGGAAGAGAGTTGTTGATGGAGAGAATACAGGAGAATTCGACACGGCAACAGAGCACGACATTTTTTTTCTTCTCGTGTGATGTTTGTTTTGAGTTTTACTACGTTCGCTTTTTGTGACTCCTTTTGTTCTCTGGTTTGTTTGTCTCTGAATCTGTTGCATGAAAGAAGAGGATTGCTATTGTGGAAATGTTAGGAGGTTATTTGTAGTGGTTTTCTTCCTAGTGATCTGTGGCCAATGCTCTGTTCCATAATGTCGATGTTGCCCTTGGATTATTTTTTTTTGTTTTAGCTTCCTGGGAAAGGGTCAGAAGATTTTCATGGTCAACGGATTTTCCTAGTAAGGTGGCCTGAATTGAATCTTTGATGCGTGTTTTTACTTGTATTTCTTACCATTTCCTAGTAGTGTCCACGTAAATAGTAGGGCTCCTAGTTTTTTCGTTTTTTCTAGGACAATGCCGTGGGATAGTTTTTAAAATGAATTTTGTTTTATTGTAAAGATTATATAAAAATATATTTTTTATTTCATGAATTTTTATTTTTTTATTAATGTTTTTCACAAGCATATAACTTTTTTATAATCAACTTGTCTTTTGAACAAAAAAATAAAGATTATTAAGAAAACTTAATCATTTGAATAAAGATGGAAAAATATATTATTTTAATCAAAACTTGCTTTTCTTATTTATTTATTTCTTTTTTGTTTTGATGTTTTTCTTTTTATGAGAATCATTGTTTTTAAACTAAAAACTTATCATGAAAAGTAAGGTTAAATAAAAATATATATATAAAAATCCCGACTCCATGGTGTGTACATGTTAATAATAATATTGTAAAGAAATTGCAGTAAAAATAACAAGATAATTGTTTTATTATCTATTAATATTTATGAGCATCTTCTTTATATTTAAATATTGCATATTAGATTTGCATATAACAATTCACGAGCTCAAAGGTTAACTGAAGAAAACAAAATGTCGAGAAGGATGCTACAGGCAAAACAAGGCATGCATTTTTGTTTGTTTCGTTTTTACAAACATATAAGCACTTTGATAAATTCAAGACAGCAACCAGCAAGTTTATTTAAACAAAAACGTTCTTTTTCTTATTAAATCTATATATATAAAACGAATTCATCACAATCTCCATGAAATTTATAATCAATATACAGAACAATGAAAAATTCTATGGTCAAGCTCAAATAAAAATTTGTTTTTAAAAAAATTTCTTTTGAAGCAAGAGATACTTTCTTATAAGAGTGTTTGAGAGTGTGTTAATTATTATTTTTTAGTTTTTTATTTGAAAATATATTAAAATAATATTTTTTTTTTATTTTAAAAAAATTATCCTTGATACCAACACATTAAAATGATATGAAAATATTAAAAAAATATTAATTTAAAGTATAAAAATATAAAAAAAATCAATTTTTATCAAAAATACTTTTGAAACGCAAAAACAAATGGGCCTTAGAGAGTGTTTAGGAATGTGATAACGGTTACTTTTTAAAGTGTTTTTCTCTCAGAAATATATCAAAATAAAAAAAAAATTATTTTTTTTTACATCAACACATTAAAATAATTTAAAAAATAAAAAAAATATTAATTTAAAATAAAAAAATTAAATTATTTTTAAAATACAAAAACAAACCACTTCTAATATAAACACTCCAACATAGGAGACCACAACTAATCACCTCGGAGTTTTCGTGACCATCCAGCTATTTTCAAGCCAATTTTGTGTGTGTTTTCCAACACGGTGCAAGGTAGTTCCCGAAAATGCTTTTCTAGTTTGGTTTGGCTGAGTGAATCCGCGGATTCCATTTCAATACCATCATAAGTTTTCAACTAGGTACGAAGGTGGGTCAATATGTGATTCTAAGTTGTTTTTTAAAATAATATTTTAATATAAATATATGAAAATAATATATTTATTTTTAATATAACATCAAAATAATCTATGCTCGTAAATAAATTAATTTAAAAAAATAAAATAAAAAAATAATATTTGAACACAAAAATAAATACCTTCAACATAGAATTACGAAGTTTTTTTTTTCTTCTACATTCATGAGTGGGAGCGCCTTTCCAGGCAACGTCAAGGGCGCCTTTCTTGGGAAATAATAGTAGCAAGAGGGAGGGAGGGAGTGTTTGTGTGAAACCATGATTTTTTTTTTTCACGATATTCTAGTCAAACACGTTAAGGATGTGATTGAGAATGCGGGAGTGGCAGTGTGAATGAGTGGCAGTGTGAATGAGTGTTCTTGACTCTCGCTGTTATTTTATTATTATTATTATTATTATTATATTATTCTAGCCTGGAAGATGTCGCTGTGAGCAGAACCGTGGGTCCCATCCTGACCTGCTCGAGCGCAACTTCTCTGAAGTAACCGTTGTCGACAGCGTGGTTCTGTTTGGTTACCGTTATCGCCGTCTGTTAAATATCAATGTCACCAGCGCTCTGTAACCAAATTAAAACGGTAAGTTCATTTTCATTTTTAGGGACTATTTACAAGTTTTTTTTTTAATTTAAAAATATTTTTAAATAATATTTTTATTTTTTATTTTGTATATTTAATATTAGTATGTCAAAATAATTTAAAAATATAAAAAATAATTAATTTTAAACAAAAAAATACTTAAATTCTAGACAAACAACATTTTGGTAGCACTGCCCCTAATAAATTTAATAATTTTCCATCTCTGCCATGTGCATCAAAACTTGCCAATATTATTCCATTATTTTTATTTCTACAAGACACAATATTAATTAGGCTCTATTTGTTTTCTGAAAAGTAGGGTTTTTTTAGAAAATGAATTCCGAGAAAGTGAATTATTTTTCAATGTTCGGTAGTGTAATGAAAAATAAATTGGAAAACACTTTCCAGTTTTTGGTTATGTCATGAAAAATAAACTGGAAAATAACTTATTAGTGTTTTATTTTTTTTCAACTTTATTAAAATAATAAGAAACAAATCTTACAAATTAAAAAGTTGAATGAGAGTGAAATTGAAAAAAAATATAATTTTATAAATTATCTCAAATAAAATAAACAATAATCAAAATAATAGAGATCGAATCTAAAAAATAAAAAAAATTAAAAGATGAATAAATTAAAATAATAATAATTAACATTTCATAAATTATTTCAAATAAAATAAGTAACAATCAAAAGAATGAGTACTAAATTTGATAGATAAAAATTTTTAATTAAAAAATAATAAGGGAAAATCAAATAAAAATTATAAAAATGAGGACTAAAATTAATATAAAAATTAAATTCTAAGGGTTGAAATTAAAAAAAAATATTAAAAAAATATATATATAGCAATCAAAAGTTTGAGGACTAAGTTTGATATAATCAGCAAATAATATGACATTTATAAATTTTTCACAACTTTTGGAAAGTGTTTTCCGTCCAAAATAAAAGGAAAACACTTTCCTGAAAACCAAGCTAAATTTTTATTTAACTGGAAAGTGTTTTCCGTTGACCAACTTTTCTAATAGCAAACAAACAGATGAAAGTTTGGAAAGTGATTTCCCGAAAAACAAACACAGTCTTAATAATAAAATTCACATGAAATGGAGATTCTAAACAATTATATAGTCAACCTTAAAAACGAGATAACTTGAGCATCATTTTAATTTATAGAACTAAAAAAAAAAAAACTCAGGAATAAAATATTAGGTGTTTGTTTCATAATACACTATGTAGATTTGTGCATAAACATGTTTTCAAATGGTTTTTGATATTTTTAATATTCACATATCAAAATTATCTAATAAATCTTTAAAAAAATTATTAAATTAAGTTGATATTATTTTATTTAAATATATTTTAAAATGAAGTTTCAAACACAATACAGAACCATTACCATTACCAGATATGAGTTAAGTTTATCACGGGACCAATCGATCAAGTCAACACAAGTAGACTAAACTGTAAATCTTAGATAACATAACCTGGTCGGAAAAGTTGTTGCCAATCAATTTCCGTTGGTGGAAAATGTTTTCTCTTTCTTCTTCTTTTTATGATGGATATTCTTCATCGTTGACTTTTAGATGTGAAAGATCTTGTTTTTATCAAACAATCACTCTGCTAATCTAAATCGCCAATCCCAATTTTTCTTCGACATAACTTGCTGTCTCATCCACAACAAGCTTAAATCCCTAGTTGTGCATGATATTTTTACCTTGTTTTTTTTATTTTTGAAATTTTTTTTTGAAATTTTTTTTTTATTTTAAACTAATTATTTTTTAATATTTTTAAATATTTTAATACGCTAATATTAAAAATAATTTTTAAAAAATAAAAAAATATATTATTTTAATACATTTCCGAGTAAAAAACACTTTAAAAAATAAAAACAACCATAATTTTCAAAGACGCTATTAAAACCTAACAAGAACTTTCGATGGCCAACCACATGCCACTCTAATAAATAAATAAAAAATAGATACACAATCTAGATCTAAATGCAGCCTTTTTAGTTCTATCATCAAAATTATTTATGAAGGATATATTATATTTAAACAAACTATATAAAATCCCCAGCGACATCCTTTAAGAGTGTTTAAGAAGAGGAAGGGGAGGTGACCTTCAAGAGAAAAGTTCGTCTCTATGAAAGCTAACATGACCGGTGCAACAAGACAAATATTACCTCTCCAGGTATGTGAGATTTTAATTATTCGGAAAACACAATTTTTGTGTATTATTATCTTAAATTCCCGTATGTGAACAGTATCTTGTTTTTAATATTTGATTAGCTACTCAATGATCAACAGTAAAATTTATTTATTTTGAAAATTTTCAAACCACAGGCACACAATAGATCATTAATGACGAGAGTATTTACACAAATAAAATTATCATATATTAGAGCACTAGTATTTTCCGTTGTCTTTTATGACTGGAGTTCGAACACCTTTTTTTAGTGTCTTGACCTTTCTTGACGGACAATGTTGTTTGTCGTTGGCAGGCCGTCCATGCGAGTGCTTGCGTGGACTTTTAATGGACCGTTGATGTTAAATTCAGGCTCTATCTGAACTCAGAAGCAATGGGCCTACCGTAACTAGCAACTGCAACCTCAAATATCGAACATGTCCTATTTTCGTCCACCAAATAAATGACGCCAGAAGCTCCACTCAACCACTGATTGGGTGCTTGAGGCACGGGATATAGTTATTAAACCTTCGTCAAGGAGCTGGGTCGAAAGTTGACTTGGTCTAGTGTCATAACTCATAATAGTTGATGTGGATGGAATTTTAAAAAATTAAAAAATATATTTAAAGTTTTTATATTTTACATTCAAAAAATCAAGAAACAATTTATATATGTTATAAATAATAAAGTTTAAAAAATTATTTCAAAATATTTTTTATCTCACATTATAAATATATTATCTTTTTATTTTAAGTCAAAGTATTTAAATCAATAAGATTTTTTATCCACACATTTAAAAAACAAAAAAAAAATCATATGAACATAAAATATATATATTAGTAGGTTTTCAATTCAACAATAAAAAAATAATTAATTTTTTATTATTTATATAATGAACTTTGATAAAGCTAGCAATCAATAAAAAAAAATGATCTCAACACACCTTTGAAGGTAAAGCTAGGCCGAGTAAGGGAAAATACTTTAATTTAATTTTTTTATATAGAGGCAACACCTATATTTTCTGTATTTTTTTGTATAATTTGTTTATCCATCAAACTGAAACTACTATTTTAACACTTCTACACTCCTTGTTTTTTAAGAAGACACAACCCATTAATATTTGTTCCATACATAAAAATTTCATTGGGCTAATTACAAGTCTAAATTTTGCCTACTACTAACCGGGCCTTCTCAGGTTCCAAATCAATTCTACAGGCCGTGTCAAGATTGAAAACTATATCGTACATGATGGTCTCAACTTTAGCAGTGTTTGTTTATATAGTTTTTTACATGCTTCCAATTTTTAAAAAATTCTAGTCGTCATTTTATTACTGAATCACAACCTCCGGAGAATCACAGCTTAAGAAAGTTCTAGTCGTCATTTTATTACTGAATTTACGGCAGCATTTTTAATTTCTTACATCAACTGATACCCCAGATTTATATCCTCTGCAAGCAAGCCTTCAATTGCAGCAACTCCAGAAGTAACAGTTTCATTCTACATGCGTGCTGGTTGATGAGCCATAAGGTTGCAAATCAGCTTCAAATGAAATTTGCAATCAGCTTCCAAGCAAAAGATTAATCATAGAAAACACTACAAGATTGATTCTATTCCACAGGAAGCTGGCTGAAAAACACTGGCGTGGCAGGAAGATTTATTGTCGAATTCCGATATGGAGATTCTGAACTTCGCAAAAAAAATTCAAGCTGCAAAATTATATCACATCAACTGATTTACGTTCAGTTTCAATCCATCTTTTCGAATATCCGATCTTTATATTTATTTTTAAAATTGAACGAACAATTCACGGCCAAAGTTCTCGCATATCTATAACGATTAAAAATCGTTGCATCGATCTTAAAATTTCTTCACCGCGTCATTTTTCAACGGGAAATAGTGCTATCAACTGACTGCAAATAAGCTAACAAGGAAAAAAAATTTACATTCAATATTGCAAAAATCACAATGTAGTTCCCCGACGTCCAAATGCAATACAAAAGGAAGCTCTGGATAGCGAGGGGGACAAACTTTTTTAGGCTTCACTGATACAAGCATAAAATTATCAAATCTTAGTTTTAGCTTTTTATAAAACAAAGATATGAAGCCTCAGAAATACGATAATACCAAAATTAATATCAGAGGAAATTATTTTAATCTGTAAGACATCAGCAATAAAGAAAATGAAAAAAGAGAAGTATTAAAAAGAACTCAGTCCCTTAGATGTTCATAAAGTGTTGCGATCATTACCGCAAGTCATTACAGGTCTGTATTGACTCATCACTGTTCTTTTAATACTAAAACTCCTAATTTTCTTTAAAAAAACATTGAAAATTCAAATGGGTAAATGATGAAATTCGAATGTAGTTGCCCAAATGGACTCCCAAAGCAACCAAAAGTAAAAGGGCTGAGGGAGAGATGTTAAAAGAGCAACACAACCACTTTCGCTTCTAGGGAACGAGTCATATGGGAATTAAAAATCCACACTGACCAGATAAAGAAGCCTTCTCTTTGTGGAAAAGCATAGGAAAAAAACCCAAATTTGGTGTTCGAAATTTTAATTAGATTTCCTTTAAAATACTTTACCTCGGCAGTACAGAAAGAGGGAGAAGAGCACGAACACTAATGAGATGTCGCTGAAGAGATGCTTTGAAGAAAGAGAAGCGACCTTCTTTTATAGAGAGAGACGGAGAAACGAGACGGCGGATATGCGGGTTCTTTAAAGAAGCGGGTCGTGTGTTTACCCTAATATTTAACTTGAAAATACTTATTTGTCCTCCATAAATGGACTTTTAAGATGCTTATTTGTATTCAACAAATGGGCTTTTTTTAATACCCCCAGGAACATGTGGGCTTTTTCAATTTCAGCCTTGAACGATGTGTACACTCTGTGGGTTTTGTTCCTCGTTCGCTTTTCAGTTTGGGCCGGGTTTTAGATGAGACTTTTTTATTATTCTAATCTCATTTGTTGCATTTTTGTGGATCTTCGAGAGTGGCCCGTATTTCAAGAGATTGGTTTCGGAGAAATTAATAGATATTTCTAGAATAATATTTTTTATTCTTTTCTTGTATACAAGTGGAATGGTATCGTTCTGAACCTCTAAGGTAACTAGTAATCCTAATGGATTTTATGTAATTTTAATAAATTAATAGATATTTAACCCGTGTTTTACCATAAATTAGATATTTGTTTTCAAAAAATAATTATATATATATATATATATATATATTTTCAACATGTTTTTATATTTAAAAAACTTTTAAGTGAAAATAAAAAAACTTTATACGTACATACAATTAAATAAATTGAGAACTATGCGTGTTGATAAGTAGAAAAAAAATCATAAACGATAACTAAAAATAAAAATTGAAAAAATCAAAAGAAAAGTGTAGATGAAGATATTTAATTTCGCAATATGTGATATTTATACAGTTCTGTTTGCTAAATTTGTTAATTAAAATAATTTTTTTATTCAATCAAATGATAATAAAAATAGATACACACATTAAATTGCTTGAATAAAATAAAAGAAAAAAAATAATATACAAGACTGCACATGTTAGAAATATTATTTGAAAATAAATCTCTTTTTATTTTAAAAAATAAAGTTTATCTATACAAAAAATTAATATATATATATATATATCAAAAAAAACCTCCTCAAAGATTAAATACATAATTACAAAATAATTATTATTTTAAATAGGCTTTATAAATAACATAAAAGAGAGAAGATAAACAATGCAATTACACAATGTTCACCTTACATATTTTCTCTTTAGCAAAATCTTTTTTTAAAAAAAGACTATTGTCTTTCATAGTAAAACATGAGGGGGTAAGCAGTGTATTTGCACAGTGTTCATTTCATACGTTTTATTTTATTTAGGATGAACTTGAACCATGAACTCAACGAGGTTTAATATTGTTTTTCTCCATAAATTTATAGTAAACCTAAAAAAAATAAACAATGTCGTCTAAGGTAAAATATAAGAGGATGAACAGTGCAGCTGCACAATTTTCACCTCACGTATTTTTCACTTAAATTTATAGGAAAAAAAAAAGTGATAAATGTGTCCATAGTAAAATGTAAGCAGATAAATAATACAGTTGCATAACAATCACCCCACTCTAGATAATAATAATAATAATAATAATATAAGGATAAATCAGGAAAAACACTGGATTTACAGAGTGTTTTTTCCACACAGTTTAAATTATAAATAATTATTGTTATGGAAAATATTGAAATGACATGTTCTAGATTTACTTGGTTAAATAATAAAGACATTTGAGGGGGCAACCAATAGACCAAAGAGATGAGCCCCGGGCGTCAAGCTTAGCAGAAAGAAGGCATAACACACAAGGGCTTCTGAGGCTATGGTCGTTTTACTTTTTGTCATGTTTTTTGTCTTTTTATTTAAAAAATAATAAATAAAAACAATGTGTCACTTTCTAGATAATAAAACAAATGACGTGTCACTTTCTTGTCTGGATTTTGACAATGGAAGAGATGGCTGAAAAATCAAGCCAAGGTCTTTTGAAAAAAATAAAAAAAACCAATTTTTAACCTTTATTTACTTGAAAACACATGATGCTTTCAATTATAATTTCAATAATTTATCAACTCAATACACCTTTATATCAATTAAAAATATAAAATTAAACATAAAAAGAAATTTCTATCGATCCCGATAAACTCTTTCTGAGCTAAACATGTTGATATCAAATTTAATTGTTTTTATTCATGGAATCTCTCCAGCGGCTCATTTTCCATCTCTTCCACCTCTTTACAGCAATTGTAACTCTCATCTTTAAAAATTATAGGATTCAAAATAAAATTTTTATCTAGAATATAAAAGTTTTAAATTAAATAGATTAAAAAGGAAAATAAAAAAAATATAGAAAACAAGTTATCTGAAAGGGCTCCCGATGAACACTTTAAAAAAACTTGTATATTTTTTTTGCTTCCAATTTTAATCCTTGTATTTTCAATTTTTTTAAGCAATGAAATTATGTTTATTTTTATTTGCAAAATCAAGTATTAACCTAATGTCAACATATTTTGTTACATTATTTTAATTATATAAAAAAATTAAAATAAATTATTAAACTAATTTACCTGCCAACGAAACGTGGAAGGGAGATTTTTTATTTTTAAAAAAGAGCTAGGTGGCTGGAGTAGAAAAAACTTAAAAAATAAAAAATAAAAAACACTATTTAATCGACAACGTTTCTTCTCAATATAATTCTACAATAAGACAACTATATTCTTCAATATACTAGAATCTTGAGGCCAAGTGCCCCCGTCAAGCCCTTTACAGAAAAAAAACGAGTGGCTTTTTGCCTGGTGGCCCTGGTCTAATCTACAGTGTCCTTTACTGGTTGTCATACACGCAACCTCTTCGAGTCGCCGCACGACAAAGCCGGGACCACCATGTACTGGAGCTAGCCTACCAAACAGGACTTCATCAAAACTTGTAACTAATCAATCTTTGTAGTGTCATTTTCATTATTTTTCCCATATAGTAGCAGTACATCTATTTTTTTTAATTAGCACATTAATCTAAAAAAATTGACAAAATAATATTATTTGAAAAAGATTACCGTATTTGAAAAACACAACATTTACTAAATCAAAAGCTATTCTCGACAAGTTAGTTGTGGTGATTACTTTAAAAAAACAATTAAACATTTTGAAAATGAGAATCTCTCTGCTGGCCAACAGCCGCGCAGGCCGCAGAGTAGGGCTCAATCCCAAGCTTGCTTCCATCAAACAGTCTCCACAGTATACCCACTCTCGAAATTTCATAAGCCCAGAACCGCAAACAAACAGGACAGAACAAAAGGAGCGAAGGTGGCAGTGGCTTTCAGATACCACAGCCACTTCATGAGAGCAGAAATGACATTTGAGAAAAAACCACCAACAATCTCTGCAAAAATAAAGAAATCTAGCTGGAATTCTCGAGACAACAAGCGAAAAACAGATGAAACAAAAGCAGCTCACTCACCTGCTGGTGAGTAGCAGTAGTAACTGAAGTGACACCTCCTAAAAACAAGAGCATAATAAAACACAACACCAGCACATTCTTCCCCGTTTCACTCGTTACTTGAAAATTCTAAAACAAAGATGATTATTAATCATTTTCCTCAGCAACAAGTGCACTTCCATCGTGGATTATTGCTCATTTTCCTCAATAACTCAGTTTCCCTTCATAACTCGCATCATTTTCCTCAATAACTCAGTTTCCCTTCATAACTTGCACTGGAATATAATTAACATCACAATTCAGAAAAAAATAAAATAAATTACATGTCGTTTTTTTCAACCATGATAATAAAAACTATCATTTCATCAAGACTTTTTTATTGATGTGTTAGTTCCTCATTTCCTTTTACTTTCTGTTCTAATTTTCTAATTGCTCAATTTGCGTATAGATTGGTCAATTTCAATAACGGGGTCCTTGCACCGCACTCTTCTTCCCTTTATTTTCTTAGCATTGTTTTTACTGGCGTGGTTGCTGTTGTTATCCACTTGACACATGATTGTGCGTTGGCGATGAGACATTATTTTGAAAAACATTAATCGTTGATGTAACGCTTTATGTGGACAAATCCCGAGGACGGGCTTGCTCACATGAAAGCGGGTACCATGTATAAAGTCAATAATAGTGACCTCGATTATGTCACGTTGTCTCATTGCTGCAATAATTTAAGAAAAATCCAGGCTTTTGAACGAAAGGGACAAAAAATATATGGTGTTTAAAGAATTATTCGTGTCATTTTATTAACTAATTACTTTCATGAACTTACTTTGAAAATGAAAATGGACACATAAAAAAAGAAAAAATCAAATACATAACTCATCAAAGATAAAAATAATAAAAAAAATCTTTACTTTTTCTCTTAACCACGAGGCGAGTTCTTAGAAAAGTTCTTATTCTTGACACGAACAGTTTCCATCCATGTCCAGTTCTGTTTGATTCATGTAGCTTCTTCTTTCCTTCCGGTTCATGGGGTTTTGGGTGTGTCCTGTGTTAGCAGGAGAAGCCCAGTAGGCAGTAGTCCACTTGGCTCTGGGGTAAATCTCCTGGCATGGTAAAAATATCACTAGAAAAAATTAACATGCATGGTTTTTTTGGAATCTGATCATTTACTTTTACTAGTCGTGGTAAAAAAATGGCGGGGAGACCTTAAATAACAGAGGGAGAGGGAGAGGGAGAGAGAGAGAGAGAGGAAAAAACTGCTTGCGTCCGTGATTCCAATTCCCTAATCGTTTCTCAATCCTTACGTAACTACGTTAGTGCTTCTAGTTTGGTGACATAGCTAACAAATAAAGTTGAAGTTTAGACCATTGACCTGAAAAGGAAGGTGCGGGCAAGAAGCGGCTGGTCAATGCCTAAATATATAATATAGAATGGGCCTATATCTAAATTTTGATCCTGATTTATGACGCCAAGGGATTCGCGCAATATTTTAATAACTTGCATTTTCAGACGGATTTTCATGAATTCCGTTTTTGTCAATTTTGATATATTTTAGAGGGAATGCCGAAATATATCATTTAATTTCAAAAAATTAAAATACTAAAAATATCCCATTTCATCTCTGCCGTCAAAATTAATATTATAAAACTCATCTAACTTGATGAGAAGCTTGCTTAAATCAAGTTTTTTTTGAATTATTTTTGTAATTAAAATAATATATATTTTTAAAAAATTTATAGATTCTCTTAACTCTTGCCTATTTAATTCATAATTTTGATCTTAAACTAAATTGAATCCTAACTATATCTTATAATTTCAATAAATAAAAAATAACTTATAGATTGTTTTCAACATCTCAAATGTGTTCTGTTATGTTTTTAAATAATAAAAATAAAGAGTAATTTGAATTTTTGTGTTGTTTTTACTAATTCCAAATGATAGATGAAAATTAATGATTCCTTTCCCGCATACATTAACTGATGTGCTCCTTTTCTTCCTACAACCACTTAAATAAATATAATAAAATTTATTTCTCTCAGTACTAAAATTTAATTTTCTTGGTAACAGTAATGGTATACATGCATTTGAATCTTTAAACTTAGCTATGTGTTGGTATCGATTACTCAATTTTTACTTTATGTTTTTGATCTGGTAAAAAATATTTTTGTGCTTTTTAAATGAACCAAATTTTTATAATTAATATATTTTTACTAAAAAAATATAGAATCAAAAAAGATTTACGAGTATAAATTTTGAAGAAAACATGCACGTTCCAATAAAAGCGCTCTAAGCTTGGCAATGAGCCAAGTCTTAGGACGCTGGGCGTGAGAATGTGCCAAGTCCTAGATATACTGGATCTAGTACTAGCCAGGCTTAAATACGATTGAACTTGACAATATGCCAACCCACAAGAATAACCACATCCTTTCCTGGCACGCACAAAAAAATAATCATCCTCCCTTGACCTACATAAGGGAATGAAGTAATGTGGATCTAATGAATATTTTAGATTTAATACATATGAACTTGACGTTTAGCCAAGTTCAAAATAACATAAAGTTAATAAATTTATCAAATTTAAGATATTTAGACTTGATCGAGTCCATTACACTTGGACTTAGCCATTCACCAAGTAAAAAATAACACAAGTTTAACAAACATTATAAATCTAAGATATTTGAACTCATCAATAAGTTCAGGGTAATAATCATCATCTCTCGACGCACTCTATAAAATAAAATAATATATATTTAACAAAGATGTCAGATTAAATTTACCCAAAGTTATAACTATCCTACACTTTAAAGTCAATAATTAAGTATGATGACATAGGCAGCCACTATGATCTCATTATTGCCAATACTTAAAGGAATTATACCCAGTAGCGGAGGGAGGGGGGCTGGCAGGGGCCCCGGCCCTACAAGGAAATACCCCTTCCTTATAAATATTTAATAAAAATAACATACTGCAAGGAAATGCCCCTCACTTGGCCCCCTAATTTTTTTTTCTTGCTCCGCCCCTGATTATACCCACTCGCTTCGTTGTTTTCTCTATCATACTCTCATCAACAAACACGCAAAAAATCCACGATGCTTTCTTTGGTGGTCATTTTCTCACCCAACATCGATCGAAGGCTTTCGAGCCGTTAACACAAACAGCCAATAAATCAACAGAGACGACGGGGTTGATAATTGCTCGAGAAAACAAAGGCAGATCCTCCTGCATCGCGGATGCGAACAGCCCAGCGTTGGTTGGTGAAGACCTATTTAATCGTTTAAATTGATTTTTGTTTTACGAAAGAAATAAAGAGTTGATTTTGACAATTGAAAGTATTAGGAGTTATAATGCATGTCTGGGGACTATTTTTTTTCCTTTTTTTTTTTTTTAATAGTTGATATAGACGAGTCACGACGTTATCACATGTGATGTGTGGTTAGAGAGTTTCTATCTCTGATCCCATCAATGTCATGTCATCATATTTCATTATGAAAGTTAATCATAATTGGCGACATGTTTATTGGAGAAATTCAGACAACACACGTGTTTTTTTTATAAAATTAGAAATACGAGAAAAACTGATAGAAACAGATGGATAAATTTAAGAATTTTGTAAGATTCTAAAGATATATACATGTGGTCGATACAAGAGATATAATTTATAATGAACGGCATGATTAGCATATTCACCCACCCTCCTCCCCCGAGGGCAATTATTGGCCTCATTTACACATGGTCCTTAAACAAAACACGAGGAGAAAGAGGCCATGCATGTTTTATGGCGACCCGTATATCTCAATCCTTATCTTCTTCACCTGTCAATAAAGCTAGGATATGTGCATCTTCTCTCTTAGGATGTCCTGTTCAAGCCGTGCTGCCGTGTGAGGTGCAGCAAGCTGATTGGTTTCGAGAGTGACTTTCTTATATTAAAATGCAATTTTATATATAAAAAAAACAATCTGTCACCATGTTCGAATGGGATCCTGTCGTCGCGTCATTTTGCTTGGACTGACTTTATGAACTTTTTGATTGAGAAACTGGAACCCTATCTATCTATCCATCCATGATCAACAGTTCGTGTTGATCAAGATAAACACTGAGCCAAAGGCCTTGGGATTTTGCCCACTTGGAATATCACCAAGTACATCACAGAAACCAGACACTATACAAACAATTCAAGGCCCGCACCTTTCCACTGTGCAGTCAAGAGGGGAAAAAAACAAAAAGTCTATTTATTTATTTATTATTATTATTAATTTAAAGAGTGTTTGGAAGCATAGATTGTTTTTAAAAAATTATAAAAAATTAATTTTTTTTATTTTAAATTATTTTGATGCACTGATCTTAAAAATAATTAGAAAGTATTTGGAAACATGGATCGTATTTTTAAAAAATTAAAAAAATTACAAAAAATTAATTTTTTTATTTTGAATTATTTTAATACGTTAATTTTAAAAATAATTTTTAAAAAATAAAAAAAATATTATTTTAATACATTTCAAAATAAAAAACACTTTAATAAATAATTACAATCACCATCTACGAATATTTTTGTTATTTTTCCAGACTTCTCTCGTCAGCTAGAGTCACTGTAAGAAGTAAGAACTGAAACATGTCACATGCTCACAACGTAGATCTTCAGTTGATGTACTTTTGGTCCTTATAATTTTATTTTGATCCATTTATTATATTTTTCTTACAAACAAGTCTTTAATTTAAAGTTTCTGGTCATCATATTTTGCAGTCATATACAATTTTGTTGCTGGATGTTTTTTTTCCAAATAAATACCCATATATATATATCAAATAGAAACATAGTAAAAACTAGTTAAATAAGTTAAATGGGTTGATAGGTAAGGTTAGAGTTAAGTGAATTTAATTAAATAGATATGCTGTTTTAAAAAATATTTTTTTCCTATGATATCATAGCCATAATTTTATTCTTTTCTTTCATTTTCTTTTTTTAAACCTAAATACAGAATTCTATTAAATTCTTATAGTAGATACATGACATGATAATTTACTCATAACGTAAATGAGTATATCTATTTAAATATATTTGACCCTTACCATATCCATTAATCAATTTTAATTATTCACTAATCTTGAATAAAACTATGATTTAACATGAAAGGATTTAAATTTTTCTAAAAAAATAATTTATAGACTAGATTGTATATTAATATAAAATATATTGACCAAAACACTTTAATTGAGAACTTTTCTGTAAAAAAGTATATATTAGCGAAAAATTTATGTTATGAGCACGTCACACGTCAATTTTTAACGATGTTAGTGACCCTAAGAGACAAAAGGATGTAAAAATGATGAAAATATAAAATACAAGATTAATATTAAAAAAATAATAATAAAGGGATATCTTTTTATATACAAAACGAAGGGTATGATTATTGAGGTTGTGGATGCAGGGAAGCGAGGTCCAAAAATAATAATAATAGCAACATGCCTTTTCCCAGTACGTTTCTCTGCTGTCATGCTTAGCCAGAAGCAGGAACTAAGGCATTCTACGCAGGGAGGGCCACCTAATGCCTTAATGCCACCTGTCATTTCATTTTGTTCTTATGCTGGAACAGGATAAGATCGATACCCATTTTCCACGGAGACGCGGTGGCCTGCCTTTTATCTTGTTTTATTTATTTTTTTGACAAAAAGGAAGAGAAAATGCAGCTAGCTAGCTAATAATTGTGATTCTTTTGTTTTAATGAACTTAATTATTGTGATTTTAGCATATGAAACACGTGAAGTACTGTTTGAGAGAGAGTAATTGTTTTTTAAAATATGTTTTTGTTTTTTTATTATTTTATAAAAATTATTTTTTATATCATTATATCAAAATAATTTAAAAATATAAAATTAATTTTAAAAAAAATATAAGAGAGAATAACATGGCTGGTCAATTTTTAATCATGTAACAAAAAGTTATGCTTTCTACCCCACATGGCCAGCCAGCATGTCAGCCAAACTATGTACCTAAAGGAGACACACATGTGTTCTTCTGAGAGATATACACACCATGTTGATCGAAAGTCGGACAAGCCGACTGGGTGACAATAAATCTAATTGTTTCTCTGAACATATGTTCTGTCGTCGCTATTTAAAACTCCTGCTTATGAGCGTAATATTACGAATTTTAATATATTTCAAATAAATGGAGTATTATTTTAAAACCCTTCAAATACCTAAAGGATAAACACATGTTTTTTTAAAATATATTTCAAATAATTACCTTCTGCCTTGAAAATTGATTTATTCTTCTTCTTAAAAGGGGGAAAAAAACGTGATGATTCATCTGTTTTACGTCTCTCGACAATTAAACCATTCCCAACATGTTTTATTCATTTATCCCACCATGTTTTGTCACACCAGCGAAACTTGCTTCAACACTGAATCTTAGACACTCTCTCGTTTATTTACCCACGTATACTTGTCAAACAACACACAGGCTGGTAATTTTCTATTGTCCTTTCCTATAAATTAATTCAGGTCGGTTATTGTGCGCATCCCTGCCACTACTCAGGTTTACCTTTAATAATATTGATGTTTTTTTTAAGGTTCCAAATAAGTATTTGACACTGGATTTGATGGTTTGTGAAAGAGATCTAAATTTGTATCGTTTAAAAAATAAAAGTTTTTGCAAGACCTTTATCGACATTGGAATTTAATGGAATACAAAATTTAACAGTTTTACTGATGAAATTTTTTTGTCGGTATAAGACACATATTCTATCGGTAATTAATTTACCAATAAAATCACTGACGAAAATGCTCTGTCGGTAAATCTTTCATCGGTAATTTTTTGTCCGTCAGTAAATCCGTTGGTAATAAAAAATATTATTACCGACGGATTTACTGTCGGAACAGACGCGTAGGTAATAATATTTTTTTATTACCGACGGAGATTCCATCGGTAATTATTTAAAAACAATAAAAAAAAATTCATTTTATAAAATTATAAAATAATTAAATTAACATAAATCAACACTCTATAATATATACTCAAAGTGCTTGGAAAAAAGAAAAAGAAAATCAACTCAAACAAATTTGCAACAAATAAATAAAACAAAAAAATAAATTCAACTAAAAAAATTCATATGAAAAAAATGAAGTTGTAATTGCTAAAAATTTAAAAATCCTATAAATAAATCAACTAAAAATTGATCTCATATGAAAAAAAAAATCTCACAACAACATTTATACAATTATTAAGAACAAAAACAATTAAAAATAAAATAAAAAA
>Ga0307510_10001522_pt1 | contig 25553 bp, 34 predicted proteins | sample 12_EM_MG_FD_207224 | JGI IMG/M metagenome (GOLD analysis project Ga0307510, IMG submission 207224) | Populus trichocarpa ectomycorrhiza microbial communities from riparian zone in the Pacific Northwest, United States - 12_EM | ecosystem: Host-associated > Plants > Roots > Unclassified | place... | reverse complement strand
GCTCGCCAAAGTAGATCCCGCCGATGAGCTCGCGCACGACGATGATGTCGACGCCCTGGGTGATCGACGCTTTCAGGGGCGAGTTGACGATCAGCGAGTCGGACGCAAAGTTGGCCGGGCGGATGTTCGCGTACAGGCCGAGGGCTTTGCGCAGGGCGAGCAGGCCCGACTCCGGGCGTACTTTGCTGTTCACGCCCCATTTGGGTCCGCCGATGGAGCCTGGCGGAGGGTTGGGTTTGTTTGAGAGATATGGGATAAGAAGGAAAAGGAAAGGGAGGCGGGGGAAGGAAGTTGTGTTTTTACGTACCCATCAGTATGGCATCTGCTTCTTTGCATGCCTGCAAGGTGGATGCAGGTAGTGCTTCACCGACCTCATCGATCGCACATCCACCGAAGAGGCACTTCTCCAGCTTGAGCTCAATTTCTGACGACCCAGAAAAGACCGCTTCAAGAACTTTGACGGCTTCGGCGACCACTTCAGGTCCTGGTAGTATGGTTTAGCGATCGTGTGAGGACTCGCGTGATCTTCACATGAGGAGCCCCACGTACCAATGCCATCTCCTGGAAGAACCACCACACGGAAGCTATGATAATCGTCAGCTAAGGTATACCATGCGAGGCTGTGCTGTACGCACGATTTTTTAGACATGGCCAGTGCCTGGGGTAGCGGGTAAAAGAACAAAGAGGGGGTTGAATGTTTGGTGCCATCGCTATTAATTTCATTTCAGGTTTCAGGATGAATTGGGTGAAGATAAGAGATTAGATTATCGCCTTTACGTAGATCAGGCATTTTTACACCCTCAACTCATAACTCATAACCCTCGCTCTGAATGAAAACATGGCAGGCTCAACGTCGAACGTAGCTTGCAGAAGTCTCGTACTCGATGCCGGACCTTTACTCATGCTCTCCCCGCTTCGGGGACTGGCCGAAACATTCATCACTGTTCCTCAAGTCCTCGAGGAACTGAAGGACAAGCGAGCACGAGAGCATTTCGAGAAACTGGGATTGATAGCAGGTGTCAATGTCAAAGTACAGTCTCCGGATCCTGCATCTCTAGCTCACGGTACGCGATCGGTTTTCCTGTCTCACCCGTCCCGATGGGATTTGATGCACAAGCATAGTGATACAATTCGCAAAAAAGACGGGAGACTACTCCGCACTGTCGCACGCAGATCTGTGCATCCTAGCTTTGACTTATGCGCTGGATAAGGCAGAGAGAGAAAGGAATGCTCAACCGAGCTCTGAAGAGGTGTGTAGGCACGCGCCATTTCCTTCTCATCGTATCTTTCTACTAATGACCTCCAGCCCACCTCGACCACCAGCGCCGCACCCCCCGATGGATCAACACAGGACGTCACAGATGATACTACATCTCCCGAAAAGCTAAAATCTACAGATCACATAGAAGAGGAAGGTTTAGAGGAAGATCGGAATCCCCTCGGTGATACGGAAGCAGGGGACGATGCCATAGAATATCTCGAACAAGCCATTGAGCGCCTAGACGTTGAGCTCGTCCCTCTCGATGAGGACGATAACCAGGGACAAACTTCCACTGCCCCAGAAAATTCTGCCCCACCATCCCCTAAGGAATCAGATTCACCCCATGCTGATGTTCCGTCTTCCACTCCTCCCCCATTATATGAAGATCCAACGGGTGAAGATGATGACGAGGGCGAATGGATAACACCAGAGAACGTCTCTTTACACAAAGCACGAGTACTGGGCCTTACGCCATCTGAAAATGGTTCGGCCAAAGGCAAGAAGAAGGAAATCATTCCGGTTGGATGCATAACAGCGGATTTCGCTATGCAAAACGTTCTGCTGCAAATGGACCTGAGCCTCGTCGGGATGGAAGGAAAGAGGATTCAAAAAGTTAAGACTTGGGTGTTGCGATGTCATGCTTGTTTCAAGTGCGTCAGCCATTTCCCTGATATATTTCCTCCTCCGAATCGCTCATTCCGATGTAGAATTTGTAAGGATGCGTCAAAAAAGTTCTGCCCTTCGTGCGGTAATCCTACGCTGCTTCGCGCATCTGTCACCATATCATCCCCCTCTGCTTCCTCGGATGCACCTGCTATGCAAGTGCACCTGAAAAAGAACTTTCAGTACCGCACACGTGGTACGATCTACCCCATTCCCGCTCCCAAGCCTGGTTCCGCAAAGACAGGAAGCGGCGAAGGTCTCATCCTCCGCGAGGATCAGACAGAATATATGCGTGCGATGAAACGAGCAGAGACGCAACGGCAGAGAGACGAAAAGAAGTTATTGAGTGGTGCTATTGCGGGTGGGGGAGAGGGTAAGCTTAGTGTGGGTAATTGGATGGACCCGGATTGGATCCCGGAGATCATGGTGGCGGGATCAACGGGAAAAGGTAGGAGCTCGAAACAAGGTGATGGTATGCCAACTATTGGGTACGGGAAAAAGAACCCTAATGAGCGCAGACGGCGAAAATGAGAGATGTATTGGAACTGTAGTACATTAGTGTGTTTTTTCATTCGCATACGTTTACGTGCCCAGGCTCCTATTCATGAAGCGTCTCTTCTGGAAAGACATCCACCACTTGCTTGGTTTACCCGTTCCATCCGCGTACAGTTTCTCGATGAGTCGAGCAGCGAGTTCCTGGCGGACTTGCACCAGATATGTGCGAAGGTAGTCTATGCCGTATGCATGAATAAGATCTTCCTTCCCAAGTGCTGAAAACTCACCTGCATCTGCACGAGTCGCGGGTGGCGCATAGTGCGCATTCAGAAGGAAGTTGGCATCGCCGGGGATGGGGAAGTTATCGACCGCAAGCGTGTTGAGAGTTTTGGATGCCTCTATCTGAGTAGGCGGGGTGCGCGCACTGCCAAGCTTCGCAAGACAATCCGAAATGAAGAGGATGAGGATAATCAGGAGGCGGTCTCCAGGTCCCTTGATCTCAAAGTTTCGGAAAAGCGAGTTGGCGCGGAAGAGGTCGAGGGTTTCGTCGATGATATCTCCCTGCTCGACCATAGCTGAAATGGGCGAGATCCGAGGTCAATCATACGGGATGGGATAGGATGTGGGTGAGAAAAGCACCTGCGAGAGGCGCGGGACCGCGTAGCCTGGTTTTGATGGGGTAGATCCCAAGGTTGCCCACCTGCCGGATATCTGGTTCCTCGTTGAGAGCAGAATGATACGCCTGCACGAGTGTTAGCGCGTGCTACACACCGCCACGGGACTTCGGATGAGGTGCGATCTTACGGGCATGAGTGGTAGAAGATCAGGTAATTGTGTACTGTACGGCTTTGTTCGTGGTTATCGACAGCGCTGCGGGTGCGGGTGTAACAGCTTCCTTCGGGCCGCGAAGGTGACGCAACGGAATCGTCAGTCAGTCGCCAACGCCAAGCCAAGCCCGGGTCCCGGAACGCGGGAATGTGATGACCTCTGGTCAACCGAAGGACTATCTCCTCCTGTCTCCAACTTGCTCCAGCATAATTTTGCGAGCAACCATGGAGGAGAATCGGCCTCCGGTGACTGTCAAGTCGGTGACGCCGACACCAGAAACTCTCGCCAGTACGTTCGGATTCTATTCTTCGCCTTCCGCCGCCGACTGAACATTCTACTCGCTCACAGAGCTCATCAAACGTCTGCGCATCCTCACGCTGACATTGCTGCCCCTCGAGGTTGACCCGCAAAGTATTAATGATCCCACAAGCAGAATAATTACTCCCAAAGTTATCAAAGCATACACGGAGGCTGCAGGGAGCCTCGTCGATGCGGTATGCAACCCCTCTTTCGAGACAATATTCTAAGCCCTATACTTAACTGTATACCCAGCTACCCTACTGCCTCCTTCGTGCTCGTCGTATCTTCATGATTACGGCCAACCGCGACCCTGCGGACTACGGAGAGAATCGTGGACGAGGTAAACTGTCCTCGATGCTCTCCTATTTACCATCTCACACAGTTTGTAGCCATCGCATGCGAGGTACTCGCAAGGAGGATTGTCCATAATTCTCCCATAGACAAGATACCTGCCATTCTCACTTCGCGTTACATGCATCGTCAGTCCGACGGTGACATCGAATTCAGCAGTGCAATAGAGTTGGCCATTGACTCTCATTGGTGACGAACTATGCATCCTACGCCTACCCCTATTCTCAACGTATGCTTAGCACCATCTTCCTGTCTTCATCCGAGGCGCAAGACGGTTCGTATGCGATGCTTTACTTTCCGTGTTTTGTACTGACTTACTGCACAGTGGTAAACGCTCTCTGGAAAGGAGATTTGGTCCAAAGGAATGACGATGTCCATATTGTCGATTGTGAGTCTGCGCATTAGTGTCTGTTGTCTGTCCTAACGAGTAGTAGATGTCCCTGCGTTCGAACAGGCGGATTCTTCCTTTTGGGCCCACTTCGACCCTAGTCGTATCGCCATTCCCCGGTTCGTTCCGTAGGCTGTCGACAGCTGCTCCTTTATCTAACGTCTGCCCATAGTTACCAAAATGCCCTCCGCATAGTTATTTGGCTGATCTTCCTCTTCGTGTATTCTCAAGCCGGTACGCCTTTGCTCCTCTGTTCTCGCAGGTCGTCTGAAGTTGTCGGGACAGTCCGCGAGCCTCTTGACCGGCTGGACCCCTTGCACCGTCACATTGATACATGGGAGTTTATTCTATATGCCATGGCCCTAGCTTTTGCGCTACAAGGTGCGCCAATTCCCTGTCCTTGAACAAGACTGCCTCTACATGATGATATTTAGATTTTCATAATGTTAGTGTCCCCCATCTTTCTTAGGATGCTAGTATTCACATGGGAGACAGATCTACAAAACACTTCGCATTGCGACATGGCGAGCCCTCGGTTTTTGGCAGGCAGTTGCCATTATCACTGACGCTCTACTGCTTACGGCCTTCATACTGAGAATCATTGGTCTGGAGTCGCCTGAGGGGAAACAAGAACTGCTTCGTCTCCACAGCTTCCAGGTTTTGAGTTTCGTGTCCCCTGTGATATGGTGCGTGCTTGATTATGCTGGAAGCGCACGATCTTCAGGAATCTCGATCTAGGATGAGTGCGTCTGTTTATACCCCAACTGGCTGTTCTGTTTACAGCTGATATCGTACAGAATTAATCACCGTGTTCGACGGCTACAAGTACATTGGGACCATGCAAATATGCGTTGCTCGGATGCTTCGCGAGTCTGGGATATTTTTTGCGGTATGGACTACTCAGAGTCGCCTTTTCTGTACTAACATATATCCATAGTTGCTGTCCATCTTTGGGATAGGCTTCCTTCAGGGTTTGTACGCTCTTGACGCGGCAGACGGTGAAGCTGCATCGTCGATGGACGTTGTTCATGTCATGGTGCAGTCCCTATTGCAGTGCGTCGTTCCAAAACCCAAATGTGTTGCTTTGTTCACATCTACGTTAGGGCACCTAATTATGAAAAGTTCGGTAGCAGGTGTGTTTCGTGTATTCGTGTCCAATTAAAAGACTAACCATACCATCAAGCCCTGCCACCTTGATACTTTTTTACTTGTGGAATGTTGCCACCGCCATTGTCCTCATCAACGTCTTGATCTCTCTGTTTGCGTCTGCATACTCTGACGTAAGTTGTCTTTGCTCATTCTCGAGAGCCCTGTTGGGTATCATTCTGATGCCTATGACGCGGACAGGTTGTCGAGGACGCAGAGGCGGAGTATCTGACGTTCTTTGCGGGTAAGACCGTGGCGATGATTCGCGCGCCGGATGTATACATGTATACTGCGCCGTTCAACGTTGTTGAGACCTTCTTCATCGCGCCCTTGGAGTTAGTCCGTCACCCTCCTCCAACATTGCTAGTTGACGAATCTCTGCGCAGGTCATTTCTGAGCCCATCAACCTACGCAAAGGTGGGGTCACTGGGTAGTTCCACGGTCATGTCTAACATGGGCCAACACAGCTCAACCGCATTTCGATGACTATCCTATTTTTTATTCCCATGGCGGTCATTGCTCTCTATGAGACGACCTCATCAAAGAACAGATGGTTGGATGACCTCATTAATGGGATGGCATTTGACGAAGACGATGGCCCCGCTGCACGGGACCCTGAAGTCGATGAAGAAGATGCTAGGAACAACGTCGTCATAAGCAGGGTCCCGTTCTCTGAGCTTGTGAAGGCATTCCCAAATATGTACGAAGTGAGTCCAATTATTTATATCCAATAACTCTCCCGGACATGATTATTCTATAGTCAAGTGAAGCGAATATTGTGAAGGAAATACATCAGTTAAAGGGACGACTGGATGCTCTGATCGGATCCCTGGAGGCGCAAAAGTCCTAGTCACCCTTTGGGTCGGTAAATGAAACGATTGCCTTACTTGACGATCCTGCGGTATTTGGTTCCACTAGGTACATAAAAAGAAAGCTTGATACGAATTGAATTATGAAATGAATTATGTTCGAAGTCAGATGCCGAATTCTCGTGAGTCGGCCGCAGGATTGCGGGTAAGCTGCGTGAGCACGCCCATGGAACGCACAAAGAAGGGTCGTATTTCATTGATTTCCATAGAACAAAGATTCGGCAACTGGTGACCACGGTGAACGCGCTTAACGGATGGTAAGTAATATCGCGTACGCTCAATTCACTATGATCAATTTTCTGAAGACCTTCTCTACTCTTTGCCTGTCGAGCTTCACGAATATCTTTGAGTAGAGACCTAATCTTATCGGAGTTCTGGATGTCATCCGGAGCACTGTGGACGACATTAAGGAAGACGTTCGTAGTAGAGTCGGCCAGGCTTACACATCAAGAAGTAGCTTTGCTATTTCAGTAAAGCGGAATGGGAACTGGCTGAATTCTGGGCGACTCGTCTCTTGTGCCAATCTTTCCTGAAGAAAATCTGTTCACAAACAAGACTCGGAATGAGCAGGCCACGAAACGATTTCTCGCGTTACGGCGCACCGACGCTCAACCAGTCGGGTGGGACGATGTGACACTTTTTCTTCATCTTGAGGTTCATGGCCATCCAAAGGGGTATCTTTGCTTTATTTGGCGGACGCAAGGGGCCATATGCTCCCTGGGGACCTTGTTAAGAGGACGACTGTCACGGTTCTGGAAAGTGTTGACCGTACGGAGATAAAAGCGGTGCGTTCCATGGAGATGAGAGGAATGATTTCCACGAGCTCTTCGGAGGCGACAAGCTCGAGCTCTGGTGGTGTGATTGAGTTTCGCAATGAAACCGGTAATGCCATGGTTTGTGAAGTTGTCAGTCACGGTCGGTTGCCAAAGGCTGCGACGCTGCGACTGATAAGATCGACCCTCTAGGTCATGTGATGCGACGCGTTGTGGGTTATTTGGTCAAAGTTGGCCAGTCGCGTCTCCCCCTCAGCTGAGCCGTCCCGTTGCCCCTCCGCATTTACATCTCCAACCACATTCTCTATGCTGGGCACACGCACAAAACAAGTCTTCTCATATGGGCGTCGAAACAGGCGCGTCATCAATGATGACAGACACGACATCTTCGAGGATATCAAGAAGCCGTCTGTCCCAAGTGGTCTTAGAGTGCTTGATCACCATAACACGCCCCCATCCAGACGGGGGAACGCCACCAACAAGAATTCTGAATTCATGCCTTCACCCTCATCGACCGTCTCACCACCACCCATTCCGTCTCACAACCGCCCTAAGAAAAGACGCGAGAACGACCAGGCACACTTATCTCCCAAACGCCGTCACTCTCCAAGTTCTAGCCGCCGGCCTCTCAACTCTCACTCCGTTAACGTTTCTGGACGTTCACCTCTCACCGGTCCCAAAAAGAAGGCGAGGCTCTCCGGGTCAAGCGGTGCTCTCCTCCCTCTGTCCCCTGCTGTCGACGTGGACATCATCGTGTTAGATGAGACCGGTCTGAGGATCAGCCAGGAGAGGAGAGTCACCAATACGAACGTGCAAGTGAATAAGAGGACGACCCTACCTCCTGATCTAACTACGCACCGACATTCTTCTGTCACGGACGTGATTGTGGTCTCCGATAATGACGACGACGACGATCCATCGCCACAGTTCAAACGACGCCCCAAGCGATGGCCAAAAGTTATGAATTCCTCGGACGAGGAGGATGCCGACCAAATTTCAATCCATCACGTCTCTTATCTTAATTCTCCCGAACCTAATATCAATAGAGACTACCCATCGGAAACTCCAGTGGTGACAGATCACTTGAAACCTCAAACCCCTCGTCCTTGGATAAGCTCTGAAAAACTCCCCAAGACACAGTTCTGGGTGGAAATTCCAAACCCGCGACTACTGGCGCTGTCACGGGGCCAGCCTCAGGGTCTTGCACACTACGATTCTCCTTACCAACCTTCCCGTGGTAAATCCCGTCAGCTCACACCTATTCGCCGAAAGGGACTTGGCTTCTCGCGGCTGCCACCATCTCCATCGACGACTGATCTTGATCTTTCCCTTGACCTCGCTGACTTGACTCTTTCATCGACGCCAGTTGAGAACCACGCGGCCCACGACCAACCACCTCATCTTATCCCTCTATTAGACGAGTGCGGGCAAGATGCTCCCGTGGAATTCTCCGCTTTTATTGAAGCATTCCCTGTACACCCTATTGTACAGTCATCTTGCTCTGGGCGCGCCTCATTTCAAAAAATCGGCGAGGCATCATACTCAGAGGTCTTTGGCATCGGTGATGTCGTCCTCAAAGTCATCCCCATTCGCAACGAGGAATATCCTGACAAAACTGATGCGGAAACACCCGCCCCAAGTGATGCCAAGGACATACTCAAGGAGATCGTCGTAACACGAGCTTTGGGCGAGATATGCAATGGCTTTGTCAACCTCTTGAAGACATATGTCGTTCGCGGAAAATATCCTTCACTGCTGCTCGACCTGTGGGACGAATATAACCAAACTAAGGGTTCAGAGAGCGTTCGACCAGGTGGGACCCTCCATATTCACAACGCCTCGCCCAGCTTAAACTTTCCTAGATATGTTGGCGGTATCACAGGTGTACGCAATAATCGTGTTACCCAACGGCGGCCCAGATTTGGAAGCATATTCGTTCAGCCAACCGGCCAAGGCAGGGTGGAGGCAAGCTTGCAGCCTCTTCTGGCAGATTACTCGCGCTCTTGCGATGGCGGAGAATCTGGTGTCTTTTGAGGTGCGTTGCTTCTGTTTCTTATTTTATCTTGACCTTCACGCCGAACCTCTTTTCTATAGCATAGGGATCTTCATTGGGGCCAAATCCTTGTGAAGAATATCCCCTCGAGTGCATCTTCCCGCAGAAACAAGTCAACTACTGACGTGTGGCTTCCCATGGATCATCCAGTTCATGGGGTAAAGGCCACCGTGATTGATCTTGGACTCGCGAGGATGGATGCGCAGGCAGATAATGGTTCGACAGAGGTCCACTGGACGCCCTTCGACAAAGAGATATTCGAAGGAGAAGGTTGGTGCACTGTTTTGGACTTTTTAGCCCTCTACTCATTTGACTACTAGGAGATTATCAGTTCGATATTTATCGCCTTATGCACAAGCATAATGGCGGTCGCTGGGCTGATTTTCATCCTCTCAGCAATGTGATGGTATGCCCAGCTATTCTCATGCTATTTAATGTACTCAATGGCCAGTCCAACCACTACAGTGGTTGCATTACCTGCTCACAAAGCTGCTCAAGTCCAAGAACTTACGCCCACCGAGGAAGACTAGTGCTTCCACAAGTCCGGGCTTTACGGAACGGCAGTGTTATGATTGCCTTCTCACGATGGAGAACCTACTCGCACAGCGTGTGCAGGAGGTGCAAGCGTCCAAACCCGTGGCCACCAAGAGCGGCCGACGGAAGATGGCCAGTCCAATGAAAACGGCTGTGGTGTCATCGTCGGGGCTCAAGTGCACTGGCGACGTTCTCAAAATCGGAGAAACGATGGGTTGGGTATGATTTAGTTGCTGGAGGGCAGTCCTGCTGCCATTGTATGTACTACTCTGTAGTTCCATGGTTTTCTTGGGTGCTGTAATTGCTATATTTTGGAGGGGACATGGATTCCCATCGACTCACGAAACCACACACACGTTATAAGAGCTGGAGAGCAAGAAGACATGATGAACCTCGCCTTTACCCATGGATATCGATACAAGCGAAAACTACTGAAATAAGCAAAGCGTACAGGGAATGATGGAATAAGTTATCTGCGAACCCGGATGAGTCAGTCGTTGAAGCACGTTCCGCCGAAGACACACTCACTCCAATAATGACCCGAAATCCCAGTTGCAGGTATCACAACGAATGGAGGCAATGAGAGGCTCACTACAAAGCAGTCTTTCGCAGAGGTTTTGCACGCGGCGACCGCCCAGACGAGCCCGAAGCGGCAGCATGCGCGGCTTGACGCGTCGCGGGTGGTACCCGAACTGGGTATGGTGCCGGCGCCTTGACGGACGACCTGCGTCTGCGGTGCGGAGAAGGCGCCGATACGTAGTCCTGTCTAGGCGAGCCATGCTTGCGAAGGAAGTATCGTGGACCACTGGCGGTGGAGCTTTTCGGCGGCAAGCCAAGGCTCGTCGGCGGTCGTGCTGCATGGCTGAGGCGAGTGGGCGAAGGTGACGGCGACGAGGACGTGCGCGCATTATGGTTATCATCAGCGGCGTCTTCGTCTAGTGGCGGTTGCGGAGGACTGGAAGCCGCTTCGGTCGGCCGCGGAGAACCGAGGGCGTGTGCGTCTGCAGTGCCAGCGCCGGAATAGGAATCGGGTGCCTGAGAAATCGGGGGAGGGAATCCGAGCTGCGAGTAAGCAGCTGTGGTGTTATGGACTAATACGGGAGCTTGTGAGCTATTATTGTGGTCCAGTTGGGAAGCGGTGAGGTCGCTCGTTATGGTCGGCCACGTCAGAGAACCGTTCGGGGTAACTAGGGGCGTGTCGGTCGAGGATTCAGATTCTTGAGAGCCCCCCAAGGTCGTCAATCTCCTGGTCGGCGGGAATGGGAAGGGCAGAGAGACTGGAGAGAACGCGGAAATTCTGTCAACCGCTGTTGGTGTGGCAGGCGTCAGTGTGTGGCGTAGGTTCGTCTGCGCAGCCTGCGAGCCGGAGGGGATCTGTGAGAAGTCAGCGTACCCTACGTCGCGGTACGGCCGTCCTGACTCTCGCTCCGGGAAAATGACGGGCTCTGTTGATTTGCGCTCGAGCGAATTCGACTGGAATCGGTCGGCGCTCTCACGCTGGTCTAAAACTAGCGAAGGCGACGAGGCCTGGAAAGACCCCGCGGCGACGCTCTGACTTTGAGAAGGGGTATCAACCGTGAGGACGTCACTCGGTTGTTCGAAATAACGCTTGGTACGCTTGAGGGGACGGGCAGTTACGAGTTGGCGAACTCGGGGTATTGAGGGAATCATGGGCAGGTTGCTTTCGTACGCAAAGTCTCTGACTTTAATGCCATGACGAGCCAACGATTCAGGAGAAGGTGTTCGTCGCGATTGCTGTTTTTCCTGGTCTTGGCCTTGCCGTTGCCATTGAAAAGGGAGGGAGGGACGCCTCGTGTACGTGGATGAAGAAGTTGAAGGGGTGGCAGCTTGACCGGATGGTTGGCCACGTTGGGACTTTTTACAAGACACATCTCTGAGGAAGCACGACATTGAATACGAGATCAGGCCTCGACTTACGGTAGGGGATGGTGGTTGACGAGCGGAGAGTTGTTCATTGTTTTCGATGTCGTCCAACACGGAGAGAGATCTCATCAACGGAGCATCGTTCAAGAAGTTGCTGGTGCGTACGGGCCGCTCCTGGTTGCTCGAGAGCGGCGTTGAATGCTCACTTGAATCACTTGAAGGCACTTTTGACATGGACATGGGCATGGTATAACGTGCGTACGTTGCCGATTCCAATTGGACATGCAGGGCCCCCCTTTGAGATTTTGAGTCCCACAGAGAACTCAGCTGGACCGGACGTGAAATGGAAATGAACGTTACGGGATGAGTGTCAACGAACGGCACGCGTCAATGAATCAATCAATTGACTCGGCCTCTTTCGCTTGCCTGATGTCTGATTGTCCTACTACGCCTTCCCTCACTCACTTCCCCGAGGCTCCTTAAAGATCCCATCCCCGGATGTTCAGGCGCGCTTGGAAACCAATCCTCGGCGCAACCGCCGTCGTCGTCCCGGCATCTTATCTCTACCTCCGCTACACAGCAAGCGACAGAAGTAACGCCTTCAGCATTGACGTTAAGGAGAAGGGTCCAGACGGCAAGCTTCGCATGACCAAGCGTTCCTTCCCTTTGATCCCCAAGCCTGCCGTCGAACAACGGATCAACGAGTTTGCGACGTCCACCAGTCTGGCCCCCTCCCAAGGAGTGGTTTGGAAACACAGCACGGCGCACCTCTCCTCCAACAACCCTATCGAAGATGCGCACGCCGAGGCAGTCATCACCACACAAGCCACCTCTTCTGATCCCGCTCGCAGCCTTCTCTTTTATTCCATCATGGATGGACACTCCGGTTTCCACACGTCCAGGTTGCTCTCACGCGTGCTGATCCCTGCCGTGGTGCTTGAACTATCCTCGTTTGCGCGTGACGACGGTGTCTCGGCCAAGATGTCCATACTCGACGTCCTCAAATCCCCGTTTTCCTCTCGTTCCCCTTCACGCATGGACGCGCCCCAAGAAGGACACATCGAGAGGGTATCGCAAGCCATTCAGAGGGCGTTCGAAAATGTCGATTTCGAGATAGTAAACGGCCCCCTTCGCGTCCTCGCGGCTAATGTCGACAAGCTGGACAAAGAAAACATCCCCGACCTCAGCCAACACCCAATGGGAGAGGCATCTATGCTACCCGCATTATCAGGTATGCCGTAAACTTACTCTCGAATGCCCCCCCCGTTCCTGCTGTGTTCCTCTGACTTTGCGTGCCAGGTAGCTGCGCATTGATGGCGCTCCTGGACACGTCGCGACGTGATCTTTATGTGGCTTGTACGGGAGACTGCCGTGCTGTCGCAGGGATCTGGGAAGAGAACGAGGATGGTACAGGTACGTGGCGCGTGGAGGTTCTCACAGAGGATCAGACCGGGCGCAACGAAAACGAAGCCAAACGGTATGTGCATCATCACCGCGCATATACAATCACTTAGCATTCTCATAATTTTCACTTGTTCAGCATGCGTTCGGAACACCCTGCGAGCGAAGCCGAAAACGTCATCCTTCGCGGACGCGTTCTCGGCGGCCTTGAACCAACCCGAGCCTTTGGCGACGCCCGCTACAAATGGCCTCGCGAGGTTCAAGAAACGTGAGTCGCTTGGTGTCTCGTTTGCATCCCATAGAGCCTGAGCCGTGTTGCCCCCATCATCTACAGCTTGTACAAAGCATTCTTCGAAAAGTCGGGCAAGGCCGTCCGCCCCGCCCCAGCCTTGTTGAAGACACCCCCGTATGTCATCGCTACGCCAGTCGTCACACACCGAAAGCTTTCCCTTCCCGACTCCAAGTCGTCAGAACCGAAAACGACCTCCGCGCTGAAATTCTTGGTCCTTGCAACGGACGGACTCTGGGATGAGCTCTCATCGGAAGAAGCTGTTACGCTCGTCGGAGGCTACTTTGCTGGCCTCAAGGGTACCGTCTCCAAATCATCCCTACCAGCACTCGTCCCCACTACCGCTGGTTCGCCCACAGTGCAAGGCAAGGCAAAAACCAGAGCAAATGCGCAGCAGGGTTCGTGGGCTTTCGTAGACGACAATGTCAGTGCTCATCTAATTCGAAACGCATTCGGGGGTGGCGATGAGGACAAGCTGAGGAAGGTCTTGAGCATACCTGCGCCTCACTCGAGACGGTGGAGAGATGATGTTACAGTAACAGTCGTGTGGTGGGAAGAAGCCGACGAGAGTAGGACGAAGGCAAAGCTCTGATTCTGAGCTTTCCTTCAATCGTACATTTATTCGCTTGACAACAGTCCTACATACTGTCTGATCAATGTACAAGATGAATTGTCCACGGTCTATCTGATGAAGGTTCCTAATTAGTGGATCTTTCCTTTTCCCATGGTGTCCTTGCATGGCATTCACTAGAAAAGAAAAAGGTACTGAGTTTCAGTAGATGAAACACATGAAATTCCAGGAATCTGCACCCATTCAGCACTTTAATCATATAGTGATCCAACCTTGGTGACTTTTTTCAGTATGCTAAATGCTGGAATTACAGTGATTCTGCATCATTCATATCAAACAACTGAAATTTAGTAGCTTTGTACTTTATAGTGATTCTTAACACTGCTCATGCAAGAAAATGGGTTTCTGACCCCAAAGCTTCTATGTGTTATGACTAGGCCTGGTGTCTTGAATCGTCGTGGCGAAATAGGGCGACGACCAGACTCTTCGTCGTCCTGTAGCTTTCGCTTCGTGCCCTGCGTCGATGGTGTGCTGCCGTAAAATGGAGTGGTTGGTATCGACGGTATGGATGATGAAGGTTTCGGTGATGTGTGAGAGGTGGGAACGGTTTCGTTCGTTGGCGCCTCGACTTTCTCGCCAGTGTCTTCAGAATCATCGTCCTCGTCGGCGTACTGCGAGAGGCTTAGCAGCGCATTTGATGGCCTTAGTAGTGTGGGCCTCGACGGTGTAGGCTTCGACCGTGACACTGCCTCGATCTCCCTCTTTAGGAGATCAGCCTGTGGGTCGCGCGCTGCCAAAACTGATAGCGTGGGCAAAGCTCTGATTCTGAGCTTTCCTTCAATCGTACATTTATTCGCTTGACAACAGTCCTACATGCTGTCCGATCAATGTACAAGACGAATTGTCCACGGTCTATCCGATGAAGGTCCCTAATTAGTGGATCTTTTCTTTTTCCCATAGCGTCCTCGCATGGCATTCTTAACACTGCTCGTGCGAGAATACGGGTTTACACCCCCGAAGCCTCTATGCGTTATGACCGGGCCTGGCGTCTTGATTCGTCGTGGCGAAATAGGGCGACGACCAGACTCTTCGTCGTCCTGTAGCTTTCGCTTCGTGCCCTGCGTCGATAGTGTGCTGCCGTAAAATGTAGTGGTTGGTATCGGCGGTATGGATGATGAAGGTTTCGGTGATGTGTGAGAGGTGGGAACCGTTTCATTCGTTGGCGGCTCGACTTTCTCGCCAGTGTCTTCAGAATCGTCGTCCTCATCGGCGTACTGCGAGAGGCTCAGCAGCGCATTTGATGGCTTTAGTGGTGTGGGCCTCGACGGTGTTGGCTTCGACACCGCCTGGATCTTCCTCTTTAGGAGATCAGCCTGTGGGTCGCGCGCTGCCAAAACTGAAGGCGCGGGCTTCGTCTTCGGAATCACAGACGGGGGTAATAAGGGTCCTATGAATGGCTGATTCGGCTTCGCATCGGAGTCGGAGTCCTTGTCCGGGATCTTCCTCTTCTTTATGTTGTTCTTGATCCCATTCGGTGTAATCGGCTGCCGCTGAGACTCGGATGTGACGGCGGCCTGCAACGCCTGACCACGCTCGCGCATGTAGAACAGAATATATGCGTTCTTCATGCTAGTGGGGGGCCCATGATGGCGCGTAACCGAGTCGTCATTCATCTCGTACCACTGGGTGTTGGATCCCTTGACGTGGGCGTAATAGTGCCCAGAATGGGGCCCACTTCCAGCATGGGAGATGACACCGTACAGCGAGTATGAGGGTCCATACTGGCATTCGCTTACTGCCTGAGCCAGGGAAAGACGTTCGTCGTACCGAACGGGGTGCCCAATTTTACGCCCGAGGGGTGAAAAGCGTTTCAGGTGAATGGTGAGCGCCACTGGTGGTTCGTGTATGGTAAACCTCTTCGAAGCCACCACACGCCTCTTACACCTGAAATGAACAAGCTATCAGGCGAAGGGTCTCAAGAAAAGCCAGAAAGCACGCACTTCTCACACTTGTACTTATCAGCACCCTTCAAACAATCAACGGCCGTGAATTTGCGCAAGGCATCCCGAAGGGTATCAACGCCGTGGATATCCACACTTAGATCGAGTATACTGTCGAAAGTGTCGCTATTGTGGTGACACTCGTTGCAGGTCACTCGGGAGCGCAGCTTGCCGCCGAAAATCTTATGCACCCAAGTCGCTTCCGCAATCTTAGGATCAGCTTTTCTACGTGCAGGAGGTCAACACGAAACGCGATTCGGGGCCAACGAAAGGAAGCACTAACGAAGGGTGTCCTGCAAGACAGGATTTTTGTATCGCATCAATGGCGTAGCGAAGGAACTCATGAGAATCCTCTTGACGACCACGGCGCATGTGGCCCGCTATCACTGAGAAAGAGGATGAATCCTAAACTCAAGAAGAGATCTGAGGATAACATACACTGAAGCCTGCTGGCGATTTGGTGTGGCGTGAAAGCATGTCTCCTACGACCATGGGCTTCTTCCATCACAGCTTGCAGCGAGCATGCCATGCAAAAATCCGATTTTACCCGACCTAAAACTGGTAAACGCTGGGTCGGTCCAACATGAACGAGACAACATACAAGACTGTGCTTTATTGTGCGAAAGCAGGAGGTGCAGAAGGGGTGGTGTGTGCAGCAAACATTGGAGCACACTGTTCAAGAAGCAACTATTGCCCGTGTTGATCAGCCCAGAGCCCACGGTCAATCCTTTGGGCCAGGAGGTTTCCACAGAGGCAGAAAAGAGACCGGTGCCCTTCTTTCCAGCAGGGGAAGACGGTGACGGGGGAACGGGATCCTGGTGTTCTGTTTGAGGCGTCTGGGCAAGTACCTGTACCTAGTCGGGGCTGATGAGACGACACGAAACGATGGGATAGAGGACATACCTCGGGTCCAGATGAAGATTTTGGGGAACCGTTCACAGGGTCATATCTCCCCTCACCAATCAACAAAGTGCCAGATGACGACCCCTCGACAAACTCCACGGCCGGAGGTAAGAGTTTGTTGAAGCTTTCGACGTCTTTGGCTGGCCTGTATTGTGACACGGTCTCGGGGGACTGATGAGGAGCAATAGACGTGGGATAAAGCGGCAATGCGAGCATTCTGAAAGGATGGTATACTCTTCTCGTCAGGAGACGGGAAAAGGGAGATGGGACGCGGGTATTGAGGAACGTATTTGTGGCGAAAGAGGATAAAGCAGTCAGTCAACCGGCAATCTCCCGCTCGCTTACACTTGCCACACAAATCCTTTTTCCCATCAACTGATGCAACATATATACACCGGTTAATTAGCAATATACAACACATTATCATACTGTACTGGCTATGGTAGATCTCTTAAGTATCAAACATGAAAGTTCAAAGTCTGCTCAGACACGCCCGGGGCCTCTATCCAACAAATCGCATGCCTTGGTCCTGCCAGGCACGCGACATCCAATCCTGTGTCGTCCCAAGACAAGGGTCTACCTGTGCATTAATGTCGCTCACGAACCCCAGCCCACGCTCAGGTGTCAAAACCGGTGTTGGCGCCATGGGTGAAGAGTATCGGGAAGAGGCTTCCGGAGATGCTCGTAGGGGCGTTAGGAAATACCCAGCGTTGTAGTCTGGTGGGATCTGGGGGGTCGGGGCTACGAGCAACGGGGAGTTGGAGGAAACCCGCGAGGTGAGCCCGGGCTGCATGAGTAGAGAATCCGCTGTGGTCATAGGAAAAAGAGGTCCGAAGGTATGAGGTGGGCCCTTGAAAGGAAAGGCATGTTGGTGGACCTACCAGTATCAATCGAAAGCGAGAGGAACGCATCCCAAGAGTTGGACGGACCGGGCAAAGGAATGTCTTGATTGTAGGACGAATCACCAATGCTGGAGACTTGCCCTTTCTTGATCCCCTCGGGTTCTGGTGCTTGCCAAACCTCTGCAGGGGATTGGTCGCGTTTGGCGAACTCAGGGTGTTCATTGGGATCCAACCCGTGCTTCTTTAGATGGACTTTGAAGGAAGAGGACCGCAGGATACTGTAAAGCCAGGAATAGGCATCAAGCACTTGGAAAGAAAGGTACGATTTACCTCGATGTACAACCCTGGAAAGGACACTTGAAAGGCTTGCCAGGATAATGGATTTCCCTGCGATGGCGCGCGCAAGACGAGGGATCACCAAAGGTGGACTTGCACCCATGGAAGCCGCACTTGAAGGGTTTCAAGCCCGTACTAGACAGTCATTCGTCAGTGAAGGTAACGCGAATCAGATCCGCAATGGCTCTTACTGGACGTTGACGTGAGTTTTCAGCGCCGTATATTGAGAAAACCGTTTGCCACATCCCGGCACCTCACATGGGTACGGCCTGCACAAATCGTAAGGAAGTGCACTTGGGGCCCAATGCGAAGGGAGCACTCACCTGATGCCATAATGCAGACGGCGATGTCTATTACAATCGGCCTTGCGCGAAAAGGCCTTGTTGCATATTTTACATACATTCTCGGGTACAGTAGACTGGAAAGTGTTCAGAACCAGCTGCAGACAGAACGTCAAATACTCACATTGTTCATGATACTCATAGGACAGCCTAGAAATCCTGTTCGTGATGCCGTGAAAAATGAAAGGTCGTGAAGGAAATAAAGCGACAATGCCCAGCAATGTCAGAGAATCTCGGATATGAGGGAAGGTAAAGTTGCCAGACGCAACAACAGAACCAGGGTGACGAGGATGGATGACTACGGGTTGCCACGCATAATGGCATGACTCGTTCGTTCTCCTTGCTCTTATAAGTGCGATAGTTGCAGCAAGTATTATGAGGGTTTCTATTGTTTCTGAGTTGAGCGGGTCACGACAGTTGTATGAGCTAAGCGCGAAGCATTGCTTAAGTGGGAACAGAGACAATTGGGCGTGATGGGAAACATAATAAAAGTGAGACATGTAATCGGACATTGTTGTCAACAGACAACTACATCGCCTTCCCCATGAGGTGAGATTGTCCTCGGCGAGCGCTAACAACCCCCTCTCTTAAATCCCTAGTCCTGGCCCATCGATTCTCTTCGTCACCAAGTCCTTCATCCACGGGGCAATACAATCTAGGTCTGCCCAAGTGAAAGATGCGTATTGGCTCCTTCCAAATCCCACAACCAGGTCAAGGTCCTGCAAAAAGGGGCCATCACCCCACGGCATGCTCGTCTGAGAGTTTGTGATCTGGGTAGTCAACCTAGTAGTGTTTCAGCAACCTGAATTCAAATTGAACCGATACACTAACATCAGCCCACCGACCCATTGCTTCCCTTCTTCCTCGACGGTCTCAGATATCAACCATCGCTTATCTCCTCCACCTGGTGTAAAAAATGGATACTCGGCATGTGAGAGGGCCGGGAGGGGATGCGTGAGCCATTCATATTGATGGTGGTTTCGAGACTTGCTATCAGCTGGGTGAGAGGATCCTCCACCGCCACCGCCGGCTTTTTCGGAAGTCATTTCGATACCAGGCGGGTGTAAGAATGCCCGAGCATTTCGGTTGACAGTGAATGCACCACGCGGGTTATTGAGCACGCCAAGTGCGAGTATCCTCACATCGGCCAGTTGAACTACAAGCTAAGGAAACAGCTTAGAAACGTAACCGCGTTAGATCAGTTGTCCATACCCTGATGTGGGTTTCCAAATGGGCCAAGTTACTCTGCAACCTGTAGGACCCACCGTTTCAGAAACGGTGGAACGGTGAAAATGAGCGCGCACGCACTTGAGGTCGTTGAATATGGACAGAGGATTATAGTTGCGGGATGATGCTTCGAGTTCATTGGCCGTGCCGTTCTTGTTCAGTACGATGTATCTGGCCCGCACCTGAGAATGAGGTGAGAGATGTATGCTTCGTGCCCTTACTTTGTCCAGGACTCGTCAGATGTACAAGTAGTCCCACTGCGGTGCCAAACTCTGATCAGCAGCCTGGGCGCACGATGTATGAGCGACTTTTGGCATCTGAAAATGTCGACTTGAACGCACTTCTTGAAGGTCTCTTGCCAGCTTAAATCTCTTTTCCACTTTTCCCACCCTGGCAAGAAGCGTCTCTTAAAGCACTCCTGCCAATCCGCCTCTTTCATGTTCGGGGGCGTGGCTTCGAACAGTAAGAACCGGGGTTGAGCCATGCTCATAATTTCGATCCAGTTCTGCCTTGGTACCGTGGCTCGCACGCTTAGATGCTTCAAGCTGTCTTCGTATACCCCACTATGGAGATTGCGGAGGATAGGAGCCCTCCATGGATTCAGAGAGCGGTCGGATGCGATTGCGTGTAGGCGACGCGACAGATAGGAGACGACGATGAGGGAAGCGAGATCTAATTCCTCTAGGATGGCCGTTACCAGTTCTACCGGAAGTGACTCGAGGGTGATAGGCATCATAAGTCGAGGAGTAGGTGCTGAGCGCTGAGGAGCCGGCACTGCTGACCCATCCTTGGGTCTTACGTACGTCACGATAAGATTAGATAAATCACAATGTCAGATCTATGCTACAGCTCGTCGAAGAATCGCCATGCAGAAAGAGGCTACATTTACTCGTGAAGGGCTAGAACCAGAACCAATGTCCCATGGTCACATTAAGGCCGCGTAATTATATCCTTCCGGCAGGGCGGATGTTGTACTCCTCCTTAAACTTCTCGAACTCCCCTTCCTTGGCTTTGTATTGCTCGGTAAGGCTAGCAATGACCTTGCGTATCTGACAAGGGAAAAAGTTTCTGTGACTGGAAACAGACAGAATTCTCAAAAGACTAACACCGTCGCGGTTCGTTTGCAGTGCAGGAACGACGTCCTTGACAGTTCTCTCAACGAGGATGCCTCCGATCAGACGGAAGCACTTTCTATCTGGTTCTCCTGCCAGCGCCTCATTCAGGGTCGATAGAACCAGCCTAGAAACCTCGAATTTACATTCAGGGACAGATAGAGGACGTGAAAGCATTTCCGACGTACACATGCTCCTCCGCCTCTTGTTCGAGCTCTCCAATTTTGGAAGCGAGATTCTGAAGATCGCTTTGGAAGCGAGAATACGTTTGCTGTACCTCTATTCGGTCCATTGAATATAAATAAGGAATGGTACAGAGTTTTTTTTGGCTTGGACTAACCCTGGTCGGATAACGGGGGAGCTTTCGGCTTCTTGGAAGACGACATGACGGCTTGTCGCTTGTCAGTCCTGTCCTGAATGATTTGATTCGAATTCGCGAGTTCCCATTGGTCAAGGTTGTCGTCACAGGACAGTCACAAGACCGTGACAACCCCTCGCTTTCGGAGCGGATGGTGGTGACGATGAGCTCGACGACAATCAACATGGCGTTTGCACGTCGCGCCCCTCTTGGGTTGTCTACCCGCCTTTTACTTTCTCCAACTACCAGTACTCCATCCCTACATCTCGTTGCCCTACGCCATCTTTCTACTTCGCGGCGGACCTTACAAGCTCAACCAGCGCATGATTCTGCTAATTATGTCAAGTCTCCACAACTTGGAACAGGCGTCTATTCCGCAAAGAACGAACCAGACAAATACGTCAATCCATACGGGGGAGGGCCTAGTGCCCTCGAAAAAGCTGCTCACATCTTCTTTTTCACTGAGATCGTTCGAGGTTCGGTGTCTGCTACCTAATATTGTCTCTTGTCTCTAAATTGGTATCACCACTGCGCCTCCCCAGGAATGTGGCTAGTCTTGGAACAGTTCTTCCGCCCCCCATACACGATCATGTATCCCTTCGAGAAGGGTCCGCTCTCACCTCGGTTCCGCGGGGAGCATGCGTTGCGTCGTTATCCCAGCGGTGAAGAGCGCTGCATTGGTTCGTATGCTCACACCCTCGAGTTATTCTCTACGATTGAACATGATTACCTTACAGCATGCAAATTATGCGAGGCGATCTGTCCGGCCCAGGCCATTACGATCGAGAGTGAAGCCCGCCTAGATGGTTCCCGTCGTACAACAAAATATGGTCTGTGCACCATCCGTGTCAAAGTTGGCTTGCTCACCGCGGTCTGACTCCTCGTATAGATATCGATATGACCAAGTGTATCTATTGTGGTTTTTGTCAGGAGGCTTGTCCGGTGGATGCCATCGTTGAAAGTAAGGGCTCTTCTGTGTGCTATCTTCCACCCTGACTGATATGCCATTCTAGCCCAGAATCAGGAGTTTTCGACCGAAACACGCGAGGAGCTTCTCTATAACAAGGAGAAATTACTCTCAATTGGTGACCGGGCTGAAGCCGAGATTGCTGCCAACTTGCATGGTATGCCTTGTCATACGTTTGTAATGTTCCCATGCTAATGATAACGGTTCACAGCCGATCATGTCTACCGATAAACCGAGTCGAGAGCCCTTGTGTCATGTCATTACACATGGTGTCAGGTCCTGTGGCGTGGATGCTCGTCGGACATTCCCGACGTTAAGCCTGAGTGAATGATAAAGTCAATTGAGCAAACCCATAATATGGCTATAATAACGTTCTTTAACACCCTCTTGGGAAAAATGATGTGAATTACGTTCTTGCGGGCCCCCCAAAATGTGGCCGCCCGGCCTCCGTCGTGATAGGTTATCGGCAACCTTGAAAGTAAATCTCCATTAATGCACGGCCATTTATGAGAGGACCGTCTTTGCAGAGCCGTAGGATGTTGCATGTACATGTACGGTTGATGGAGATGGACAGGACAACTTGAACGCCGTGGCGAACTGTATAGTGACACGTGATCGCGGCGCGTCGGGAGCGAGGACTGGCAAGCAAAGGCTGCCAACACTTACTAACGTTCCCCAAGCTTTCAGGTTGGGGACGTTCTACGGCCACGTATAAGAAAGTATTGTAGATTTCGAGTTTTATTATTAGAGGTCACTTAAACTGGTTGGAATGTCCTCTGCAAGTCCTCCTACATTTGGCCAGTCACTCATAGTACGTGTCCGGGCTTCCTTCGTGCATACGGTCGTCCTCACCATCCTTCTCCACTTTCTAGGCTGGCGGTCTCGCTGGGACATCCGTAGATCTTTTATTCTACCCTATAGACTCGATAAAGACCCGTCTACAATCAGACCACGGTTTCTACAAGGCGGGCGGATTCAGAGGGATCTACAACGGCGTCGGTAGCGTCATAGTGGGGAGCGCCCCTGGAGGTATGTTCAAGAGGGCCTTTATTTCTACTCAGACCCCTGACCCCCCGTTGTCTCTGTCTTAGCGGCGGTCTTTTTTTGCACCTATGACGTGCTCAAGCGTACCCTCCCAACACCTCCCCACCTTGCGCCAGTTAACCACATGTTAGCCGCATCGATAGGTGAAGTAGTGCGTGATATCAGCGCATGACCACGCGAGATAGCCTACTGACTATCCACATCGATCCGGTCGTCGAAGGCAGCTTGTTTGATCAGGGTGCCGACGGAAGTCATCAAAACGCGGTCACAAACGTCGTCCTACGGCGCACTGGCCAACTCTTCTCTTGCCACTGCGAAGTTGGTGTGGGGAGCCGACGGATTGAAAGGGTTCTACAGAGGGTTCGGTATCACTGTCATCCGGGAGGTAATAGTTTTGCCTGCATATTTTCCCGGCCGACGCTTACCCGTGCGCTGGACAAAGATACCATTTACGTCGCTGCAGTTCCCGATGTATGAATTCTTCAAGCACCGCCTCTCGTTACTTCTGCATCACAAGCCCGCCTCCTTACGTCCGTACGAAGCCTCGTTATGTGGGAGTGTGGCTGGTGGAATTGCCGCCGCAGTTACGACACCTCTGGACGTCTTGAAGACTCGTATCATGCTTGATCTTCGGGTGAGATTGGCCGATTTCTCTTCTTGAGTATTTCCTTGACCTTGACTCAGGACCCTTCTGATCCTGCTTTCTTGCCTCCACTCCGACGTCTTCGGCGGATATATCTGGCGGAGGGGATCCCCGCGCTGTTTGCTGGTGTCGTACCGAGGACCATGTGGATCTCGGCTGGTGGGGCCGTGTTTTTGGGTGTATACGAGTGGACAATAGACGTCTTGCGCTCCTCGCATGAACCCTAAACACTTGCCGTGTCCATTTTGGCTACCCGTCCTTATCATGGGCCTTCGAACCTCGAATCGCCACGTCAGTGGAACCCTACCATCGCGAGTTTACGCAGTGCGACCCCACGGTATCGCGGAGCCTCACCGATCTGTTCAATGTTGTGACAGAACTGGTGTCAAGTTTTCTCAGCGTCAGCGTCTAGATGACTTTTAGGAAAAAAAGTCGGTGTCATGCTCACCCGAAGTTCCCCAAGCGGGGCGCATCGTGACCAACTGCGCAGAGAAGTCGCGGTACGCCCCGACGGAGTGTGACCACGGTGAGTGATGCTATATTCGGATGGATAGCGCCTTCCCGTCTTGTTGCTGTCCGCCCTTTCAGGTAAGGTAAGAAGCGGCCAATGCAATCAAGCCCCTATCTTGAGAACTACTCGGGGAAAGGCTCTCTTTCTTTATGCGCAGTATGATATCTTTTGCCGAGGAAGGTTCCTATTTCAAGACCGATGTTGTCACCACAGAAATACATCGATGAAATAATGTACCTAAGGTCATCTCGGTTCCAATCTATGTCTTTGAAATATTTCCCGAGGTTAATAATGGTACAGGCACGGCCTCTACCAGGCCTCTCAGCTCATGTTTAACAAAAGGGACGACTGTAACGTTGGGTGCACCTAATCAGATTGGTTTCATACCGTTGGGCGCCACTATGACCATGTGCCCACGAAACCCCTGATGGTTTGCGCCAGGTCCCCATTTGAATATGTCAGAACGAACGAAAGTTCTTTCTGTCCTGTCATCCCATTCGGAAACTGTCTTTTCCATTGGTCAGCTGTGATGGAAGGACGGACGCAAGACGCAAAGAAGACGGACAGTTCGACGTTTGAGGTGATGAGCTCCTTGGCCCCGTTATCGGTTCGGAGTCGATCCACTCCACGGCGGCTCCCTATCTCGGGCTTCCACTGCCCCTTCGGAACCAATAAAAGCATTCCAAAGCAAGGCAGTCCTGCCTCGAACCGTAAACAAATCGACCTGGCGTGCTCTCAACAGGCGCTGTCTAAGTTCCGGGTCCTCGCACTTCGGTCCGTGTCATCCGTGCTGGTTTGATGCGCGAGTTTTCCGTTTGGGTTTCCCTCTCACTCGAAAGGAAAGCTTGTTTTGTTTTACTGCTATCCCCGTGTCCAGCCTCTAATTGCGTCAGAGAGGGACCCGCAGAGGGCTGTGGCTCTCGTCGAATGACTAGCCCAGTTGGTCGGCTCTTAGTCGTTGGAGCTCATAGCGGCGCTCATCAGTCCAGTCCCCGATCTTCTAACCTAACTTAGCCCTTCCACCCGCCGCTGCCCGCCTCCCCGCCATCCATCCACGTCAGTGGATAAAACCCCTCAGGGACAGCACGACCCCGGAGCAAAACTGTCGAGTTTCAGATTGGTTTTTCCCTTCTGGCACGCGCGCATCTCCGGTTTGAAAACTTGGACCGATAAGGCTTAATACGAAAAATCCAGCCCGGCTCGATCAACGCTTATTTGGACCACCTTCGGACCTTAGCCCTTTGGCTCACTGGACTTGTACTGGCCCGGACTGTACTAAGCAAGGCAACACTCGGCACTTGGGTTCCACTTGGCACAGGGTCGGCAGATAGAAGACCTACAGTACATACATCAACATCAACAGAACAGTCAATCAAGCTTGATCAAGAGATCATTCTTGTGGTACCACTGCGAGCAAAAACAAACAAACGATTCCCAGCGGCACGCCCGATCGGTCACACGGA
>Ga0307510_10001521_pt1 | contig 25555 bp, 24 predicted proteins | sample 12_EM_MG_FD_207224 | JGI IMG/M metagenome (GOLD analysis project Ga0307510, IMG submission 207224) | Populus trichocarpa ectomycorrhiza microbial communities from riparian zone in the Pacific Northwest, United States - 12_EM | ecosystem: Host-associated > Plants > Roots > Unclassified | place... | reverse complement strand
TCGATGGATTGCCAGACACACTCGACGAGACATACGATCGCACGTTGTATGAAATCATTGGCGAGAAAAACTGGGAATACGCACACAGACTCTTCCAGTGTGTCGCAGCAGCTTCCCGCCCACTTCGCGTCGAGGAGCTTGCCGAGTTCCTCGCATTCGATTTCGACACAGAGTCAACTCCCACACTCCGGGAGGATTGGCGCGAGGAGGACCCAACGCACGCCGTGCGATCCACATGTTCCAGTCTACTTGCCGTTGTCGACGTGGATGGATCGTCTGTTATCCAATTTTCGCATTTTTCGGTGAAGGAGTACTTGACATCGAAGCGCCTTGCCGAATCAAAGGAAACTATTTCTCGATTCCATGTTTCAATGACACTGGCCCATACGGTCATTGCGAAAGCCAGCCTAGGTGTTCTACTACAGATTGATGAAAACGTCACCAATGATGACCTGGAGAAGTTTCCTCTCGCCCAATATGCCGCCGAGCATTGGGTGGGCCACGCCCGATTCGAGGGTGTATCACCAAACATCGAAGATGGGATGAAACAACTGTTCGATGCAAGCGAATCACACCTTGCGGTTTGGGTCTGGATACGCGACCCAACTCGCTTGACACGACACAAAAGACGCGAAACGCCGCCACCACTCCCGCGAAGCGCATTACATTACGCAGCATTTTGTGGCTTTCCCTCTGTTGTACAGTTTTTGGTCGCCGCACACCCCAGAGATGTGCATTCACAGGACTCTAATAACAACTCGACCCCATTACACCTGGCGCTAGAAAGGGGACACGCGGAAGTCGCCCGTTTGCTCGTCGATCACGGTGCGGACTTGACAGCCCAGGATGATGACGGGTGGACCCCGTTGCATTTCGCCGTGCAGGAGGGAAGTGTGGATCTGGCACGCTTTCTGATCAAGCATGGTGCGAACGCGAAGGCCCAAGACGAGGATGGATCGACTATGTTACATTTCGCCGTGCAGAGGGGAAATTTGGACATGACACGCCTTCTTGTCGAGCACGGTGCGGACGCAACAGCAGAGGACGAAGACGGATTGACTCCATTACAGTTGGTGGTACAGGAAGGAAGCGTGAATCTAGCACATTTTCTCATCGAGCGCGGTGCGGACGTAACTGCTAAGGATGACGATGGGTCGACCCTGTTGCATTTGGCTACTATGAAGGGAAGCGCGGAACTGGCGCGCTTACTCATCGAGCACGGGGCGGATGCCACAATACACAACAACCGCGGGTCAGCCCCACTGCATTGGGCTGTGCAGGAGGGAAACCTGGATCTCACACGGTTTCTCCTCGAGCATGACGTGAACGCAGCAGCCCGGGACTATGACGAGTCGACCCCGCTGCACCTGGCAGTGAAGAACAGAAGCGTAGATCTGGCACGCTTACTTCTCGAGCATGGTGTGGACGCAACAGTACGGGACAAGAATGGCTTGACCCCATTGCATTTGGCAGTGGAGATCAATCGCGTAGACCTGGCATGCCTACTCGTCGAGTATGGCGCAGACACGACGGCAAAGACATACCGCGGGACAACGCCGTTGCATCTGGCAACGAAGAACGAAAGTGTGGATCTGATACGCTTACTCGTCGAGCATGGCGCGTCAACGACAGTCAATGCCGAGGTCGGGTCGACGATGTTCCATTTGGCGGTGCGGAAGGAAAGGGTGGATCTGGCCCGCCTGCTTGTCGAACTTGGCGCGGACGTGACAACCAAGAACAACCGCGGGTCGGTGCCGTTGCACCTAGCGGTAAAGAACGGAAGCGTGGATCTGGTGCGCTTGCTCTTAGAGCATGGCGCAGACGCAACAGCCCATGATGAAAACAGTTTGACCCCTTTACATTTGGCGGTGAAGAACGGAAGAATGGATATCACATGCATGCTCGTTAAGCATGGTGCAGCTGCAAATGCTCGAGACAAGGACAGCTCGACACCGTTGCATTTGGCCGTGACAGACGGAAGAGTGGATCTCGTACGCTTACTCGTTGAGCATGGCGCGGATCCAAGCGCCCAAGACAAGGGCGGGTTGACCCCATGGTATTTGGCGGCGAAGGATGGACGACTTGATCTCATACGTGTGCTTGCCGAGCACTGCGTGAACGTGAGAGACTGGGACCGTCGCGGCGCAACTCCGTTGCATTTGGCGGTGCAGAATGGAAGTGTGGATGTGGTACGCCTGCTTCTAGAGCATGGTACGGATTCCAGCGCCCAAGCAACTCCGTTGGATTTGGCGATGCAGAGTAGAAGCGTGGATGTACTACGCTCGCTTCTAGAGCATGGTGCGGACACAAGTGCCTCGAGCTTTGACAGAGGAACTCTGTTGCATTTGGCGGTGCAAAATGGAAGCGTGGATGTGGTCCGCTTGCTTCTAGAGCATGGTGCGGACACAAGTTCCCGGAGATTTGACGGAGGAACTCCGTTGGATTTGGCGGTGAAAAATGGAAGCGTGGATGTGGTACGCTTGCTTCTAGAGCATGGTGCGGACACAAGTTCCCGGAGATTTGCCGGAAGAACTCCGTTGTATTTGGCGGTGCAAAATGGAAGCGTGGATGTGGTACGCTTGCTTCTAGAGCATGGTGCGGACGCAAGAGCCCGGGGCCGTCGGGGTGACAGGGAAACCCCGTGGGATTTGGCGGTGCGGGAGGGAAGAGAGGATCTAGTACGCCTTCTCAATGGCACGCAGTAGAAGCACCGTAGTCCCCACCACATCAGATATCATGGCTTTCTGAGGTATTGCAACTAATCACTTGTTGGACGTGATGCGGCAAACATAACACTTCCAAGTTAGCTAAGAATCTGGCAGCCAACACTGCAGCATTAGGAGGATGGCGTTATTCTATCATGTAGTAACCATCAAGCCTTACAGGCTGTCATATGCACAAATTCCTGTCGTATGAGATCGTGTCTGAGATGATAGGGACAAACTAACGTGCGTACACGTTGCGTGCAGTGTTATCATTACCGATAAAGCTCGACGCAACCATAAGACTTGACAGGTGCTACAGCGGGGACAGTCGTCAGCGCGAGATGACCTGCACGTTCACAGCATGGTAGCACACACGCGATCTGTCGACGACGTCTAGCAATGAGAACAATACTCCACGCAACGGTACAACCTTCGAGCGCTGCAGCATCGACGAGAACTCACATGTACTCACAAAGCGAGCATGCACGATGGCTCGCCATCGCTACCACCATCTACATGTGCCCCAGTTGCATCGCCAAGCCACGACAATCGACGGTCTAGGTCTGAAATCTTCTGGTGAGCTGTACTCCATAGTTGTTGCCTCCTGCGCGGGCCCAGCCGAGCTAGCGATGGCCGCTTCTCGGGTCTATCAACCGTCCCGGAGTGATTGACTAAGGACGCCGCGCCTACAGTATGATCTCCCAGGGACAAGTGATCGTGCTGGCCCGACGGTCCGCTGCGGGTTTGGTCGCTCGGGTTCTCGTCTTCTACTAACTCCGAACTAAGCTGAACACCGCCACGCTTTCCTCTGGTCGTGCCAATAACTGTCGTCCGACAGGCCATAATAATTCATGTATCCGATCACATTGCCCTACTAGAGTCCCTAATCCTATCCCTTGTTCAATTTGCGAAGAAACCAGCATAGCTATGAGGTCGACCTCGAGGTCGTAAATGTGAGTAGGAAAAATAATGGTCCACAATGTATCCCAGGCTTGGGGGACTCCGCGTTTGTGTTTCACTAGGCGGAGCCGCCAACGATTGTCCAGTTGACGCGCGAAGAAGTATCTAGCTGTGATGGCGATGGAAGTGACAGCCGACTGTCCTCCTTAAGCAACTTGCCGAATATCCTGTTCGGACCGACGGTTGGAATCAAGTTCGCGTAATGGCTGGAATAAATGGGGATGCGATGGTCATTCTCCGGGAAGGCAGGGTAGGTGGAGGAGGCGGGCGGTTGGATCGGATCCATGCTCGCAGTCCCGGGGTGTAAATCATTGAGCTGGATTACGGTGCTCATCGACGCTGGGTGAAATGGTGGAGGGAAGGGTTTGGATGGTCGTGCCTTCATATACACCGTAGTAACCGTCGATGCCCCCTCAGTTTCGTGCCCACTCGCGCGTGTACTGAGGTGAGCTTACTTACATCCCTTTTTCCCTCTCAACACCTGTGCTTACAGTACATAGCACAGCACTTGCGTTCCTTTCACAGGTGATTAATATATACATAGTTTCGTGCCCACTCGCGCGTGTACTGAGCACAGCACTTGCGTTCCTTTCACAGTCCGCAACCTCACGCGCGATCCTTCGCACTCACACTCACATCCTCTGGATTACGACAGGTAGAGAGTCCAATACTTCAACTGGTTCCCGTATGGCGAGCCCGGGAACCAAAGGGTTGGATTTCTGGGGTCTTGATGCTTTGACATCGGCCCCAGTATCCAACGATCACAATCGTCCATGTCGTCCTGTGCGCAGAGATAATGAACCGGAGCTGTCACCTACGGGACGTCACGAGGTGGACAGGGCGAAAGCGACAAGGGACTGAGAGACGTCTGATAGGTCGTAAAGTGGACTCCTTGGTCCTGGGAAGACAGAGGGAAAAGGTGCGCAGAGTGGGTGCGATCGCAGTCTCGGGATTGAGGCGGAAGATGTTGAAACCCTAGAATCGATGAGAGACATGACTGGACAGATGGAAATCGTAGGACGACGAACAGATGAGGAAAAAGGTAAGTATGGGTACTTGGGCCAGTATCATCAAGACGCACTTAATGGTTGGTTTTCCTCTCCTTCCTCCCCTCCCTCCGAATGTAAGGTGCTGTGGTAATAAATAAAAAAAGTGAGTCTAGGGCTGGCAAACAGTGGGAATGTTGGCCGACGTTGGCGTGCAAGGCAAGAAATCCCGCTCTGGGTTTTTCTATGGCAGAACTGCCAAAGATTTGTGCAGTGTAGACGTGCCACGCGCGAAGTGGCTCGTTCCGTAGTCCCTTCCATTGTTATGCTCCTCTCATTGCCTCTATTCATTACTCATAGCCTCAACCAAGACGCCCGTAGGTACTGACATGTATAGGAGCTCACCTCCTCACTGTAGAGGAAAACTAACCAACAATCGAACAATAAGAAGTTTTCGTCTTTCATTTGGGGTATTTCGCGTGCACGTTCGTTCCTTCTTGCTCTCCCCCATTTCCTCTCCTTCCCTCTCTTCCCTGTTTGTCCTCACCGCAGCTGCAATCCATTCACCGAATTTTGCTCTCGGTCACCGGTTGGGATCGAGTCGATATCTGGGCGTGTTATGCGACCGTGGCGTCCACGCCTTCGGAAGGAAATGAGAGTTGGCGAAGCGGAGGTGTGCATGCCATCTACGCTTACAAGACGAGGCGGGAAATGTTGAGCGTGATCGTCAATACGGGTTCATGTCCCCAGAGGAAGGAATCTGGACAACAGAGGTGTTACGTTGGGATCGATTTTCTCAACGGATTCAAGGTCAGGCACGGCGAGCTGGAGAATCTCGAAGTCGCGTCTCTGGAATCTTGCCAACTTGACATCGGTCCCAACATCAGGTCGGTTCTGCGGGAAGACATACTAGTGGAGGTGAGCGGGGAAGGAGGGAAAGGGGTGGAAGGAACAGCCCGAGCACATGCAGACGTCCGATTAATCTAAGAGTATGGTCTTCTTGGCCTTTTGGAAGACGGAGAAATGTATGAAACGTGTACGATCGCGGTCACGTAGCAAACTGGCTTCACAGATACGGTCCGGGTTATCCGTGAGACGACTCAGAACCCTGCCTGCCTTCTTTCCGACAAGGTGCTCCATCATGCGCCCCTCTCACCATATTCACCAACCAACACCCACCCACCCGCTATGTCACCTACCGTATCCTGAACAATGATCCACTCCGTCATCTTCCATCTTTTAATCTGATCCTGAAGCCCCCATTTGCACCATCTCGATCATTTTCATTCGTCCACTCGGCCCAACTCTCGGGCACAACACACGACGTAAGGTCTTCGGTGCTGCCAAGACATTGAAGGTTAATTTTCCGCCGGTACGATTGGCCGCTCTCATGGGCCTGCATGGCGTGCGTAAACTCGTTCGATGTGGACGAGCTTGCAAGAAAGGCCGTAGGACTCAAGTAGGACTGGTGGCAGGCGCGTTTGTAGACAAGGAAAAGTAAGCATTTAATCCCTTTGCTGTTGTCTTGTTCTGACCGCGAGTAGAGCTGCACGGGACCAGGCATTTTGGGCTGTGGCAATGTTCGTCCAAATACTCGAGGAGCACGCTGCTAAGATGGTTCGGCGCCATTTGCTACGTTCGATCAGGCGGCTCACAACCCGATTCTACCCCCACAGACCAAGGATTCGACTTCAACACACCAAACGGTGGTGGTGAATCCACACTTGCCAGCCCTACTGCAGGAGCGGCTGGCGCCTTGGCGGGCTGGGCAATATCTTCGATTGGCAAATAGCCACGTAGTCTCATCTTCGTACTTCGCCCTCCCTCATCTCTCCCCACCAGTTTGCGCCCACCGATATGCAAGCCGCGATTACACCTGCCGGAGCCCTACCGCTGCCAGTGCCAAACCAGACAAAACCTCCAATTCGCAGCCGATCCTCGGCACCGCCCTTACCCAGTGGTAGCAAACCTAAAGGCATGCAACTGGGTGGCCACAAGACCTCCGTTCCAGGCACTTTGCTTGGAGGGCTGGCAGCAGAGGTGCGGTGGGGTGGAGACGTGATGGACGTTAATGCCGACGCAGACGACTGGAGTACGTGTTCGTCTCTACTTTCAAAAACTACCACTCATTATCTGCTCCTTTCACACGCGCAGACGAATTTAAGAGCGCACTGGCAGGGCGGGCTGGCCGCCACCTGTGTCGGCCCCTATTGCGGAGCTCACGTCTCCGCCTGAGTCCTCCACTCCAGCATCAGCATCAGTCGTGGCACCTGCGCGGATCCTTGCCGCGGGTGGAGCGCGAACCTCGCGTGTTGGCGCGCTCTCATCTTCTCCAAGTCCGCGCACGACACACACCGCTGGCGTCTCCTGCCCCGAGGCTACAGCGCGTGCGCATGCCCACCTTACAGGATAGTGGAGAGACTCTAGGGAAAATGTGAGTTCAAACTCGACACCAACCGTGACTCATGACGGCCTCCAACATACGTGAGAGCGTCTGAACGTCTGTCTGTCTCCTCGAATAGTGCGATACAATTAACACCAGTAAAACCTCAGACTGATGCCGTGACCTGTCTGTTGGAAGAAAAAGAGGGGGCGAATGCGGACACAGATTGTTCTGGTACATTCAGCCCTCTGAGCCATTGGACCACTGGTCGACTCACGGGATCATACAGGCTCTGGGGTACGGAACCTTAAATCATCTTCGTAGTCCTCCGAGTCGATGTTTTTCTTTCGTGATTCCATTAGCTGGTCGCTCAGATTGTTCGGATGATCATAGAGACCATTCGTTGTCGGAATGAGGAAGAGAACATTGTCGTATGATGACATCGGAACACCACTGGAAATGGTTGATGATGATGACTAGTTCGCTATCAGCCACACACAGGAGACTGACGAAGGAGGGTGCTGTCAAGAAAGTCTCGAAGCGATTGGACCCTAGAAGTGAGCGTGTCGCGCTCCTGGAGCAGTTTCCGTTCCGTTTTTGGGTCACGATGTGACCAAATAGTTGAATGATCCAATTAATCAAAGTCGCGTTTAGGTGTTCCCATGCGAAGTACGTGTAACTGCTAATTTATGCTAGAATATGAATATGATATAAAGTCCGTAAATATGCATTGTCAGGTCGTATAAACGAATGTCGAAAAGTCGTCATGAAGTAATAAGTCCCACAAATAAATTAGTCCGTCATGATCGTGGATGGAAGAAAAAAGACTCCTAGTCGGAGTTTACGACTCCTCACGACCGAGACGCGCAGCGCGGGGAGCACGGGAGCCATTCTGCTGCCCAGAGCGTGGAGTCCAGTGGGACGACTCGGACGTCGTCGAAGTGGTCGCGGGGGGAGGCGGAGTCCAGTGGTGCGACTCGGATGTCGTCGAAGTGGTCGCGGGGGGAGGTGGAGTCAAGGGTGTTTTCCTGGCGTTCTCCTGGAATTCAACAAGCTTGCCACTTTGTCCAGGGTTGATCGCGAAAACCATGCCCTTTTGACAATGGCCAGTCTGCTGGCAGTAGAACCACACCGGGTTCGTGTCTTTCACAGTGAATTGTGCACGCGGGAAGGGCTCCTTGTTTTCTGCCACTGGCATACTGACGAAACGAATTAAAAAACTCGAACTGGACGCAACGGCGAATGAGAGACTTACAAGCCAGTGTCGAATCCGCCAGCAAGAGGCGAACAAGGGGTCTCGAGCGTGGACTGCGTCACGGTGTGGTTCTTCTGCTTGAAGACGAACGTGATGATATCGCCGGGGTAGGCCGTCTAGTGATGATGGTTTGTCCAGAATCTCACGATAAGAAATTGTATGGGTCACTTACCACGAAGGAAGGGTTGTACTGGATAAGTCCATCGGGACCACCCGCCACTACTTCGATCTCGGCGGCGTTTGCGGGCAGAGCGGCCAGAAGGCCGAGCAAGGTGGAAAGCGTGAATAGTTGAGAGAACATCGCTAGTGTGTCGTAAATGTGCAGCTGGCGTCGAGGAAAGGGGCTGATAGGTAAGAGAAATTGAAAGGGAGGAGTGGTTGATGAGCCATCAGTGTCCGCTCCGATGGCCTTTATATCGCAATGGGACCCGAGTGAGCGGGTTTCAATTTAGGACGACATAGAATCGACAAACACACGATAAGAGCAGATGAGGCACAAGCGGTCCAGGAATCCAGTTCCAAGGCGGTGTCGCTGTAGGTCCGTCAAGAGTCTGCAAAGAGCGCGCTCAGGCACTGCCTCCGGTTACTCGATAAAGAGTATGGTGAAGCAATGCGGCGTGCTCCGGGCTTGTCGGTTCGGCTGAAGGCAACATGATAAGTCCACTCTAATTTGAGTCCATTGGTATTCAAATTGCGAGATAGCTCTTCAGGCAAATGCAAAGATGTTATAGCAGAGAGAGAGTAGGTCAGGAAAATTCCATAACACTTAACCCTCAATAACCGCCTATTATGAGCTTATCAGAGTATAATCAGACCGATAAGTTATGCTAAGTAGAGGCATGGTATTTTTTTTTTATGCCGCTTGTACACCCTACCCAAAGTAACTGCTTGAATGATGGAGGCAAGGTAAGGGTCGAAATGGACGTTGTGAACGTTTTGCACTGCTCTAGGGTTGTGCGTGCACCGCCATTTTGATTTGGATCGCGGTGCGTGTGGGTAAAGCCTACTCGATTTAGCAACTACGTGGCTAGCCTCATTGACTCCGGTGATCGACGCTGCACAGCTGGCGCAAGCATCCCTTCTTCCGCGCTGAAAAATTACGCCATCTCCTGTAGAAATTCCGGTCTTCTCGGGAATTGGACAGCAAGACACATTGTAGAAAACGTCAAAGATGAAAAGCCGACTGATTGTGCTCGGGCAGCGTTCGGGCACGCGTTGAGCACCTTGGGACGTATGTGGGTTGGAACTCAGGGCACAAACCAGTACCTGTGGTGTTTGAAGAGGGCCTACGAATCAATGAATGACTCTGAGGCGTGGTGAATGCGCCACAACCTCCAGCTACTGAACAATATCTCTGATCCGGATGTCACCATGGCACCGCCCACTCTATTGCGCTGGCAGTTTCTCTTGATCCGCTCTGCTCCACGGGCTCGGCACATATGCTATGAGACATCGCAGCCTTCTCGGGAAGGTACCACTCCCGCAAGCACACCGGTGTCCTGTTCATTGAGGACGCAGCGAGCAGGATAGCGCAGCTACGGTGACAGCATATCCCATTGAACAGCTACCTCCACAAATTCGGGAAAACGGACAAGGCCAACTGTCCAGCATGCGGCGACGATGAAGGAAACATACACACTTCTTACTGAGCTGTCCGAAGTATGCCTACGAAAGATGGGCGCTTGCAAAACAAGTAGAGAAAAGACGGAAGAACATGACAGAGACGCTACTAGGAGATCCAGAGCTAGTCATACCACCGGCAAACTACATCGACGGCACCAACCGATTTAAGACCAAGCCAGGTGAACACACATACATCTAGGACGATACAAGTCATACAACTACGCGAGAAATGGCATTCCAGATAGGCAATCCCGTACATCATGCAGCGCGCACACAGACACCACTCCTCTTGTAACGTCAAAACACATGCCACACACCCGCAAGTGTTGCCAACAAAACTCGAGTATCAGGACGACACACGGGCTGCCCACGCGAGCACCGACTCCACATGCGCCCAATCTGGAGTCACTACCACACCTTTCAGATTGGCGTGCTGGCGCGCTATTACCGCGCTCGCCTTTAACACCGCAGTACGCAGTAGACGCTACACAACGATAACACTGATATGGGGGAAGAAACCCTAGTTATAACACACCATTCCGCACTCTACTAGACTACTACCGTTACCATGTACATTCTTGAGGTGCTACATGGGGTTCTGTACCCCGAGGCGCACATAAATCGATTCAAAAAAAAAAAAAAAAAGGGGGGGGGGGGGATCAGCCAACGACGCTTGAGCGACCCCGCGTCTTCGGAAGAAAACATAGGGCATGACAGAAGGAGAACTGGGTCGTGAAAGAGAAAATATGGGGCGTAAGGGAGCGTGGATGAAGAAGAGCAAGGCTCGCGAGAACGAGAATAGAAAAGGCGCACGACAGGGAAAGACGAATTCGAGCTCCGAGATCTGGGCGTGCTTGTTTCCGAGACTACGGCACATGCCGGCCTTACAGCGTGGGGTGGAAGGGAATAAAAACGGGTGTCAGGCACCACCAAACGCGGGGTTGTTCTGGTACATTCAACTCTCTGAGCCACAAGGTTACTGGTTGGCCAACGACATCATAGAGGCTCTCGGGTACGGAACTTAGATCATCTTTGTAGTACTTCGAGTCGATGTTTTTCTCTCGTAATGCTATTGGCTAGTCGCTCAGATCTTCTGTACGATCATAGAAATCTTTGGTTGTCGCAGAACGAATGATCCAATTAAGCAGCCATATACAAGTATTCCCATGAAGTGCGTGTAATTGCTAGGTTATTCTAAGATATGATATAAAGTCCGCAAATATGCATCGTCAGGTCGTATAAATGAATATCGAAATGTCGTCATGAAGTAATAAGTCCCACAAATAAATTAGTCTGTTATCATCGTGGATGCAAGACAATGACTCCGGACTGGAGTTTACGACTCCTCATGAGCGAGACGCGCAGCGCGGGCAGCACGGGAGCCATTCTGCTGCCCGGACCGTGGTGTCCAGTGGGACGACTCCGATGTCGTCGAGGTCGTCGGAGGGGATGGTGGTGTCAAGGGTGTCTTCCTGGCATTCTCCTGGAATTCAACAAGTTTGCCACTTTGTCCAGGGTTGATGGCGAAAACCATGCCCTTTTGACAATGGCCGGTTTGCTGGCAGTAGAACCACACCGGGTTCGTGTCTTTCACAGTGTATTGTGCCCGCGGGAAGGGCTCCTTGTTTTCTGCCACTGGCATACTGACAGAACGAATCAATACGCAAGCTGGACGAAACGGCGAATGAGAGACTTACAATCCAGTGTCGAATCCGCCAGCAAGAGGCGAACAAGGGGTTTCGAGCGTGGACTGTGTCACGGTGTGGTTCTTCTGCTTGAAGACGAACGTGATGATATCGCCGGGGTAGGCCGTCTAGTGGTGATGGTTTGTCCAGAAGCTCACGACGAGAAATTGTATGGGCGACTTACCACGAAGGAAGGGTTGTACTGGATGAGTCCATCGGGACCACCCGCTACTACTTCGATCTCGGCAGCGTTTGCGGGCAGAGTGGCCAGAAGGCCGAGGAAGGTGGAGAGCGTGAAGAGTTTAGTGAACATCACTGGTGTATGGTAAATGTGCAGCTGGCGTCGAGGAAAGGGGCTGATAGGTAAGAGAAATTGAAAGGGAGGAGAGTGGTTGATGAGATGAGGCATCAGTGGCCGCTCCGATGGCCTTTATATCGCAATGCGACCCGAGCCTGAGTGAGCGCGTTTCAGTTTAGGAGGACATAGAATCGACAAACACATGATGAGAGCAGATGAGGCGCAAGCGGTCCAGCAATCCTGTTCCAATGCGGTGTACTCGTTTGTAAGTCCGTCAAGAGTCTAAAAGAGTGCGCTCCAGCACAGCCTCCGGTTACTTGATAAAGAAGTGTGGTGAAACAATGCGGCGTACTCCGGGCTTGTCGGTTTGGGCTGGAGGCAACATGACAAGTCGGCTCAAGATAGCTCTTCCGGCAAAATTCGGAGATGTTATAGCAGAGGAGAGAGAGAATCGCCTGAGGATTTATAGTAATGTCTCCCATTCGGTTGCATCAGGAAAATTCCACAAACCTTAACCTTTAATAACCGCTTATTGTGAGCTTCTAAGTCATGCTAAGTAGGGAAGCATCAAGGGTTTTTTTTGCCACTTGTATACTCTACCAAAGTAGCTGCTTGAATACTAGAGGAAAAGTAAAACGGATGTTGTGAACGTTTTGCACTGCTCTAGGGTTGTGCATGCACAGCAACAGCGTGGGCGGTGCACGTGCTCAACCACTGTGGTCACATGGTTTTGCTCCCGTGCCGCGAAGCCCGAGCCATCACTGCAGGAACCTCATAGACTCCGATGATCGACGCTGCACAGCTGCTGCGAGCATCCCTTCTTCTGCACTAAAAAATTACGCCATCTACTGTAGAAATTTCGGTCTTCTCCGGAATTGGACAGCAAGACACCTTGTAGAAAACGTAAGTTAAAAGCTGACTGATTGTGTTCTGGCAGTGTTCGGGCACGCATTAAGGACTCCGGGGCGCGTCTGGACGAATAGACCAGTACCTACGGTGTTTGAAGAGGGCCTACGAATCGAGGAATGGCGGACGCGTGATGAACGCGCCACAACCTCTGGATACTAAACTGGTGACTCTGATCGAGCTTCGATGTTGGTCATCCAGCACGCATAGAACCAGGGTAATGCAAGGGCTGAAGAATAACGGCAGCGCAAATCGCACGGGAGCTGTAAGTCTGTTGTTACCAAAGACGCCCATCCTGTATCTGCCATACCTGTGTCCAATCAGTCCCAGTCCGGTAACTTTCGGTTCATTGTAGGAAGCACTGACATGGGGACAAAGCCGATATGATTTGTATCTCTCCCCGCTGCCTCTATGATCTAAAATGATGTTTATCATGAGACCAAAAAGGTATCAGAAGGCCTTTCCTACTAGAGCTTGGTGCATCACACAGTCTGCAACGTAAAGGAAGAAGTTCACACGAAAGTGTCAAGAGGATAGATTACCATCGGACACAGGACGACACCGTTCCCCTCACTTGCAGTAGCGTAATTGTACATAATCCCCATCGCCTGGCTTCGGCCAGGGGAGCACCTCAGAGTCATCTCGATGCAATAGACCACTTTCCATCCCCTCTCCATTCGTGTGCCGCTGCTTTAAGTCTCTCGTTCTTCCCGTTACGACCCTCTTCCGCGCGTTCTCATTCTCTCTGGAACGTGGCATCTCTCTCCCCCTCACATCGTCGCTTTTCGCTCGGAATCATAAACTGCTTCGGATAACAAGAGCTACCCATTCAAACTCACAAGCATGGTCTTACAATCCTCGCTACATGATGACGACTGGTTCACGAGCAGCCACAGATAGGAGACTGTCAAGGAGGGTGCTGTCAGGAATGGCTCGAAACCTGGCAAGGATTGGATCCTAGAAATGAGCGTGTCGCGTTTCTGAAGCACTAGTAGTTTCCGTTGTTAGGCCACGATGTGACCAAACAGCCTGAGCGCGAATGATTCGATTAAGCACAGTCCATACTGTATACAAGCGCTCCCATGCGAAGTAGGTGTAACTGCTAATTTATTCTAAAATATGATATAAAGTCCAATGTGCATTGTCAGGTCGTATAAATGAATGCCGAGATGTCATCATGAAGTAATGAGTCCCACAAATCAATTAGTTTGTCATGATCGTAGATGCAAGAGAAACAGTCCAAGTCGGAGTTTACGACTCCTCACGACCGAGACGCGCAGCACGGGGAGCACGGGAGCCGTTCTGCTGCCCGGACCGTGGGGTCCAGTGGGACGACTCCGATGTCGTAGAAGTGGTCGGAGGGGATGGTGGTGTCAAGGGCGTTTTCCTGGCATTCTCCTGGAATTCAACAAGCTTGCCACTTTGTCCAGGGTTGATAGCAAAAACCATGCCCTTTTGGCAATGTCCAGTTTGCTGGCAGTAGAACCACACCGGGTTCGTGTCTTTCACAGTGTATTGTGCCCGCGGGAAGGGCTCCTTGTTTTCCGCCACTGGCATACTGACAGAGCGAATCAAAACCCGAGCTGGATGCAACAGTGAATGAGGAACTTACAATCCAGTGTCGAATCCGCCAGCAAGAGGCGAACAAGGGGTCTCGAGGGTGGACTGTGTGACGGTGTGGTTCTTCTGCTTGAAGACGAACGTGATGATATCGCCGGGGTAGGCCGTCTAGTGATGATGGTTTGTCCAGAAGCTCACGGCGAGAAATTGTATGGGCGACTTACCACGAAGGAAGGGTTGTACTGGATAAGTCCATCGGGACCACCAGCCACTACTTCGATCTCGGCGGCGTTTGTGGGCAGAGCGGCCAGAAGGCCGAGGAAGGTGGAGAGCGTGAAGAGTTTGGTGAACATCGCTAGTGTGTCGTAAATGAGCAGTTGGCGTCGAGGAAAGGAGCTGATAGGTAAGAGAAATCGAAGGGAGGAGTGGTTGATGAGGCATTAGTGGCCGCTCCGATGGCCTTTATATCGCAATGCGACCCGAGTGAGCGGGTTTCGATTTAGTATGACATGGAATCAACAAGCGCACGATGGGAGCAGATGAGGCGCAAAGTGTTTAGCAATCCTGTCCCAAGGCGGTGTACTCGCTTGTAGGTCCGTCAAGAGTCTGCAAAGAGTGCGCTCAGGCACTGCCTCCGGTTAGTATGGTGAGACAATGCAGCGTCGTACGGGCTTGTCGGTTCGGGCTGGAGGCAACATGATAATTCCACTCTAATTTGGATCCATTGGTATTCAAATTACGAGATAGCTCTTCAGGCAAATGCGAAGATGTGATAGCAGAGGAGAGAGAGCCTTTCGGTCGCATTAGGAAGATCCTACAAAACCTAACCCTTTAATAACTGCTTATTATGTGCTTATCGGACCGATAAGTCGTACTTAGGGAGGCAAGAAGGGGTTTTTTTTCTGATGCCGCTTGTATACTCTATCAAAGTGGCTTCTTGAATAATAGGAGAAGTAAGGATCGAAGCGGAAGTTGTGCCATTGAACGTTTTGCACTGCTCTAAGGTTGTGCAACTTGTGCTTGCACTGCTTGTTTAACGTTCAACCGTGGGTTAAGCCTACTCGATTTAGCAACGACTCTGGCCACATTGCTTCCGAAGGCTCCCGCGCTCCCGCGATACCCGAGCCATCAAATTGCATCAAACCTCATGTCATGCCTGTCATGGACTCAGACTCTGGTGGATCGACGCTGCACAGCTGGCGCGAGCGTCCCTTCTTTTGCGCTAAAAATTACGCCATTTGCCACAGAAATCTCGGTCTTCTCAGGAAATGCATGGTAAGACACACTGTAGAAAACGTAAAAAGCTGACCGATTGTTTTCGGGCAGTGTTCGGGCACGCGTTAAGGACCGGGGCGCGTGTGGGCTGGACGCAGGATGGACGCAGGAACAAACCAAGACCTACGGTGTTTGAAGAGGGCCTACGAATCAAGAAATGACTGAGGCGTGGTGAATGCGCCACAACCTCCAGCTACAACCGATGTCTCTGATCCGGGTGTCGCCGCCCACTTTGAATTGCAGTTCTCTTGATCCGCTCTGCTCCGCGCGCTCAGCACCTATGCTATGAGACATCACGGCATCCTCGGGAAAGTTTAGCACGACTTATCGGTCTGATAAACTCCTAATAAGCAGTTATTAAGAGTTAAATTTTGTGGGATTTTCCTGATGCGCCCACTGGAGAAATTAAATCCTCGGGTTATTCTCTCTCTCCTCTGCGATCGCATCTTCTGGGGATCTCTCTCACAATTTGAATACCAATGATTAGATTCAAATTATCATGTTGCCTCCAGCCCGAACTGACAAGGTCGGAGTATGCCGTATTATTTCACCTAACTCTTTATCAAGTAAGCGGAGGCAGTGCCTTAGCGCACTCTTGGAGAACTTCAAGCGAGCACACCGCCTTGGGACAGGATTGCTGGACCCCTTGCGCCTCATCCGATCGTCTTGCGCGCTCTCATCATGTGCTTGACGACTCTCTGTCATCCTAAGTTGAAACCAGCTCACTCGGCTCGCATCTCGATATAAAGGCCATCGGAGCGGACACTTATGCCTCATCAAACAGTCCTCCGTTTCAATTTCTCTTACCTATCAGCTCCTTTTCTCGACGCCAGCTGCACATTTACCATACACTAGCAATGTTCACCAAACTCTTCACGCTCTCCACCTTCCTCGGCCTTCTGGCCGCCCTGCCTGCAAACGCTGCCGAGATCGAAGTAGTGGCGGGTGGTCCTGACGGACTTATTCAGTACAACCCTTCCTTCGTGGTGAGTCGCCCATACAATTTCTCGTCATGAGCTTCTGGACAAACCATCATCACTAGACGGCCTACCCCGGCGATATCATCACGTTCGTCTTCAAGCAGAAGAACCACACCGTCACACAGTCCACGCTCGAGACCCCTTGTTCGCCTCTTGCTGGCGGATTTGACACTGGATTGTAAGTCCCTCATTCACTGTTGCGTCCAGCTCGGGTTTTGATTCGTTCTGTCAGTATGCCAGTGGCAGAAAACAAGGAGCCCTTCCCGCGGGCACAATACACTGTGAAAGACACGAACCCGGTGTGGTTCTACTGCCAGCAAACTGGACACTGCCAAAAGGGCATGGTTTTCGCGATCAACCCTGGACAAAGTGGCAAGCTTGTTGAATTCCAGGAGAATGCCAGGAAAACACCGTTGACACCGCCTTCCCCTCCGACGACTTCGACGACATCGGAGTCTTCCCACTGGACTCCACGGTCCGGGCAGCAGAACGGCTCCCGTGCCCCTCGTGCTGCGCGTCTCGGTCGTGAGGAGTCGTAAACTCCGATACGGAGTGTTTCTCTTGCATCTACGATCATGACGGACAAATTTATTTGTGGGACCCATTACTTCATGACGACTTTTCGACATTCATTTATACGACCTGACAACGCACATTGGACTTCATATCATATTTTAGAATCAATTAGCAGTTACACGGACTTCGCATGAGGACACCTGTATACATTATGGATTGGGCTTAATTGGATCATTCGCGCTCAGGCTGTTTGGTCACATTGTGATCTAACAATGGAAACTGCCAGTGCTTCAGACCCGCGACACGCTCATTTCTAGGGTTCAATTTCTGCCATGTTTCGAGCCATGTCTGACAGCGCCTCCTTCGACAGTCTCCTATCTCTGCTCGTGAACCAGTCGTCATCGTGTAGCGAGGATGGTAAGTCCATGCTTGTGAGTTCGAAGGAGTAGTTCTTGTGATCCGAAGCAGTTCACGATTCCAAGGGAGAGCGAATGCGTGAAGGGGGGAGAGGCCGCGTTCCTGAGAGAATGAGAACGCGCGGAAGAGGGTCGTAACTGGCGGAATGAGAGACTTAAAGCAGCGGCACACGAATGGAGAGGGGAAGGGAAGTGGGCTATTGCATCGATAGGATTCTGAGGTGCCCTTCTGGCCGAAGCCAGGCGATGGGGATTATACACAAGTACGCTACTGTGAGTAAAAGGAGCGGTGTTGTCCTGCGTCCGATGGCTGAGTGGAAAAGGAAACGAAAAGAGGGAGAGCAGGACTTCGAAATGAAATAGCAGTAAGGAACGTACGAAAAGAGTCCTGAATGTTCCTAAACACAGTAACATCCTTTCCGGCAATATGTGTCCCCGAGCTAGGGCTCGATTGCCGAGGCGTCCCGTATGCTGTTGTCTCGACAGTTCGAGAAGGCACGAGAGAGAGATCCGTGTATCACCGCGAAGCTTCAGTACCGTGCTGGAGCCACGTTATGTGACATCCAATAAATGTGAACTCGCTTGTCGACGTAGCAGGACAGCGAACACACCTGCGCTTCTGGTCCGACGTGCCAGTGGGGAGTGTGGTGAAGAAGCCACCCGCAGGAAATGACTTCAAGCTATGTCAGCCAAACCCACGTCAGGGATCCTTGACAATTCGTGATCAGCGGTCCCGGGTAGATGGGATAGCGTATGCACAAGTCTCCAGCAATCGTTGCCACATGTACGACGATCAGAGCTGCACCGAGTCACGTTATGATTTCAGTTTCAGTGACGGTGGCGCACCCTACCCTGACCTCCTTGGGCCATAATCCGTTCTTCACCATAAATATAGCCTCTTCAATTGAGACTTTCGGGTAAACTTCTCACTTTACGTTGCAGACTGTGTGACGGACCAAGCTTTAGCAGGGAAGGCCTACTGATACCTTTTTGTCCCATGATAAACGTCGTTTTAGATCATAGAGACAGCGGGGAGAGATCCAAGTGATATCGATATCGGCTTTGTCCATGTTGGTGCTTCCTACAATGAACCGAGCATTACTGGGAGCGATTGAATACAGGTATGGCAGATACAGGATGGGCATCCTTTGCAATATCAGTCCTACACCTCCCGTGCTATTCCACTGGCGTTATTCTTCAGTACTTGGATTCCCCTGGCTCTATGCGTGCTGGATGACCAACACGAAACTCGGATCAGAGCCATTAGTTCAGTAGCTGGAGGTTGTGGCGCCTCAGTCATTCCTTGATTCGTAGGCCCTCTCCAAACACCGTAGGTACTGGTTTATGCCCTGAGTTCCCGCGTCCAACCCACACACACCCCGAGGTCCTGAACGCATGCCCGAACACTGCCCGAAAACAATCGGTCAGCTTTTACGTTTTCTACGATGTGTCTTACTGTCCGAATCCCGAGTGAAGACCGAAATTTCCACAGTAGATGGCGTAATTTGTTAGCGCAGGAGAAGGGATGCTCTCGCCAGCTGTGCAGCGTCAATCATCGGAGTCTATGAGCAAGGATGGCTCGGGCTTCGCGGCGCGGGAGCAAAACCATGTGGCCATAGTAGTTGCTAAATCGGGTAGGCTTAACCCACGGCCGAGCACGTGCACCGCCCACGCTGTTGCTGTGCATGCAAAACCCTAGAGCATTCACAACATCCGTTTTACTTTTCCTCTAGTATTCAAGCAGCTACTTTCGTAGAGTATACAGGTGGCATAAAAAAGAACATTTGTTGCCTCCCTACTTGGCACGACTTATCAGTCTGATAAGCTCATAATAAGCGGTTATTAAGGGTTAAGTTTTGTGGGATTTTCCTGATGCGACCGAAAGGGAGAAATTAAATCCTCGGGCTATTCCGTCTCTCTCTCCTCTGCTATCACATCTTTGCATTTGCCTGAAGAGCTATCTCGCAATTTGAATGCCAATGGATTCAAATTAGAGTGGAATTATCATGTTGCCTCCAGCCCGAACCGATAAGCCCGTAAGACACCGCCTTGTTTCACCACACTGTTTATCAAGTCACCGGAGGCAGTGCCTGAGCGCACTCTTTGCGGACTCTTGATGGACCTACAAGTGAGCACACCGCCTTGGGACAGGATTGCTGGACCTCTTGCGCCTCATCTGCTCTCATCGTGTGCTTGTCGATTCTATGTCATCCTAAATTGAAACCCGCTCACTCGGTTCGCATTGCGATATAAAGGCCATCGGAGCGGCCGCTAATGCCTCATCAACCACTCCTCCCTTTCAATTTCTCTTACCTATCAGCTCCTTTCCTCGACGCCAGCTGCACATTTACGACACACTAGCGATGTTCACTAAACTCTTCACGCTCTCCACCTTCCTCGGCCTTCTGGCCGCTCTGCCCACAAACGCCGCCGAGATCGAAGTAGTGGCGGGTGGTCCCGACGGACTTATTCAGTACAACCCCTCTTTCGTGGTGAGTCGCCCATGCAATTTCATGCCGTGAGCTTCTGGACGAGCCATCATCACTAGACGGCCTACCCCGGCGATATCATCACGTTCGTCTTCAAGCAGAAGAACCACACCGTGACACAGTCCACCCTCGAGACCCCTTGTTCGCCTCTTGCTGGCGGATTCGACACTGGATTGTAAGTCTCACATTCGCCGTCGTGCCCAGCTCGAGTTCTGATTCGTTCTGTCAGCATGCCAGTGGCAGAAAACAAGGAGCCCTTCCCGCGGGCACAATACACTGTGAAAGACTCGAACCCGGTGTGGTTCTACTGCCAGCAGACCGGCCATTGTCAAAAGGGCATGGTTTTCGCTATCAACCCTGGACAAAGTGGCAAGCTTGTTGAATTCCAGGAGAATGCCAGGAAGACACCCTTGTCACCACCGTCCCCTCCGACAACTTCGACGACATCGGAGTCATCCCACTGGACACCACGGTCCGGGCAGCAGAACGGCTCCCGCGCTCCCCGCGCTGCGCGTCTCGCTCATGAGGCCTGAGGAGTCGTAAACTCCGAAAGGAGTGTTTCTCTTCCATCTACGATCATGACGAACTAATTTATTTGTGGGACTCATACTTCATGATGACTTCTTCGACATTCATTTATACGACCTGACAATGCATATTTGCGGACTTTATATATATCATATTTTAGAATAAATTAGCAATTACGCGTACTTCATGGGAATACTTGTATATGATTGCTGAATTGGATCATTCGCGCTGCGACAACCAAAGATTTCTATGATCGTGCAGAAGATCCGAGCGACTAGCTAATACCACCACGAAAGAAAAACATCGACGCGGAGGACTACAAAGATGATCTAAGTTCCGTACCCGAAAGCCTTTATGATCTTGTTGGCCAACCAGTGATCCAGTGGCTCAGAGAGCTGAATGTACCAGAACAATCCCGCACCGTTTGGTAGTGGCTGACATACGCGTTTTGCTCCCTTCCACCAAACGTCGTAAGGCCGGCATGTGCTGTAGTTTCGGGAACAAGCACCGCGAGCCCTGCCATAGATCTCTGAGCTCGAATTCGCCTTTTCCTCTCGGGCGCGTTTCTGCCACACTTAGCCTCTCACCCCTTCTTTCTATTCTCGTTCTCACAAGCCTTGCTCTTCTTTGTCCACCCTCGCACTCTGACGCTCGATCTGTTCTCCCTCACGACTCAGTCTCTTCTTCTGCTATGCCCCAGGTTTCCTGCCGAAGACACGCGGAGTGCTCAAGCGTCGTTGGCTGACCCCACTGGTGCGCACCGCCTCGAGAAGCCCGTCGTCCCACGTTGCGCACATCGCATGCGGCCCGCTGCAAAGTCATGCCTCAACCTAGGTGGCTAGTCCATGGTTGTGTGAGATGGTTCCCGCTGAGCCGCGTGAACGATACTGGGCAAGACAAGATGAGTCTAAACCCAAAACAAGTGACCAACAGTCGAAAGAGGAACATATAGCCCATGGGATTCGCTTGTTCGGCGAATACGCAATTATTTTTGCTTGCTTTGCTGTCGGGGTTTGCAGGTCGCAGGTGACATGGAAAGTCCTCAATGAACAGGATACCGGTGTGCTTGCGGGAGTAGTACTTTCCCGAGAAGGCCGCGATGTCTCATAGCATATGTGCCGAGCCCGTGGAGCAGAGCGGATCAAGAGAACTGCCAGCGCAATTGAGTGGGCGGTGCCGTGGTGACACCCGGATCAGAGACATTGTTTACTTGTAACTTAGTAGCTGGAGGTTGTGGCGCATTCACCACGTGCCTTAGTCATTCCTTGATTCTTAGGCCCTCTTCAAACACCGCAGGTACTGGTTTGTGCCCTGAGTTCCCGCGTCCAACCCACACGCGTCCCGAGGTCCTCAACGCGTACCCGGAGACTGCCAGTGCCCGAGCACAATCAGTCAGCTTTTCATCTTTGACGTTTTCTACAATGTGTCTTGCTGTCCAATTCCCGAGAAGACCGAAATTTCTACAGGAGATGGCGTAATTTTTGAGCGCAGAAGAAGGGATGCTTGCGCTAGCTGTGCAGCGTCGATCACCGGAGTCTATGAGGTTCCTGCATCGCGTGAGCAAAACCATGTGGCCGGCCACGGCCCACGTAGTTGCTAAATCGAGTAGGCTTTACCCACACGCACCGCGATCAAAATCAAAATGGCGGTGCATGCACAACCCTAGAGCAGTGCAAAACGTTCACATCGTTCATTTCGATCCTTACCTTGCCTCCATTATTCAAGCAGTTACTTTGAGTAGGGTGTACAAGCGGCATAAAAAAAAACCACCTTGCCTCTACAGGCTCTACTTAGCACAACTTATCGGTCTGATTATACTCTGATAAGCTCATAATAAGCGGTTAAGTTTTGTGAGATTTTCCTGACTGATTCTCTCTCACCCCTGCTATAACATCTTTTGCATTTGCCTGAAGAGCTGTCTCGCAATTTGAATACCAGTGGACTCAAATTAGAGTGGAATTATCATGTTGCCTCCAGCCGAACCGACAAGCCCGTAGGACGCTGCATTGTCTCACTACACTCTTAATCAAAGTAACCGGAGGCGGTGCCTGAGCGCACGCTTGACGGACCTTCAAGCGAGCACACCGCCTTGGAACAGGATTGCCGGACCGCTTGCGCCTCATCTGCTCTCATCGTGTGCTTGTCGATTCTATGTCATCCTAAACTGAAACCCACTCACTCGGGTCCCATTGCGATATAAAGGCCATCGGAGCGGACACTGATGCCTCATCAACCACTTCTCCCTTTCAACTTCTCTTACCTATCAGCTCCTTTCCTCGACGCCAGCTGCACATTTACGACGCACTAGCGATGTTCTCTCAACTATTCACGCTTTCCACCTTGCTCGGCCTTCTGGCCGCTCTGCCCACAAACGCTGCCGAGATCGAAGTAGTGGCGGGTGGTCCCGATGGACTCATCCAGTACAACCCTTCCTTCGTGGTAAGTCGCCCATACAATTTCCCATCGTGAGCTTCTGGACAAGCCATCATCACTAGACGGCCTACCCCGGCGATATCATCACGTTCGTCTTCAAGCAGAAGAACCACACCGTGACGCAGTCCACGCTCGAGACCCCTTGTTCGCCTCTTGCTGGCGGATTCGACACTGGATTGTAAGTCTCACATTCGCCGTCGCGCCCAGCTCGAGTTCTGATTCGTTCTGTCAGCATGCCAGTGGCAGAAAACAAGGAGCCCTTCCCGCGGGCACAATACACTGTGAAAGACTCGAACCCGGTGTGGTTCTACTGCCAGCAGACCGGCCATTGTCAAAAGGGCATGGTTTTCGCTATCAACCCTGGACAAAGTGGCAAGCTTGTTGAATTCCAGGAGAATGCCAGGAAGACACCCTTGTCACCACCGTCCCCTCCGACAACTTCGACGACATCGGAGTCATCCCACTGGACACCACGGTCCGGGCAGCAGAACGGCTCCCGCGCTCCCCGCGCTGCGCGTCTCGCTCATGAGGCCTGAGGAGTCGTAAACTCCGAAAGGAGTGTTTCTCTTCCATCTACGATCATGACGAACTAATTTATTTGTGGGACTCATACTTCATGATGACTTCTTCGACATTCATTTATACGACCTGACAATGCATATTTGCGGACTTTATATATATCATATTTTAGAATAAATTAGCAATTACGCGTACTTCATGGGAATACTTGTATATGGTTGCTTAATTGGATCATTCGCGCTGCGACAACCAACGATTCTTATAATCGTGCAAAGGACCTGAGCGACTAGCTAATGTCACCACGAAAGAAAAAACATCGACTGGGAGGACTACAAAAATGATCTAAGTCTCGTCCTCGAGAGCCTCTGATCTTGTTGGCCGACCAGTGATCCAGTGGCTCAGAGCGCTGAATATACCAGAACAACCCCTCGTTTGGTGGTGCCTGATATATGTTTTTTTTGCTTGCTTCCACTCCACGCTGAGGCCGGCATGTGCTGTAGCCTCGGAAACAAGCACGACGATATTGTGCTACGTAGGGTTCTGTGCCCTGAAGCGCACACTTATGGAATCGAAAAAAAAAAAAAGGACGAATCCTAACACAAATCTCTGATCTCGAATTCGCCTTTCCTCTCGTGCACGTTCCTGCCACACTTAGCCTCTCACCCTCCTTTATATCCTCGTTTTCGTGTGCCTTGCCTCCAACGGTTCTTCACCACCCTCGCTCCCTTACGCTCAATCTTTTCTCCCTCACGACCCAGTCTCTCCTTCTGCCGCGCCCCATGTTTTTCTGCCGAAGACACGTGGATTGTCCAAGCATCGTCGGCCGGCCCCACTAGTGCGCGCCGCCTCCAGGAGCCCTTCGTCCCACGTTGAGCGCATCGCATACGCCCCCCCGAAAAGTCGGGCCTCAGTGTAGCATAGGTGGTTAGTCCTTGCTTGTGTGAAATGGCTCCCGCTGAGCTGCGTGAACGATACTGGGCAAGACAAGATGAGACTAAATGCGAAACAATGGGGGAAAACGCAGACGCAAACCGGTAGCGCGGCAGCCCTGAGCGGGGGACGCTCGTGGCCTGCCTGCTCACGAGGCTGCGTGCGGGTTTACGTAGCTAGACTGGTAGCTACTTACAGTCTAGCAGTCTAAGAAAAGGGGTCTACCCTGAAAACGACCGCGCGACAACGAGAGTGAGGGGTAACGCGGAGAATGGAGAGACGGTGATGCTTCCTTGTGCGGCATGGACGTATGCTTGGCGTCGGTCATTGTCGGGAAGGTCGGACGAGTTCGGACGTTACAAGCCTGGCGCGCCACATCTCCCGGGGGGTTATGACCTTGGCCGTCCCGGTCGAAAGGAGGGGCTTGTTGTGCGGTGCTTACTACTTGCAGTTGACGGGACGGTGTGGACAGGGGTTTCGAACAGCGAACAGAAAGGAGCAGGTGAATGCTGGCATTCCCAAGGGAGTCCCTTCGAGGGCACTGAGTATAGGGGAGTGACTCCACCTCACAGCAGCCGTCAAGCACCGCGGGTTCCATCGATGGGCCGGACCTCGCTGAGATGGAAAGATGAACCGTATTACAACCGGACAGCTGAGGCGCTTGGGAACGCGGTGGGGGACTCGAACATCGAGTCCATATCTCCACCTGAGGCCTGAGCGTGGGCATTGACGTGCTCGATTCAGACATGTCATATAATTTGCAATAATTTGATCGCCGATTGAATGTGATTCAGATCGTGGGCAAAAAGCACAATCAGACCTCAAATCAAGCGTTTCTCAATCTTCAACGTCCCTTCCACCGTTCAGGAACATTAGGAAACCATCGACGCCAAAGGGGAGATCGAGAGCCTCTGCTGTGGGCTTCTCGCCTTGGTTGTCTTAGTAGTAGCTTCCTCTTCTAAAAAAGCGTCGGTCGAAGCACACAACATCGAAGCATCCAACCCTCCGAGTATAACTTATGTACCTGGACCAGTGACGTTTTTGTCCAGGTTTAATCCTAAACAAAACCGTCACTGGCCCAAGTCGAAGCACGGAACCAGCTCTTCAA
>Ga0307510_10001520_pt1 | contig 25575 bp, 22 predicted proteins | sample 12_EM_MG_FD_207224 | JGI IMG/M metagenome (GOLD analysis project Ga0307510, IMG submission 207224) | Populus trichocarpa ectomycorrhiza microbial communities from riparian zone in the Pacific Northwest, United States - 12_EM | ecosystem: Host-associated > Plants > Roots > Unclassified | place... | reverse complement strand
ATCGGTCGCGACCCACGCGCCGGCACCACGATGGCGGACTTCCGCGATCACGGCGCGGCGCAGGATCGTCGAGCGGTGCACGCGCAGGAATTGCTCGGGATCGAGGCGTTCCTCGATCGCGGTGATCGATCCGCGCAACAGGTAGGAAGCCTCCCCGACGAAGATGCGCACATAGTCGCGCTCGGCCTCGACACGGCTGATGTCGGAGACATCGATGCGCACCATCGCCCCGCGGCTCGGCACCCAGAACTCCTTCGCGCGTGCCGGTCGCGACACATGGCCGAGCGCCAGTCGCTCGGCGACGCGTTTGATCGCGCGATCCAGCCGCGCCGTCTCGACGGGCTTGAGTACATAATCGACCACCGCGAGATCGAACGCCTGGGCAGCGAAATGATCGTACGCCGTGACGAACACGATCAACGGCGGCGCGGCCAGCCGGCCCAGGCTGGCCGCGACCGACAGGCCGTCCATGCCCGGCATCTCGATATCGAGGAAGACGGCGTCCGGCCGCAGCCGGTCGATCGCGGCGAGCCCCGATCCGCCGTCGCCTGCATGGCCGATGACGTTCACCGTGGCCGAGCGCGCGCACAGGCCGCGCAGCGCCTCAACGGCAAGCGGCTCGTCGTCCATGATGATCGCGGTGAACGCCACGTCCGGTCAGCTCGGGCTTGGCGGGATGACGAGTTCGGCCCGGTATCCCGCGCCATCGCGCGGCCCCGCGACGAGGCGCGCGGCTGGTCCGTATCGCGCCTCCAGCCGCTCGGCCACGTTCCTCAGCCCGACACCCAGCCCCGCCGTGCTCGACCCATCGACCGGCGACGGCGCGTCGTCCTCGACCACGATGCGCAGCGCGCTATCCGGCAGCAGGTCGGCACGGATCGCGGCGTGCACCGTGGCCGCCGTTCGGCCCACACCATGCTTGATCACATTCTCGACCAGCGGCTGCAGGATCAGTGCCGGGACCGGCGCCGATCGCAAGGCCGGTGCAACGTCGATGTCGACCACCAGGCGGTCGGGAAAGCGGCGGCGTTCGATCGAGAGATAGCGCAACTGCATGTCGATCTCGTCGCCCAGGGTCGTATCGGCGACGGGGTCGACCGACAGGCTGTGCCGGAAGAAGCGTCCGATCTCCTCGATCAGGCTCTCGGCTTCGGCGCTGTCCCGCCGACGCACCAGCGCGCCGAGCGAGTTCAGCACGTTGAACAGGAAGTGCGGGTTAACCTGGTATCTCAGCGCCCTGATCTCGGCCAGCCTGGCGGCCTCGCGATAGGTGCTGGCGCGCCGCTCGGCCGCTCGCGTCTCGGCGGCCCATGCCATGGCGATGTAGAGCAGCCCCCAGGCCGCGAACACGAAGGACCAGTTGATCAGCGTCTGGGTGATCGCCACGGCGGCGTCACTCAGGGTGCAGGCGCGCCCATGCGCACAGGTCTCGCCGGGCAGCGGCGCGAGCAGGTCGAAGACCAGGAAGTTCGTCGTGGCGAAGAGGAACGCCGCCGGGACGCTGGCGATCGCCGCGACCGTCAGTTGCACCCGCGAGGACGACGCGCGGAACGCCGCGATCAGCTTGTACATTCCCCAGGCCAGCCCGGCCCCGACCAGCCCAACGAAAATCCTGCGCACCAACGCGCCACCGGGATGCGGGAAACCCAACGCGAGCGCCCGGGCGGTGTTGAGCAGGACGAAGATGCCCCAGAACCACGCCAGCGCGATCGCCACCGCGCGCGGGCCCAGTTCGGTTGTTCGTGCGTCACGTCCGTCGTCCATCGCGGGCCTGATTAGCCGAAAGCGCGGTCGAATGCTCCACCGCGGGCGTCGTCCGTCGCCGCGAGACGTCACCGGTCGCAAAGCGAGGCCTCTCCTGCCGACCGCCACGATACAGACCCGGCAATCGTATTGAAGGAGAGCCGATGAAATACCTGCTCCACACCGCCCTCGTGCTGGTAGCCACCCTGCCGTCCGCCGGCGCAGCCGAGGCGCGACCGGCACCCGAACCACACACCGCCGCCGCCGTGCTCGCGGCCGACAATGGCTGGGGCGATGCCGAGGCGCGCGGCGACGTCGCCTTCATCGATGCGCTGCTTTCGGACGGCTATCGCACCATCGGCCATGACGGCAAGGTCAGGACCAAGGCCGATGTGCTGGCCAGCTCGCGCGCCAAAGGCGGCACGCCGGCGCGGGCTGCGGAGATCGCGGCATGGCGCGCGCAGCACCCGACGCAGGGCAATGTCGCGCTGTTCGGCGACACAGCGGTGCTCACCTGGGTAACAGCGGGCGCAACCAATCCCGGCATGGTCATGTCGTGCGACATTTTCGTCTATCGCGACGGCCGCTGGCACGCGATCTACTCGCAGCACAGCGATGCTTGAGCGCACCCTGCCGATCGCGCTGGCTGCGCTGGCGGCGAGCGTATCCCCGGTTGTGGCCGCCCCGGCGCATCCGCGTTCCGAAGCCTCCCGCCCGGCGGCCCGCCAGTTGCTCGACGAGGCGATGACGGCGCTGGGCGGCGAGGCCAGGCTGCGCGCGATCTCCGTGGTGCGGCTGAAGGCGATGCGCACCCGCAACGCGCTGGAGCAATCGATCCGGCCCGAGGGGCCTTATATCGATACCGTCGACGACCTGGTGGAGACACGCCGCTTCGATCGCCCGGCGCTGCGCGACGATCTCCGGGCGCGCGGGTTCGCCGCCGCCTGGGTCGATGGGGCGAAATGGGTCGTCACCACGACGCTGGTCACCGGCGGCGAGGCCTTCGCGACACGCGACGGGCCGATGGCGCCGGCGAACCATGCCGGCGTACAGGCCGCGGAGGAAAGCCTCGCGCTCGGGCCGGAACGGGTGCTGCTCAACGCGGCGGATGCGACCGACCTCCACAGCGAAGCCCCCGCCATGCTGCATGGCTTCCGGCACGACGTCCTCGCCTTCACCTGGCGAGGGTCGCCGGTCAGGATATTCGTCGAACCCGTCTCGCACATGCTGGCGGCGGTCGAGATCACCCGGCCCCGGCCCGAGCACATCTTCTGGGCGCCATGGGGCGATGTCACCACGCGGCTCGGTTTCGACGTGTGGATGATCGAGGCGAACGGCATGCACTATCCGCGACGCTGGACGATCGAGAGCAATGGCCGCGTCGCCGAATCCTGGTTCATCGACGAAGTGGCGTTCAACCCGCCAGACACGCCGCCGCTCGATGTCGACGCCGACCTGGCCGTGAAGGCGCGCACAACGCATCGCAGGATCGAGGACATCAAACTGCCCGACGCCGCCACCGCAGTGTCGCTCGCGCCGGGCATTACGCTGCGACCGAGCAGCTGGAACGTCGTTGAGGTCGAAACGCCCGCCGGCATTTGGGTAATCGAAGGGCCGATCGGCAACGGCTATTCCGCTCAGGTAATGCGCGAGGTCGCGGCCAAGGGGCAGAAGCTCATCGGCGTCATCACCACGTCCGACTCATGGCCGCACATCGGCGGCTTGCGCGAATATGTCGCGGGCCATGTGCCGATCGTCGCGCTCGACCTGAACCTGCCCCAACTGACCCGTCTGTTCGCGGCGCCGCACACCCAAGCGCCGGATCGGCTCGCGCTGCATCCGGCAACCCCGGCCTTCCGCCCCGTGACCGGCGATCAGTGGCTCGGCACTGGGCAGAATCGCATGCGGCTGATGCCCTTCCGCACGGTCACCGGCGAACGCCAGTTCGCGATCTGGTGGCCGGCGCACAAGCTGCTCTACACCAGCGACCTGTTCACGGTGACCGCGGATGGCGCGATCTTCCTGCCGCAATATCTCGACGAGACGCGTGACCTGGTGAAGCGCGAACAGCTCGACGTGAAGACGATCTTCGGCATGCATTACGGCCCGACCGACTGGAAAGCCTTGCTCGCCAGGGTCGATGCCAAAGACGGGAACCGCCCCGCCGGTTAGGCCGCGGGCGTCAATCCTCGGCCGCGACGGTCACCTTCAGGCCATCCAGCGCGGGGCCGAATTCGATCTGGCACGACAGGCGCGAATATTCGTTCCGGTCGCTGGACGAATCGAGCAGATCGTTCTCGTCTTCGCTCATCTTCGGCAGTTTGGCAGCAAATTCCGGATCGACATGGACGTGGCAGGTAGCGCACGAGCAGCAACCGCCGCACAGTGCGAGCACCTCGTCGATCCCGGCGTCGCGGATCACTTCCATCACCGAAAGGCCGGCCTCGCCCATGATCTCGCGTTCTTCCCCTTCGCGGGTCAGGACGATAAGCTTCGGCATCAGGTTGCTCCTCGATAGTCGCCGCTCCCATGCCGACCGTTGCGGCACGAATCAAGGAAACTCCACATGGGCCTGAGTGCAGCGCAACTTCACACCGCGCTCGACGAACTGGCGCAGCGCGAGCCGGCCTTCGCCGCCGCCCTCGCCCGTACCGGCTATCCCGAGCCGCGGATTCGCGAGCGCGGCTATGCCACCCTGCTCCGCACGATCATCGGCCAGCAGGTCAGCACCAAGGCGGCGGAGAGCGTGTGGCGCAAGCTGGAGGGCATTGTCGGCATGCTGACCGACCCGAACAACATCGCCCGGGCGAACGACGAGCAGCTGCGCGAGGCCGGCCTGTCACGCCAAAAGGCGAGCTATGCCCGCAGCCTTGCCGAGGAGGTGACCAGCGGCCGGCTCGACCTCGACAATTTGCCCGTCGACGACGAAGAGGCGATCGCCGCTTTGGTCAGCATCAAGGGCATCGGGCGCTGGTCGGCCGAGGTCTATCTGCTGTTCGCCGAAGGCCGCACCGACATCTGGCCGGCCGGCGACCTTGCGGTGCAGATCGAGGTCGGCCGCATCCTCGGCCTCGAGGCGCGGCCATCGGAAAAGCTCACGCGCGAACTGGCCGAGGCCTGGCGCCCCCACCGCGGCGCGGCGGCGATCTTCACCTGGCACCATTATAATTCGGATATGGCAGTGGTGTGAGGGGCGCCGCGTACCCCTGACATAATTCGCGGCCTGTTCCGCTCGAGCGACGAAAACAGGCACCACCCCGGCGAAGGCCGGGCCCCAGTTGGAATGGCGGAAGTAACGAAGCGTTACGCCCTCCTACCGGTGCTTCCCAACTGGGCCCCGGCCTTCGCCGGGGTGGTGCGTTATTTTACCTCGCGGGAAGCGGCGTTGGATAATTTTGTCAGTACGCCGCTTTACGGCCCGACGCGCTTGCCCAGCACCGCCGCGACATAATTGATCGGCGCATGGTCGGCCCCGGTGCGGAACCACACGCTCCCGCGCTTGAAGGTGCATTTGAGGGCATAGGACAGGTCCGCAAGCAGGCGGTCTTTCACCCGGCCCATCAGCCCCAGCGGCGGGCTGTGCACCGCGCCATGGCGGTCGACATAATGCATCTCCGCGACGTGCCGAAACCAGATCGGCGGCGGCAGGTTGGTGACGAAATCATAGCAGTCGACGTAGCGCTCGACCGTCCGCCCGGCGAACTGCGCCGCGAACGCGGGTCCACCGACGCGCGGCGAACCGAAGGTGATCAGTTCCGCTTCGGGGTAGCGCGCTGCCATCAGCGTTGCCATCGCGGCGCCGAGGCTATGGCCGGTGATGATCAGCCGGGCCGGCGGCTGTCCGGCCAGCCATTCGTCGATTTGCTCGCGCAGGCCTTCATAGGCACGAAGAAAGCCGCGATGCACCCTGCCCGTGCCGGCCCATCTGCGCGGCCAGAACTGAATATCGTCGAGCACGTTGCTGAGGTTCTGCGGCTGCGTGCCGCGAAACGCGACGATCGCGGTGCCGTCCGCGCTGATTGCACCAAGCGCATAGGACCAGAAATCGCGACCGCGAAGGAGCGAGCGGCCGACGAACGGCTGCGCAGGACCATAGCCCGCCGCGCCCAGCGCGGCATTGAGTTCGTCCTTGTGTGCCTCGATCGTCTCGATGCGTTTGTAGGCAAGGCGCGAAAGCTCGGCGCACAAGGCTTCGGGCTGCCAGTCGGGATCGAACGGCAAGGCGGGCTGCGCCTCCGGCGTCAGCAGCGCCGCCTTGCTCGAATCATATTCCATCCCCCAGCCCCCCGGCTATTTCGACAGATCCGTGAACAGTGACAGATAATAAGTGATGCCCGGCGCGATGTTCGAGATCGGGGTGCGCTCGTTCAGGCCGTGGCTGAAATCGTCCGAATCCTTGATGAAGGTCGGGCTCGCGCCATAGCTGGGGATGCCCTTGTTGCGGAAATACATGCTGTCGCTGGCGCCCGAGGACATGCTCGGGAACACCGGCACGCCGGGGCGTATCCTGGCCATCGCCTTGTTCACGGCGGCGATGAAATCGGCGCGCATCGGCGAGGCGTCCGACGGCAGCGAGCCTTCGGTCACGTCGCGGATCGTCACCCCGGGGTCGGCGGCGACGCGTTGCAGCTCGGCCATGATCTCGGACAGCTTGTGGCCCGGGAAGATGCGGCAATTGATGTTGGCGGTGGCGCGCTGCGGCAGCGCGTTGAGCGCGTGGCCACCATTGACCATGGTCGAGACGCAGGTCGTGCCGATCTTGCCGACCGTCTCGTAATCCGCGGTCAGCGTGGCGATCGCCGCCTTGTCGGTCGGGTCGGCGGCGAAAGCGCGCATCGCCGCGGCGATCGCCGGCTCCTCATATTTCGCCGCCTGGACGAAATAGGCGCGGGTCAGGTCGCTGACCTCGGGCTTGAACTGATATTGCCCGATCCTGACCAGCGCCGCCGCAAGCTGGTTGATCGCGTTGACCGGGCGCGGTGCCGAGCTGTGGCCGCCCGGGTTGGTCACGCTCAACTCGAAATCGGCATAGGTTTTCTCGGCGCCCTGCCAGGTGAAGAACAAGGGCTCGCCATGGGCCTCGTCGAACTTGCCGCCGCCGCCATCGATGTTGAGCACGAGATCGGCATTGGCGAGCCGGTCGGCGATCATGCCCGAGGTCTTCATCGTCGTTTCCTCGTCGCCCGAGAATTCGATGACGATGTCGCGGCGCGGCTTGTAGCCCGAGCGCCTGAGCTCGATCAAAGCGGCGATGGCGATGGTGCCGTCGAGCTTCATGTCGGTCGCGCCGCGGCCATAGAGATAGCCATTCTCCACGACCGGCGTGAACGGGTCGCGCTGCCAGTCGGCCGGCTTGGCCTCGACCACGTCCATATGGCCGGAGATGACCAACGGCTTGAGCTTCGGGTCCGAGCCGCGCCAGCGCGCGATGAGATAGGCGGTGTCGTCGACCGGCGTGATCGCCACATCGCTATCGGCGAAACCGCCTGCGACCAACGCCGCCTTGTAGAGCGCGGCGACCTGCGGCGTCTGGTTGCCCGGGCCGCGCACCGAGCGCAGCGCGATCGCCTGTTTGGCGAGATCGAGCGCCTGTGCCTCGGCCTGGGGATGGCCAGCCGGCGGCGCGGCGGGCGCACTCGTTGCCAGGGTTGCCGCCGCCAGTATCGCTATCGCCGCTCGTTTCATGCCCGACCCTTTATTGCCGCGCCCTTATGGTGCGCGGTGCCACACCTGATCGCGGCAGATGAGGATGAACGCGCAGCCATGTACGGCGAGCGTTCCATCCGCATTGCGCGACAACGTTCCTTTGACGAACAAGCCGTCCTCGGGACTGTAGAGTTTGCCCTGCCACTTGTCGCCCCGCTCGACGAAATCGATGATCACCGGCAGGCCGACCAGCGGGCGCTGGCGCTGGGCATGGTCGGGGTTTCTGGTGTCGGTGGTCGGCGCGTTCTTCACCCCCGACAGCACCCTGACGATATGCCCGCACATCGCCTTGCCGCACGGCGCGATCTCGACCAGCGCCTTGCTGTCCTTGGTGATCCAGTGCCCGATGATCGGCGATGCGGCTTGCGTGGGGGCGGCAAAGGACAGCAAGAGCAGGGCAGCGAAGACGAATCGCATCGGGGAATCCTGTTGTGGTCGGGCATTTCATGGAGCGTCGGCGATGAACGGTAAATGGCGGATCGGCATAATCGGCGGATCGGGCCTTTATGCGATCGATGCGCTGGACGATCCGACCTGGCGCCGGATCGAGACGCCATGGGGCGATCCATCGGACGAACTGCTGTTCGGGTCGCTCGGCGAGGTCGAGCTGGTGTTCGTGCCGCGCCATGGTCGCGGGCATCGTATCGCACCGTCCGAGATCAACTTCCGCGCCAATATCGACGCGCTGAAACGCGTCGGCTGCACCGATATTCTCGCCATCTCGTCGATCGGATCGCTACGCGAGGAGCTTCCGCCGGGGCATTTCGTGATAGTCGACCAGTTCATCGACCGCACCGTCGCCCGGCCGGCGAGCTTTTTCGGCACCGGCATGGTGGCGCATGTCTCGATGGCCGAGCCGGTCTGCCCGCGCCTGTCGGGCATCGCTGCCCAGGCCGTACGCGCTGCGGGCGGGTCCGTGACGCTGGGCGCCACCTATCTGGCGATGGAGGGCCCGCAATTTTCCAGCCGGGCCGAGAGCCTGCTCTATCGCCAATGGGGCGCCGATGTGATCGGCATGACCGCGATGCCCGAGGCAAGGCTCGCGCGCGAGGCGGAACTCCCCTACGCGCTGATCGCTATGGTGACCGATTATGATTGCTGGCGCGACGAGGAAGCGCATGTCGAGGTGAACGAGGTCATCGCGCAGATGCACAAGAACGGCGCCACGGCACGCGCGACCATCGCCGCCTTCGCCGCCGCGCTGCCGGCGACCCGCACACCTTCGCCACTCGATACCGTGCTCGACCAGGCGCTGATCACCGCGCCCGAAGCGCGCGACCCGGCGGTGCTGGCGAAGCTCGACGCGGTAGCCGGCCGCGTGCTGAAAGCGCACTGAACCTCATGGCCACCGCACGCCCTTCCCTGGCCGAAAGCTATCGCAGTGTCGCCGTGCCGATCGGCCGCGGCCGTTTCTGGGGCAAGCTCGCCGCCTTTGCCGGGCCGGGCTATATGGTCGCGGTCGGTTATATGGACCCGGGCAACTGGGCGACCGACCTCGCCGGCGGGTCGGCCTATGGCTATGCCCTGCTGTCGGTCATCCTGCTCTCGAACATCATGGCGATGGTGCTGCAATCGCTCGCCGCGCGGCTCGGCATCGGCGCCGGGCTCGACCTCGCCCAGGCCTGCCGCGCCTGGTATCCACGCCCGGTCACCATCCTGTTATGGGTGCTGTGCGAGATCGCGATCATCGCCTGCGACCTGGCCGAGGTGCTCGGCACGGCGATCGCGCTCAACCTGCTGTTCGGGCTGTCGCTGGTCGCCGGCGTGTGCCTGACCGGGTTCGACGTGCTGCTGATCCTCGCGCTGCAGCGCTTCGGCTTCCGCAAGCTGGAAGCGTTCATCGTCACGCTGCTGGTCGTGATCGCCGGCTGCTTCGCCTATGAATTATGGGTCGCGCAGCCCGATCTCGCCGGCATCGCGCACGGTCTGATCCCGCAGGCGCGGATCCTCACCGACCCGGCGATGCTGTATATCGCGATCGGCATCCTCGGCGCGACCGTGATGCCGCATAATCTCTATCTGCACAGCTCGATCGTGCAGACCCGGGCGAATGGCGAGGACGACGCGGGCAAGCGCGACGCGCTGCGCCATGCGACGATCGACAGCAATATCGCGCTGTTTCTGGCGCTGTTCATCAACGCCGCGATCCTGATCCTCGCCGCCGCCGCCTTCCACCGCTCCGGGCGCACCGACATCGCCGATATCGGCGAGGCTTATCACCTGCTCACCCCCGTGCTCGGTGCAGGTGCTGCGAGCGTGGTGTTCGCCATCGCGCTGCTCGCCTCGGGGCAGAATTCGACCGTGACGGGAACGCTGGCGGGGCAGATCGCCGCGGAGGGGTTTCTCGACCTCAAACTGCCGATCTGGCTCAGGCGGATGGCGACCCGGCTGCTGGCGATCGTGCCCGCCGTGTTCGTGGTTGCCGCGGCCGGCGATACCGGCGCGACGAAATTGCTGGTGCTGAGCCAGGTGGTGCTGAGCCTGCAACTGCCCTTCGCCGTGGTCCCGTTGGTCGCCTTCACCGCGAGCCGGGCAAAGATGGGCGCGCTGGTCAGCCCGGTGTGGCTGCGGGTAGCGGCCTGGACGATCGCGGCGGTGGTGATCGGGTTGAATATGACGCTGCTGGTGGGGTTTGTGGTCTGACGCCGCGCGCGAACGATAGCCCTCTCCTGGAATGAGCGCGCGAGAGGCGTGTGACCGAGCTGCTGCATCGATTCTCCGAAAGGCGTTCATGCTGGAGACAGGGGCAGCCGCGATATTGTGTCGCAACGAACCAAGGCGGCGGAGCCAACCATGCCTTTGATGTTGGCAGCTTTAATCGGCGCGGCGAGTCCGGCGCAGGTCTCGAGCGAGCGGCGGCAGCCCACCCAGGCGACCGTCTCGCATATCGGATCACATTGGACGATCGAATATAGGCTGGGCGAAAAGGCCAGGTCGTGGGTGTTTCCTGTCTCGGCACCGGCATTGGCCAGCCACGAGCCCTGGCGCCAACATCAATGGCATGTGCTCACGCCGGACGTGACGATCGAGCGCGAGGGCGCCTATGATGTCCTGCGCGCTTCCGGCGGGCGCTATCTTCCCCCTATTGTCCGCATCGATTTCACGCCGACCAATATGACGCTGGATCGTGAATATGATCCGGCCGTCCTGTTCAGCAACGGGGCGGTCGCGTTATATTCCGACCAGTTCGACATGGTTCCCGATCATAGTCCTGACCCAATCGCTGCAAGACCGTCCGGCCAGAGCGTAGAAGAGTTGGGAGGAACGCACCTCGACGTTCGGTTCCACGATAGCGCAGGACCGGTATTCGTGCGCGGCGAAAGGCTTGCCGACCCCGTCCTTGCCGGTGCCGCGACCTATGTGGTGTTCGGCGCGGCCCATGTCGAAGAAGGCGCGGACGTCGCGATACTGGCGGATCCCGCGCTCCCCGCATGGCTGAAAACGGAATTGCTCGCTTTCACGCCCCAGGTTGCCGCGCGCTACACCGCGCGCCTGGGCGACCGGCTCGAAACCGGCCGTCCCCTGCTGCTCATGGGCTGGCGCGGCCCCACGCCGGGCAAGGTGATCAACGATGGCGGCGTCAGGCCGGGCGAGATTCTGCTCAATTTCGAGGGTGAGGGGCTGGTCGACCGCAATGTCGGCGCTGCTCGTCGCGCGCGCTGGTTCATCGCGCACGAGATGGCGCATTTCTGGCTGGGATCGTCCGGCGTGAAATATCGCTCGCCTGCCGATGCGTGGATTACCGAGGGCGGCGCCGAGATGATGGCGTTCACCTTGCTCGCCGCGTCCGATCACGACTATGCGCTCGCGGAACTCCAGCGGGCGGTTGATGATTGCGTCAGGTTCGCGGTCAAACCAATTGCGGGTGCCGGTGATCGGCATGAGAGCCGGGCCTTTTATGCCTGCGGCACGGTCTTCGCGCTGGCGGGCAGCAATGCCATCCGAAAGACCGGGGGCCGCGACTATTTCGATTTCATCCGGCCCTTGCTCGACACCCACCGCACGGACCGTCTGCTCGGCCAAAGCGACTGGCTGACCCGCTTCAACGCTGTCACGGGCGATGCCGCCACCGGCGACATCATGCGGGAAATGCTGGAAAAGGGCGTGTCCGATCCCGCCGCGCGGATCGCCTCGCTGTTTGAGCGAACCGGTGTTGGCTACAGCAAGTCGGGTGGCGCTCTACTGCTGGCACCTTCCGCAATCTGACGATGACGAGTGGGGCTCAACGCCCGGCCAGGACCCGCCGCGCCTCTTCCAGATGGAGTCGCTCGATCATCTCGCCACCGATCTGAAGCGCGCCCTTGTCCGCATGTTCGGGTTGCGCGAACGCGGCGACAACGCGTTCTGCCCAGGCCACACGCTCGGCCGAAGGGGCGAAGGCGGCATTGGCGACATCGATCTGGCTCGGATGGATCAGCGTCTTGCCGTCGAAGCCGAAGCGAGCACCTTGCGCGCATTCGGCCTCGAGCAATTCGGTATTGCCGATCGCGTTGCACACCCCGTCGAGCGCGATCAGGCCATGGGCACGCGCCGCCGTGACGATGGCGATGAGATGCGGCTGAAGCGGCAGCCGGTCGGCGCCGGGGGCGCAGCGCATATCCTTGGCGAGATCATTGGGGCCGAGGATCAGGCAGCGCAGATCATTCGCTCTCGCCGCCCCGACGATCGCCGGCAGCGCCAGCATCGCGGCACAGGTTTCGATCATCGCCCAGAGCGGTACGCGGCCGAGCAACGTACGTGCCGCCGCGAGGTCGTCGGGATGCGAGACCTTGGGCAGCAATATCGCGTCAAAGCCCCCGTCCGCGGCCGCGCGGCAATCCGCCCCGCCCCATTCGGTGTCGAGCCCGTTGACGCGCAGCACCAGCGGCCGCGCACCGAAGCCGCCATCGCGTGCCGCACCGATCGCCTGTTCACGCGCCAGCGCCTTGGCGTCCGGCGCGACCGCGTCTTCGAGATCGAGGATGATCGCATCGGCCGCAAGGCCGCGCGCCTTCTCGATCGCCCGTGCGTTCGAGGCGGGCATGTAGAGCGCGGAGCGCAGCGTCATGGCGCCTGTCTGGTCGGCGCCGGCGCATCTGTCCAGCCGCCGCCCAGCGCCTTGAACAGGCTGATCTGCGCATCGGCCACTGCTGCGTCGGCGGCGGCACGGGCTGCGCGCGCATCGGCGCGGTCGCGCTCGGCCGAGATCAGCAGCAGGAAGCTGTCGGCGCCATAGTCGAAGCGCAGCCGCGACAGCCGCGCCGCCTCGCCGCTCGACGTCTCGGCGCGCGCGAGCACAGTGTCGCGATCGAGTGCGCCGGCGTAACGCGCCAGCGCCTGCTCGGTCTCACGCAACGCGCCGAGTACGGTGCCGTCGAAACGGGCGAGCTGCGCATCGGCATCGGCGCGCGCCTCACGCACCCGGGCGCGGGCGACGGTCATGTTGGGGAAGCTCCACGAGATCAGCGGGCCGACCGAATAGGAGAAGCTCGAACTCTTGAACACGTCGCCCGCCTTGGGCGCGCCGAAGCCAATACTGCCGAGCAGCTTGATCGACGGATAGAGATCGGCGGTGGCGACGCCGACCCGCGCGGTATCGGCCGCGAGCGTGCGCTCGGCCGCGCGGACGTCCGGGCGGCGGGCGAGCAAGGCGGCGCCGTCGCCGACGGGCAGGACCTCCTTGAGCCTGGGCGGCGCGACACAGGCATCGGCCGCGGGATCAACCTGCTCGGGCGGCTTCCCGGTCAGCACGGCGAGCGCATAGAGCGACGCGCGACGCTCGGCCTCGAAGCCGGGGATCTGCGCCTGGGTCTGGGCGAGCAGCACATCGGCGCGCTGGACATCGCGCTGCGTGCCGCGCCCGGCATCGAACAGGGTTTTGGTCAGGTCTAGCGTCTTGCCCTGCAGCGCGACAGTGTCGACCGCTACCGCCTTTTGCGCGGCATTGCTGCACGCCGTGACATAGGCCCGCGCGGTCTCCGCCGCGACCGACACGCGCGCCGCGTCGAGCTGCGCCGCCGCCGCATCCATATCGCCATGCGCCGCCTCGATCGCGCGCGTCACGCCGCCGAACAGATCGACCTCGTACGAGGCGTCGAAGCCGAGCTGGAAATAATCGCCCTCGACCGCGCGGCCGATGCCGCTTTGCGTCGCGTTGACGCGGCTGCGCGTGGCCTGGGCGCTGGTGTCGGTGGTCGGCAGCCGGGCGCCGCGCTGTTCCGACAACACCGCCCGCGCCCGCGCCAGGCTGGCGGCTGCGACGCGGATATCGGTGTTGTGCGCCAGCGCCTCGCCGACCAGCCGGTCGAGCGCGGGGTCGTCGTAAAGCCGCCACCAATGATCGGGCAGCGGTGCCGCCGCGGTGGCCGGCGCCGGAGTGACGAACGATCCAGCCGCCGCCACCGGGCTGGCCGGGCGCTGATAATTGGGGCCGACCACACAGGCCGACAGCAACAACGCCGGGATCAGGACAAGCGTGCTTTTCATGCCGGAACCTCCTCGGCATCCGCCACCGGGCGGCCGCGCAGGCGCCTGATCCGCGCCGACACCCAGTCGCCACCCTTGCGGCTGAGCACATAGAAGCTCGGCGTGAACAGCAGGCCGAAGCTGGTCACGCCGATCATGCCGAAGAACACCGCCACGCCCAGCGCGCGGCGCATCTCGGCGCCCGGGCCCGAGCCGATCACCAGCGGCAGGGTGCCGAGGATGAAGGCGATCGAGGTCATCACGATCGGGCGCAGGCGCTGCTCGGCGGCATGCTCGGCCGCGGCGTGCAGCTCCATGCCGTCCAGCTCGTTCTGTCGCGCGAATTCGACGATCAGAATGGCGTTCTTTGCGGCCAGGCCGATCAGCACGACAAGGCCGATCTGGGTCAGGATATTATTGTCCATGCCCATGATGTTCACCCCGACGATCGCGGCGAGCAGGCACATCGGCACGATCAGGATCACCGCGAAGGGCAGCACCAGGCTCTCATAATTGGCCGCCAGCAGCAGGAACACGAACAGCACGGCGAGCCCGAACACCAGCACGCCGGTATTGCCGGCCTGTTGCTGCTGGAAGGCGAGTTCGGTCCATTCGAAGCTCATCCCCTTGGGCAATATCTCGCCCGCCAGCTTGGCCATGCTGGCAAGGCTCTGGCCACTCGAATAGCCGCGCAGCGTATCGCCCTGCAGCTCGGCCGAGGGGTAGAGATTGTAGCGCACCACACGGTATGGCCCACTGTCGTTCTTCATCCGCAGCACGGCATCGAGCGGCACCATCTCCCCCGCCGCGGAGCGCGTCTTGAGATGCCCGATGTCGGACACCTGGTCGCGGTACGGCGCGTCGGCCTGGGCGGTGACGCGATAGGTGCGGCCGAGGAAGTTGAAGTCGTTGATATAGCTCGAGCCGAGATAGGTGCCGAGCGTCGAGAAGACGTTGGACACCGGCACGCCGAGCTGTTCGGCGCGCTCGCGGTCGATATCGGCGAACAGCCGCGGCGTGCGCGTGTTGAAGGTGGTGAAAGCCGAGGTGATGCCCGGCGTCTGGTTGGCCTTCATCATCATGCCGAACGCCGCGCCCTCCAGCGCCTTGTAGCCGAGGTTGGATCGGTCCTCGATCAGCAGCTTCCAGCCGCCGCCCGTGCCGATGCCGCGCACCGGCGGCGGGGCGACGACCAGCAGCAGCCCGTCATTGATCGAGCCGAGCGCCTGGCGCAGCTGATTGGCGACGTCATCGGCACCCTTGCGGTCGCCATGTGGCTTGAGCGCGAGGAACATCGCGCCGGCATTGGGCGCGGTCGAGAAGGTCGCGCCGTCGAGCCCGGCAAAGGCGACCGTCTGCTGCACCGCCGGATTGGCCAGCGCGACCTTGGCAGCGCGCTGCATTACCTCGGTGGTACGCTGGAGCGACGCGCCCGGCGGCAATTGCGCGACGACGATCAGATAGCCCTGGTCCTGCGCCGGGATGAAGCCGGTCGGGGTGGCGCCGAAGCGCCAGCCGGCCAGCGCGATCAACGCGAGATAGCAAACGCCGATCACCGCCAGCGAGCGCACCGCGCGTTTGGTGAAGCGGCCATAGCGCGCGCCGAGCCGGGTGAACCCGTTGTTGAACCCGCGCGCGAAACGTGTCGGCAAGCCGCGCCAACCCTCAGCCGGCTCACCCTGATGTTTGGGCTTGAGGATCAGGGCGGCGAGCGCCGGCGACAGCGTCAGCGAAACGAACGCGGAAATCGCCGTGGCCGAGACGATGGTCAGCGCGAACTGCTGGTAGAATTGCCCGGAAATGCCGGGGATGAAGCTGGTCGGGATGAACACACCGCACAGCACCAGCGCGATCGCGATCAGCGCGCCCGACACCTCGTCCATCGTCTCATGCGCGGCCGCGCGCGGGTCGAGGCCCTTTTCCTCCATCAGCCGTTCGATATTCTCGACCACGACGATGGCGTCGTCGACGACGATGCCGATCGCCAGCACCATGCCGAACAAGGACAGGTTGTTGAGGCTGAAGCCGAAGGCGGCGAGCATCGCGAGGCTGCCGATCAGCGACACCGGAATGGCGATGATCGGGATCAGCGCCGCGCGCCAGCTCTGCAGGAACAGCAGCACCACCAGCGCGACCAGCACCAGCGCCTCGATCAGCGTATGTTGCACCGCCTCGATCGACGCCTGGATATATTCGGTCGGATTATAGGGGATCGAATAGGTCATCCCCGGCGGGAAGCTCTGCGCGGCACGCGCGATCTCGGCCTTCACCGCCTCGGCGGTGGTCAACGCATTGGAACCGGGCAGCTGGGTGATGCCCAGCGCGGTCATCGATTTGCCGCCGAGCATCGCGTTGATGCCGTAATCCTGCGCGCCGAGTTCGATCCGCGCGACATCGCGCAGCCGCGTCAGCCGCCCCTGGTCGTCGCGCTTGACGATGATCGCGCCGAACTGCTCGGGCGTGCTCAGCCGGCCCTGCGCCTGGATGCCGAGCTGGAAGGCGGTGCCGCCCTGGTTGAACGGCGGCTGGCCGACCGCACCGACCGCCGCCTGGGTGTTCTGGCCGTGCACCGCGGTGGTGATCTCGTCGACCGTCAGGTTGCGCGAGGCGGCCCGATCGGGGTCGATCCACACCCGCATATTGTAATCGCGCCCGCCAAAGATGCGCACGCCGCCGACGCCGGGGATGCGGGCCAGCCGGTCGATGATCTGGGTCGTCGCATAGTTGGAGACATATTTCTGGTCGAGCGACCCGTCGGGCGAGGTCAGCGCGGCGACGAGCAATATGTCGGGCGAGTTCTTGAGCACCGTCACGCCGATCTGGCGGACCTGGTCCGGCAGGCGCGGCTCGGCGCTCGAGACGCGGTTCTGCACCAGCACCTGCGCCTGATCGACCTTGGTGCCGGCCTTGAAGGTGACGGTGATGGCGAGGCTGCCGTCGCCGGTCGCCGAGGAGGACATGTAGATCATGTTCTCGACGCCGTTGATCGATTCCTCGAGCGGGGCCGCAACGGTTTCGGCGAGCGTCTCGGCATTGGCGCCAGGATAGGTCGCGGTGACCACCACGGTCGGTGGCGCGATCTCGGGATATTGCGCCACTGGCAGGCCGGGATAGGCGACCACGCCGAACACCACGATGAGGATCGACAGGACCGCTGCGAAGATCGGCCGGTCGATGAAGAAATGGGGGAATTTCATCGTCCGATCAGCGTGTCGTGGCTTCGGCCGGGGGCGGTGCGCTTTCCCGCACCGATCCTGGCGCGGTATCGGGCGCACGCGGCTTGAGCGGGACGCGCGTGGCGACCACCGCCATGCCGGGTTGCAGCGTGGTGATGCCCTCGATCACCACCTGTTCGGTCGGGGCGAGCCCGGCCTTGACCACGCGCAGGCCCTCGACCTGCGGCCCGGTCTCGACCACGCGCTGGATCGCCTTGCCGTCGCGGCCAACGACATAGACGACCTTGCGCGTCTGGTCGGTGAGGATCGCCTCGTCCGGAATGAGCAGCGCGCGATAAGTGCCCGAACCGAGCAGCCGGGCGCGCCCGAACATGCCGGGCGTCAGGAAACCATCCGGGTTGGCGACCACCGCATGGGCGCGGATCGTGCCGGAATTGGTGTCGATCGCATTGTCGACGAAATCCATATGGCCATGCCAGCGATAGCCGGATTCGTCGGCGAGCTGGATCTCGACCGGGTTGGGCGTGTCGCGCGACGAGCCGCGCTGGCCGGCACGATCCTGGCGGAGATATTTGAGGTAGAAACTCTCCGCGCCCTCGAACGAGAACCAGATCGGGCTGGTCGAGACGACACGCGTCAGCACCGTGGTGCCGTCCTGCGCATAATTGCCCTTGCTGACGCGGCGATCCGACACCCGGCCGCTGATCGGCGCGCGCACGGTGGTGAAACCGAGATTCAGCGCGGCGGTGCGGACATTGGCCTGGGCCGCGGCGAGATCGGCCGCAGTCGAGCGCACCGTCGCCTGCTTGGTCTCATATTCCTCTTTCGAGATGGCTTGCGCGACGAGCAGCTTGTCGGCGCGGGCGAGTTCCGACCGGGCATTGGTCAGCGCTGCACCGGCCTTGGCGGCCTGCGCCTGAGCCTGGGCGAGCGCCGCGGCATAGGGCCGCGGATCGATGATGAAGAGCGCCTGACCCTGACTGACACGCTGGCCATCGACGAACAGCACGCGATCGATCGTGCCCGACACGCGCGGGCGCAGCTCGGCATCCTGGATCGCCTCGAAGCGGCCGACATATTCGTCCCAGTCGACGACGTCGCGCTGCAGCGGCGTCGCCACCGTGACATGCGGTGCCGGCGGTGCCTGGTTCTGGTTACCCTTGCCGCATCCGGCAAGGCCCAGCGTGATCATCATGGCGAGCGCGACCCGCCTTTGGCCCTTGGCCTTGGTCATCAGCGTCTTTCCCCAACAAGCGCCAGGTCGTCTCAGCCGTCCCCAACCTGCGTGGTCCCGTCGATCTGCGTCGCGGGTTGCATCGCCTGCCACAGGTGCGGTGGCGACCGGCGACATACAAGGGACATTTCGCGCGCCATCGATCAAGCCATTGTTACGACAGCAAAATAAACTTGATCCAGATTGAGCGCGATATCCCGTGCCCGGCGCGCGACGATCACCGCCATTGCCGCTGTTCGAGCGGGCCCGTAGGACGGCGACAATGCCGATCGTCCCGCGTCCTTCCGTGATTAAGCCGCTGCTCAGGGCGACGCGCGACTTCTTCGGCTCGTTCGCGCATTATGCCGGGGTGAAGGGCTGGATCGCCGGCGGACTGGTCGGGCTGGGCGCGATCCTCGACGGCGCCGGGCTGTTGCTGCTGATCCCGATCATCGATGCGGTCGTCGCCACACCAGGCAAGCCATCGCGCGTTACCACGCTGCTCGATACCGCCGGCGCGCATACCCCGTTCGCGCGACTGGCCGTGATGCTGGCCTTTTTCGTCGCGCTGTCACTGCTCCGTGCGTTCGTCATGTACGCGCGCGACATGGCCCTGGCGCGGCTGCAAAGTGGCTTTGTCGAGAATCTGCGCAACGGCCTGATGCGCCGCCTCGCCGCCGCACCCTGGCACCGTATCGTCGCGCTGCGCCACGCGCGCATCACCAGCCTGATGACCAGTGAGGTCGCCCGCATTTCGGGATCGTCGCAATATCTCATCCAGGGCAGCGTGGCGCTGGTGATGCTGCTGGTGCAGAGCGTCCTCGCCTTCGCGCTGGCGCCGCTGCTGGCGCTGGCGACCGCGATCCTGGTGTTGCTCGGCGCGGTGCTGGCGCTGGGCGCGCAGGGCCGGATCCGCGATATCGGCGCCGGGCTGGTCGGCGCCAACATGGCGATGATGGGCAGCACCAGTGGTTTTCTCGGCGGGTTGAAGGCGGCGGCAGCGCAGAATGCGCAAGGCGCCTTCGTCGACGAGTTCGAGACGATTCAGCGCGACGTGCGCAACCGCGGGCTCAGCTTCGGGCGACGTCAGGCGGGGAGTCGACGCATCTTTGCCATAGGCGCGGCGCTGATGGGTGCGGCGGTGATCACGATTGGTTTCGCCACGGGCGTCACGCCCGCCGTGCTGATCACCATCGTCGTGATCTTCGCGCGGATGAGCGCGCCTGCACAAACACTGCAGATCGCCGCGCAGAACTTCTTCTTCGCGCTGCCGGCGTTCGAGGCGGTGCGCGCGTTCGAAGCCGAGATCGCCGCGGATGAGACGGTCGATGCACGCGCGGCCGTCGTACCCGACGGCGCGATCGAGGCCGATGCGGTAACCTATCTTCATCCCGGCGGCGGGGGTGTGAAGGCACTCAGCTTCACCATCGCGCCGGGCAGCTTCACCGGCATCGCCGGCCCTTCGGGTGCGGGCAAGACGACGCTGGTCGACTTGCTGATCACGCTGCTGGCGCCGCAATCGGGCGAGATCCGTGTCGGCGGGGTGACGCTGCACGGCGCCAGCGCCACCGGCTGGCGCGACCGGCTGGCCTATGTTCCGCAGGAAGGTTTCCTGTTTCACGACAGCGTGCGCCGCAACCTCAACTGGGGCGCGGCCGCGGCCGATGACGAGGCACTGTGGCAGGCACTGCGCTTTGCCGGCGCCGAGGCGCTGGTGCGCGGCCTGCCCGAAGGACTCGACACCGTGGTCGGCGAACGCGGTTCCTTGCTGTCAGGCGGCGAGCGCCAGCGGCTGGCGATCGCCCGTGCGTTGCTGCGCCGGCCGCGCCTGCTGGTGCTCGACGAGGCGACCAACGCGATCGACGCGGCGAGCGAGGCGGCGCTGCTCGATCGGCTGGCAGCGCTCGACCCGCGCCCGACGATCGTGATGATCTCGCACCGCGCCGAGAGCATGGCGTGCTGCGACCAGGTGATCACCATCGAACGCGGTGAGATCGCGCAATGACTTGCCATTGGCGGCAAAGCGCGGGACGATCGGCGGCAATCATACGGGGGTTATCATGAGCTTCACCGGAACAACGATGATCGCGCGATCGGGCAAGGCGCTGTCGAGCGAGATCGATGGCGAGGCGGTGCTGATCGGGATCGAGACCGGACGCTATTACGGGCTCGACGCGGTCGGCACGGCGATATGGAACCGGATCGAACAGCCCTGCAGCTTCGACGATCTGTGCGCCGGCCTGTCCGAGGAGTTCGATGGCGACCCCGGGGTGATCGCGGACGAAACGCGCACCTTCCTGACACAATTGATCGAGCGCGAACTGGTCAGCGCAAGCTGACTCAGAGATAGCCGAAGCGCTGCATCACCACGTCGTGATCCCGCTCGATCGTTGCCGCCTGCTCGGCGCTGAGTATGTCGCGCCAGCCACCGGCGCGGCCCGACACGAAGAAGCGTGACGCCGAGTCCGGGATTTCCGCGAAACCGTGCCGCCGTTCCTGTTCGGCCAGCCGGTCGAAACGCGTCGCGGCGACCGCGCCGGCAACCCCCGCATCGCTTGCCGGCCAGCCGAGATGCGCTGCGATGCGCGCCAGCGTGCCGGCGGGATCGGCATGCAGGTCCTCATAGCGAATCACCAACGGCGCGAGCGCGGAATCGTCGATCCAGCTCGTCACATGCGCCGACCAGGCGCCGAGGAATTGCGGCACGGTGCCGGCCATACCGCGCCGATCGGGCGCCAGCATGGCGCGCGGATTGGCCAGGAAGCGAACCGCCCAATCGATCGGCCGGGCGGAAAAGCGCGCCCAGGAGATGGCCACGTCGCGCGGATCGCGCAGCACATAGATCGCGGCGCGGCTGTGACACGCGTCGAACACCGGGCGCCCGGCGGCGGTGCGAAACCAGGCGTCATGGACCTTGATCAGCTCGTCCGGCCGGCCGCGCGCGAACAGGACATCGTGCAGCACCGGGCGCAGCAGTTCGACCTCGGCATCGGTCAGGTGCCCGCTCTCGACCTCGAGCAGGTCGTCGAACAGCCGTCGGCCGGTCACTGCCGTGCCGAAGCGGGCGATATCGTCCAGCGCGATCGCGCTGCCGCCGGACAGCAGCGACTTCAGCGCGAGCCTGATCCAGGTGTTGCCCGACTTGGGATAGGAGGCGAGCCAGATCGCGCTACCGGCCATGGTCGCGCCTATCGTGCCGCTCGCACGGTGGCGACGATCTCGTCGACCAAATCGTCGAGCCGGTCGAAGGAGAGCGGCCGCTCGAGGATGAAATGCTGCGGGAAGCTCGCGGCGGCCGTCGCCGAGCGCGTCACCGCATCGGCATCGCCGGCCAGCCCGACCAGCGAGCGCCAGCGATAGATCTGGCGACGGAACTCCGCCGCCGCCGCGCGGCCACGCAGCCGGCGAAAGCGTGCCCCGCCGATCCTGTCCGATTGCCGTCGCAGATGGAAAATTGCGCGGGGCGGCAGGGGTTCGGCGCGCGGACCATCGTGCAGCGAGCGACTGAATTTCTCGAGACCCTCGCGGCACCGTTCCAGGCCCGCCACATCCCAGCCGGCATTACCAAGCGAGTCGCTCCACAGCCGGATCCGGCGCAGGCTCGGCAGGATCACGCCGCGCGCGATATCGACCGGTGAGACGTCGTCGGACAGGACGCGGTGCCCGCGTCGGGCAAAGGCGTCGGCGAGGGTGGACTTGCCAGCGCCCGATTGCCCGGCGAACGCGACGGCCTCGCCGTCTATTTCGACCGTCGCGGCATGGAGCGGCAGGACGCCGCGTTGATGGCACAGATAACCCAGACCGCTGCCGAGCAGGAACAGCCGGACATCGGGCGTCTCGGCATCCTGCGCCGGCGCGACGGTGATGCGCCGCCCCTGCTCGACGAGGAAGTCGGCGACCCCGTCGACGCCGAAGCGCACACGGCCCGCCGCGTCGATCTGCACCAGCGGGGTGGTCGTGATCGGCGCCGCGAAGACCGGTACCGCGCCGATCGCGATCGTCACGTCCGGCGCCCGTGCATCGCCGTCCCAACTGGGCAGGTCGGGCAGCGCGATCGCGCTGGCGACGCGCCAGCCACACAGGTCGTAGTCGGCCGCCATCTCAGCCATTCCCGCCTTCATACCAACGCAGGAAGCCGCCGATCGAGATGCCACGCGACAGGGCATGGCCGTAGATCTGCTTATGGCGCTTTGCCGCCTCGGCATCCTTGGGCCAGTCGTCGAGCAGCGCCTTCATCCGTGCCACATCGACCACCCGGCTGGCCAGTGGCGAGCGTTCGATGCGCTCGATCGCCGCCGCCATGCCGTCGCGATTGCGCGTGACCGTGGCGAACCATTCCGGCGTTTGCAGGCCGCGGCGCTTCTCCGCGATGAATCCGGCGGGCAACCGGTCGGCGAGCACGCGCCGCGCCAGCCAGCGATCCTCGCCGCGATGCCAGAATTGCCCATCGGGGATGCCGAGGGTGAACTCGACCAGCCGCCGGTCGGCCAGGGGATCGCGGGTTTCGAAGCGCAGCCGGTGCCGCACCGCCGCGTTCTTGTCGCGGTTGGTCTGGCCCTGGAGCCCACGGAGACGTCGCGTGCGGCTGTCCGCCACGGGCTGGAACGGCACATCGTGCCCGGAGGCTCGCGACTTGGTCGCATAATCGAGCGAGGCGAGAAATTCGTCCGACACCATGCTGTAGACGGCCCATGGCGAATGCTCACCCGCCGCGCGGCGGTTGCGCGCGCGCTGGATCGCACGCGGCAGCAGCGGCTTGACGAAATGCGCCGCGGCGAAGCCGGGCAGCGAGCGGCCGCGCTGCGCGGCCGCCGCCGTCATGCCGCGCCACGCGCTGCCCCAATGCCCGGTCCGCAGATCGGCGCCGAAATGCGGCACGCCATCCCAGGAGAGCGTGAGATTGCCGCTGCTGCCGACCAGCAGCACGTCGATGTCGCGCCCGCCGGCGGCATCGATCAACGGCGCGAACCAGCCGACATTGAGGCTGCGCCCGGCGGGGACCGCCAGCGTCGCGGCATCGATCTCGGGTTCGATATCGCCGGGTGACAGGCGGTCGCTGTCGATGATCGTCAGGTCCATATTGGGATAGAGCGCGGCGAGCGCGGCAACCAGCGTCCGCTCATCCATCGCGGCATAGGGATGCGCGGCGCCCGGGGTGCGGTGAAACGCGTCGAAACGGGTATCGCCGAGCAATCGCGCCGCGGTGGCGGCGACGCCGGCCGAATCGAGTCCGCCCGACACGGTCGCGGCGAACCGGCCCGAACGTGGCAGGCGGCACGCCACCGCCCGGTCAAGCAGCGCGCGCGCGGCATCGACATAATCCCCATCGCGGCGCAGCCGCACCGGGGCGATGTCGGCGATCGTCCAGTAGAATTGCGTCCGCACGCCGCCGCGATCGGCGATGATCATTCCGCCGGGCGGCACGCGGCGGATCTGGCGATATATGGTCTTCTCGAGGTCCTTGGGCTCGATCGTCAGATATTGCGCGAGGACCAGCTCATCGAGGTCGCGCGATATCTCGGGCAGCGTCAGCAGCGCACGAATGGTCGATGCGAAAAACAGATGCCGGCCGTCCTCGGCATAGAAAAGCGGCCGCGTACCCAGCGCGTCGCGGGCCAGGACCAGGCGGTGCGCGACGTCGTCCCAATGCGCAAAGGCGAAACTGCCGTCGAGCCGCATCGCGGCATCGATACCCCAATGGCGGCAGGCCATGGCGACCAGCGCCGCATCGTCTTGCCGATGCGCGCCGGCGACGCCCAGCGCGGTGGCAATATCGGCGGGTTCGTCGAGTCGGCAATCCGCCGCAACGATGGTGGAATCGGCATTTTCCAGCGGCTGCGCGGCGCCCGATTCGCCCGGCCGAAGCGGGCGGTGGAGCAGCGCGACCGCGCCGAGGCAGACGGTGCGGGACTTGCCGACGCCATTCAGCGCGCGGCCAAGACGATCAATGATGGAGGGATCGATGGTGCCACCGTCGCGGCGGAACACGCCAGCAATGTCACCCACAATGCATCAACGATTACTCGGCGACGGGCTGTTGCGCCTGACGAAGGAGATCAGCTGTTGCCGGTCGTCTCATAGCCGACATACTGGTCGAAACCGTCATCGCCCGGAGAATTCTCCTGGTTCATCGTGATATCGGCAATCGAGTCTTCGGTAAGCGAAGGCGTGCGCCATTCCGCCCGCTTGGCAAAGCCCTTGCCGGTCTGATGGCTACTGGCCGTCATCACGATACCCCTTCTTTTATCCTGCATCCGAATCGGGCGCACCCAGTGACTTCGTGATGCAACCCCGCTTATCGCCATGGATGTGCCCGAAATTCGCGTCCGAAACAATCGTAAATCGCTACGGAGATGCGTAGCGAAACGGATCGATAATTCGCTTGACTGTAACCCATGATCCGGGGCTAGATCATGCCGCCTGTGGGGGGCGTCGTTACTTCAATTCTCCTCACATGTTCAATTGTCCAGCGGTTCTGCGATACCGCTTGTCGCTGGCGGGATTTTTGTCGTGATGCCGCATGCCGAAGCGACGCCGATGCCGGCGCCAACCTTCGGGATCGGGCTTTACGTCTCAATGGTGGGGAGAGCCGATGTCAGCACCGTTTCTTGGCGAAATTCGCGCCTTCGGTTTCAACTTCGCGGTGAAGGGCTGGGCGATGTGCAACGGCCAGTTGCTCTCGATCCAGCAGAACACGGCGCTGTTCTCGTTGCTCGGCACGACCTATGGCGGCAACGGGGTCTCGACCTTCGCGTTGCCCGACCTGCGTGGCCGTGCGTCGGTGAACCAGGGCCAGGGCCCGGGGCTCAGCAATTACCCCCTCGGTACGGCGATCGGCACCGAGACGGTCACGCTGAATACCAACCAGATTCCGCAGCATAACCATTTGTGGGCGGCGAACAACGCTGCTTCCGACGCCCCTTCGCCGCTCGGCAACTTCCTCGCACCAGCGAAGATTCCGACCACCAACACGCCGGTGCCGACCTATGCCGCTTTTGGCGGCGCAACCGTACCGCTCGCGGCGAGCATGCTGGCCAATACCGGCGGCAACCAGGCGCACCAGAACATGCAGCCTTATCTCGTGGTGACTTATTGCATTGCGCTGTCGGGCATCTTCCCTTCGCGCAACTAATTCGCCTCAACGACCGCATTTTCGAAGGATTGGATCATGGCTCAACCTTATCTCGGCGAGATCAAGCTGTTTGGCGGCAATTTTCAGATTCGCGGCTGGGCATATTGCAATGGCCAGCTGCTCTCGATCGCACAAAATGATGCGCTCTATGCCCTGCTCGG
>Ga0307510_10001519_pt1 | contig 25575 bp, 26 predicted proteins | sample 12_EM_MG_FD_207224 | JGI IMG/M metagenome (GOLD analysis project Ga0307510, IMG submission 207224) | Populus trichocarpa ectomycorrhiza microbial communities from riparian zone in the Pacific Northwest, United States - 12_EM | ecosystem: Host-associated > Plants > Roots > Unclassified | place... | reverse complement strand
ATCTACTTCAAGTTTGAATATTTGAATGGCTGCTCAGGATTGGGGCATCTCAGAACCGGTTCGGAAGTGGCAATTCTGATGAGTCGTTCCAACACCGTTTTACATTCTGTTGTCCGCCTGAAACGAAGGGTTTTCTTCTTCATGGCTTCCGTGATCGGCCTGGCCATCCCCGCGTACCCCTGTAGTTCATAATAAGGCCCATCGTGACCTGGGCTTCTTTCTGCGATTTTAAGGTATACTGGCCATGTTCCTAATCGTCAACATTATTTGGACCAATTCAGGTTTCTCCTCCGCCGACCCTCTTTCTTGTTCGAATTGGTACTTTCCTCCTTTCCATTAGGTCAAACAATTCGTGAGGGATTCTTCGATGTAGCGCCGTTCTTTCAGGATTTTTCCGAGTATCGTCCAGGTAGTTCCTGAAATTCTTGGGATATTTCTGTAGAATCGGTCGCAGGTCCTGGTGAATGATCCTTTGCTTTGGAACATAGGCAGCGCGTTGGTCAAACCGAAATATATCACTTTGGGTATGTACGTTCCAAACACTGTTTTGAAAGCGGCCTTGTGCTGATCCTCCTTTCGCATTCTCAGGTTTTTATATCCCCACCTAATCATTCTAATGTCCAACTTGGAATAGGACCCCCGTTTGTGGAGATTTTCTAGTGCTGTCTGTCCGGATGTTAGGCAACAGGTTGCGCTCATTTAGACCATTTGTTAATTTCCCTATAGTCCATGACCGGGGGTAGTTCATCTGAATATTTATTTCCGACAAAGAAAACCGGCGTCGTATATGGGGAGCTCCCCTGAGCGATATACCGTTTTCTTTTGATTCAAAGGATATCGGTCTCCTTTCGGTTTAATGGGTAGACCTTGCAATTGATTGCGGTCGGGGCTCCCAGTAATAGTTCGATTCTCACATCTTCGTCCCTTTGCAGGGAAAAGCGTTCCGCTGCCTTCAGGTCAAACACCTTCCAAATTACTGTAATGCTGTTGATACACCGTGGGAATTTATTTCCTTCCTGGCTTCCTCGTTTTCCGCACAAAGAGGCGAGACCTTTTGCCAGGTTTCCACAGGTTTGTCGGGCCTGTTGTCGCACCTTTGTCGCCAAACGCTGAGCATGTTCAAATCTCATCGTCTCCATTTCGACTTCCTCCTTCCAGCAATCGTCCCGTCTTCCGGTCGGTCCGTGGGTTGAAGGTTCACAAGAAAGGGTACCCCAGGATAAAACGGTCCTTTCCCAGATTCGTTGAGTAAAATCGCATTTTCTCGGCTCGTTCCCCCGGTTTGACTCGCAACCAGCAGTAATATTCCATTCTTCCGCTTCGCTTCTCAGTCCCATCGACGTTATGAACCGGAATTGGTTACTTGAGCCGCACTCGCCCGATTCCGAGGCCCTTCCAGACGTCCTGGTCTAGGAAGTTCTCACTGGCGCCACTGTCCAGCAGCGCTGTCTCTTTGGCTACTCTCTGTACAGACTTGAAGGTAAACTCCAGTTTCATCGCACTCATCCTTCTGATATACACTGTACAGACTTCTCCTTTCTCCACTCGATCGTTGGCCGATGCGTCGAGCGGCATTAAAAACCCGTGCCACCTTCCATTACATGGTCCAAGAAAGCATCTTGTTCTTATTGGTTCGAGTCTTCATATAGTCGATAACGGATGCGGGGTCGTATGCAGGAGCAGGTCCAGGTGCGTCGTCGTTTCTTTCTTCTGTTCGTTACTGACCTTCTTGGCCTTCTGTTCTGGCCTCGACGACTTGCGCCCGCTCTGTCCTCCCTCTCGATCGTCTACTCCCTTCGCCGCCCCCACCACCATCCTTGATTGGACAATTCTTGTTTTGCTGACCTTGGCGACTGCACTGGAAGCACCGGCCCTCAGTCAACCGCTTCTAGCGTTCATCCTTGCTCGAACTTCCGCTATTTCATCCTCCGCCTCCGATCCCCTCCGTTTTTCCGAACGAGACCACGTCGACGTCCATGTCATCGGGGTCTCTCTGAGGCAGCCGACCCTGTGGTCGTCTCGGGGAATCTCATCGGCGATTCTGGCGGGTACTAAGGAAATCGCCCCCACGCGGTCCCAGGCTGGCAAATACCATCCTGCGACGTTGGGCTTCGCGTCGGGCGGCGGGCTGCCATTTGTCGATGGTGGTTGGCATTGGGTCGCGTCGGGGGATTGTCCAATGTAAGCATTTTCGTAGACCTTGTTTGAACATCTCTAACGACCCTCCTGCGTCCCTTTCCCAACCAGCTCGAATTAACAGGTATTCGAACACCGCAATGCACTCATCAATTTCGTCTCCCTTCATCTCGGGTTTTGTCAGATTGGCATATGGTTGTTTCGCGGATGCGGTATCCGCGAACGCGCTGGTAACGTCGGTTATGAAGTCGTTCCACAGGACCTCGTCATCGGTTTGATGAGTGGCTTGTACTGGTAGGATGTCGTGCGGTTGCCCATAGACGCGAGTGACCACCTTCTATGCCTCTTGAGTGACCCAATCGTCAACGCAAGGGCCTTAATATAGGACAGGGCCACTGAAATAGATTCGTCGTGACTTCGGCATTGATGTTAGGTCGAATTCGCGGACGAACTTGGTCGTCTTCCGTCGATCCCCGTCAAATATTGCGGGGGCGTGGCCTTTCGATGCCCCATTGACAGCAGGAACCAGACCCGCCTGTCCTGGTGGCGGGTTTTGCGCCGGGGGCGCTGGGGGATTTGGTCCTCCCGGAGGCCCAGGTAGGCCAGCCCCTCCGCCGCCGCCGCCTCCTCCTCCGCCAGGCGGGTTTCCTCCCGTGCCTGCTGGCGCAACGCTCTGGCTTCTCAAAGCCTTAGCGGTGTCCCCGCATCCTCTCGATCTAGTTCGTGTCGGTTATTGGTGAGTTCGGCTTCAGTACAGCATCGATAGGTTTGGGACATGGGCGCCTTGATACTTTCTTCATTTCGCCTTCCGAACCCCCATCATTGGACACTCCGGTTCTACCATCTTCCTCTGAGACGTCTATCCCACCCTCAACGTCCACTTCTACCTTTGCATCCTCTTCCGCTGGTTCAGGATCGGATCGCACGCTTTGTCACCATGGCAGCCCACCTCATCCGTTGATCGCGAAGATGGCCTTATGTATGGTTTGCGTCTGCAGCGCGAGTATGATGACGAAGATCGCGCTCTCTCAGTACAACGCGCCCAACTCGCTAATCGTTCAGGCCTTCAGGACTCCTTGGTACGTTCCTTACCCCACTTTCGCTTAGAACTCCTGCTCTGCCTCTTTTACCTTCCTTTTCTACCTAGTCATCTGACACAGGCCGACACCACCTCTGCCCCTGAAGTCCCCTCTCGTCGCACCTCAAATGCCACACGGTTCGCCCACCTTCGCCGGCCGACGCCAACTGGGCGCCGCTTCGACAGCCGCCATTCCAACGTCACATACGACGTGCGCGACACCTCGCCTGTCGGGCCCTCGCTCGAGACCACATATTTCCGGACTTGAGTTTTACTTTGTATAGAATTGTTCATGACTCCTTCGTACGTTCCTTATCCATCTCTCGCTCAAGGACTCCTGCTCTGCCTCTTTTACCTTCCCTTTCTATTTAGCCATCAGACACAGACGACACCGCTCCCTTTACTCACAGTAGCGTACTTGTATTTAGCCACCCTTGCTGGCGTCGGCCAGGGGAGCGATCAATCCAGAACCCTATCGATGCAGTAGACTCTTTCCCCTTCTCGTTCGCGTGTCGTCGCCATCTCAAGCTCTCCTTACGCCCCGTTACAATTCCCTTCGCGTGCTCCCGGCCTTTCGGGCGCGCGGCCACCCCCCCTCTGTCCTATCCCTCTCCTTCTCTCCCGAGCGCCTTTGCTTTCCCTTCGGGATTGCGAGCCTGCCTCGGATCTCAAGAACTACCCTTCGAGCTCACATAGCGTGGAGTTACCTCTTGCGCTACAGTACTTCTCGGAACTCTTCAAGAAGCCCGATGGATTAGTGGAGCATGCGGTTCAGGTCCCTATGCGTACTGTTCCGTTGCAAATTACTCACTTTACGATACCTCACGCCAGGGCGACTATGCACTATCGAATCGGCACCCCTCCGGTCCAACAGAGATTTTTGCCACACGATTTCACGCTTCCGTCATATGGGCCCCAATCTCTAACGCCCCATCCCTTCTGTAACACAGACATAGAGTCCACATGTAAGTCTGAATAAGGAAGGGTGAACAAAGATATGAAATAAAACCAAAACCAAAGTCATGTTCCAGAGGATCCAAGAACACACAATGGAGTGGGTTTTGAGGGAAGGAGAGGGCCACGCTTGCCCCAGTCGATCAAGAGTCACAAGGCACACAAGCAGAGTGAGAAAGAGAGAGAGAATGGATCGCAGTTGCCCTCGAGGACACACAAACGGGAAAAAAGATGAGAGATGTGCCGCAGTTGCCCGACCTTGACAAGGCCAGATGCGGGGGTACTTATACACAAGGCTGAGACGATACCAGACAAGTATTCTACGCAGAGGTGAGCTAAAGGGGAAAAGGTGAAGAGACAAACTCGGTGCTGCTGGCGACAGGCCGCGCGGCATCATAAATGATGTACAGCGGTGTCCAAAAGCAAGGAAATTTTACTGAATGGTCGTAAGGCGCGCGACATTGAGCACGAGGGTGACAAGGATGAGGAAACGGTGCTGCGGTGCTCGATGGTAGTGTCTAGGATCAAACTGGGAAGTGTAACATCACTAACATGGAGAGCAAGACGTTGCAAATGGAAATAAGAAAAACATACGAAATCGTCCTAGATACAGTAAGCACCTTTTTACAACGGCAATGGAGTCCCGAACTGAGCTTGACCAGCAAGGGGCTGTGAACGGCGCGAGCCATATGGGGCTGTGGCCTGTGCAGGGCAGTGCGTACTTGCGAATCTCTGGCGATAGGGCTTAGGTGAGATGAGGGGCGAGGCTTGTATATTCGAGGGAAAGTGTCGATCTGATGGCAACGAGGGTGAAGGCGGAGGAATGGAGGCAAGGCAAGGAGGGCAAGGCAGAGCAGAGCGAGAGGGAAAACGTGGCAGGCTGTTCGGGAGACGTCACGTGGTCGAATTGTCCTCGTTCCGTTCCGCGAGGCTACAACACCCTTGACAACACCTTCCCGCCTTACACTTCCTCCTAGGGCACTTGCCTTCTGATTTTGCAAGTTCTTGAAGAATGGCGGTCCCATCGAGTGAGTGTCAGATCTGGTCTTCGACTTTCCAAATCCTTTTATCTTCCGCGAATTGACCCTAATTCGTCCCAGCTTCTTTACTCGAAATTGATAACGTCATTTTGCAAATCCGAAATAAACTCTTGCGATTACCCCGAGCTGACCCTCGGCGTTCTACGTACCTCACAACTTTGGCCGTGGCACGATTGGGACGCTATATGCTAACAGATGAGAACGAAGACCTAGAGGAGTCGATTTCCCTCTCAGTTGAAGCCATACTCTCATTTGATCCCCACATCGGACATGATTCACATGTCGTCCATGCCTTCTTCTTCCTTGCGGATTCCCTTTTCCGTCGCTCACATAAACTCGAGCGGCTTGGCGATAGCAAGCACTGCGTCAGGTATTTTCGTTACCTCAGAGACCAGTCGCTTGAAAACCCCCGCATCACGAGAGACCGCATTACAACGTCATTCGCGCACGCCTTAGCCAATCAGGTTCAAATGGAATCGATCGATCCAACGCGAAATATCAAAGAGATGGCAATCCTCTGCCGCGAGCTTCTTAGTTTGGATGCCTCAGATGGACTGCTGTTTGGCGCTGCTAAAACGTTGGTCAAGGCCATTTATGATGAACCGCCGTCCCGACTACCGCTGGACCAAGCCATTGAATGCCTTCGTGAAGCGAATATCCACTTTCCTGGTTCGGAAAGAGTTTCCCTTTGTCTTCTCTACTCTCTTTTCCAGCGCTTCTCAGAAACTCACTCACATGCTGACTACGAAGACGCAATGTCAATCGTGGACGGATCCTTCACTAATCCGGAGTCTGCCAAGCTTGCTTCTTCTGCGGCCGTAGTGCTTGCACAATTCAGATTCGACTTTTTTGGGAACCCAGAGTATTTACAGGAGGCAATTTACCGCATTCGTGTCTATCTTAGGATGCTGTCCTCCGAAGATCCGGAGCATCAAGAAATGACTCTGTGGCTGGAACAACTCGAGAAGGCCCGCTTCAATGAGTTTTCTGTGAACAATTGGCGAGAAGCGGATGCTGGTAACACAGAGGTCAACAACCATCCGTCATCCTCACGTGTGGTTCCCCCTCTTCCAATAGCTAGACCAGACATTGGCGAACTTACCCCGATGACGCAGGATGCGGATGTTCTGGTTGTCGAAAGCTTATCTCGCCTTTTTAACCAACCAATCAATCCAGCGACGATCGAAGAAGCTATGGAATGCCACCGGCGCTACCTTGAATCACCTCAACAAAGTGATTTTGTCACTTCAACGATTAATATCGGCTTGGCCCAACTCCTCTTCGAGGCCTTCCACTGCACAGACGACATGGCTCATCTAAACGAATCAATTACTTTGCTCCGTGACGTCCTCAAAAGTCCAGTTAAATCATTGACCAGCCTTGGAATCATTCTACGTCTTCTTTCAGCCTTGAGGTCCCGACTCTTGTCGTCCCATGAAATGGTTGACTTTGAAGAAATTATGCAGCTATTTCCCATAGCCGCCGCCGATACACAAGCGAAAATACCCGACCGATTTCGCATTTCATGTCAATGGGTGGAAGTGGCGCGGGGTTGCGGACATCCGTCCACCTCTACCGCATATGAGAGTGCCATCTCATTAATGAAAGACTCTTTGGCGTTCAGCCCTACCCTTGAAACACAGCATTCTCGTCTTGTCTCAAGGCTCGATTATTATGCCACCCTGCCATTGGAATACGCATCACACCAGATCGATATAGGTCAACTTGAGCAAGCCGTCGAGACTCTGGAACGAGGGAGAGGGCTGCTCTGGTCTGAGATGCGTGGCCTCCGCATGTCAACTGACCAACTCCGTCTCGTAAACTTACCCTTGGCAGAGAGGTTCGCAGCTATTAACAAGGACCTTGAGGCTTTGACAATGTCGAGCTCAGCTGGTATCTGGCCAAATCAAGGCCATGCCGATAGTAACGAGCCGATGGACCCCTTCGGCCGGCTGGTGGTCAAACAACGAGCACTTGTCGCGGAGCGCGACAAGCTCATCTCCCAAATCCAATCACTTCCAGGATTCGGGACTTTCCTGATGACGCCTTCTTTCGACACCGCCCGTTCTGCTGCCGAGCATGGACCGGTCATCATTATCAACCATACGAAATGGCGTTCAGATATCCTCATTCTCCTCCATGATTCGCCTCCTTCCCTCATTCCTACCCCTGACAATTTCTATGAGCGTGCAAATCAGTTGAAGGACCAGTTATTGGATGCACGAAATCATGGCCTCGAATCAGGCACATATGATGACGCCTTGAGTTCCGTACTCAAAACCCTTTATGACCTCGTTGGTCATCCTGTCATCCAGAGACTCCACGACTTGAATATACCAGAACAGTCCCGCATATGGTTCTGCCCCACTTCCGTCTTTTGTTCCCTTCCTCTCCATGCCATGGGTCCAATCAGGTCAGAAGGTCCCATCAAGTTCTATTTCTCGGACCTCTATATCCCTTCATACACCCCAACGCTTGGAGCACTCATAGAATCACGCAAACCTTGGGCGCGACCACTCGACCAGCCTTCGATGCTTCTCGTGATACAACCCGATGCCAAAATGCCAAAGGCATTGCAGGAGATGCGTGTCATCCAGTCTGTTGGCATGTCTACAGTGACACTTCTCTGGGAAACGGCAACGCCAAGCGCTGTGCTGGAACACCTAAAAGATTACCCGTTCGTCCACATATCAAGCCATGGCAATCTCGAGACAGGAAAACCGTTTGATGCCTTTTTCAAACTGTACGAAGGCTCACGTCTCACGCTACTCGACATCGTGCGATCGAGGCTTCCCACCGGCGAATTCGCGTTTCTTTCTGCTTGTCACACGGCCGAGCTCACAACGGAGAGCATCGCGGACGAGGGGCTGCACCTCGCGGGTGCGGTCCAGTACTGCGGGTTCCGGAGCGTCGTCGGGACGATGTGGGAAATGGCGGACGTTGACGGACCAGACCTTGCTGGGAACTTTTACAGGTCGGTGTTCTCGAATAGGTGGGGGTGGATGCCACATCACGAGAGAACAGCAGAAGCTCTGAGGGATGCTGTGAAGGTACTGAGAAGAAAGAGAAATATGACTTTGGAGCGATGGGTAAACTTCGTCCATTACGGTGCATGACTCGGATTTGAACTGGTCTGTTAGTCCTCTCTGTATTGTTTTGAACAATGTTATCAGTAACTCGTCACGGTGATATTTGGCATGTCCTATGTATCGTGAGGTATGGACTCGCTGCAGCTGAACGGAGCACCTTCGACCACGTGGCGCCTGTGTGCCTGCCAAATCGACGTTGTCATCCTCACTCTCACCACCATCGCCTCGTCCTTCACCTAGACCTTCACCACCGTCACCTCGACCGATTCGTCGTCCTCTGCCCCCCCTCGTCGCACCTCAAATGCCAAATGGTTCGCCCACCTTCGCCGGCCGACGCCGCAACTGCGCGCCGCTTCGACAGGCGTCATTCCAACGTCACACACGACATGCACGACACCTTGCAAGTCGGGCCCTCGCAAGCGACCACATATTGCCGGACTTGGGGGTTTTCTGTGTATAGAATTGTTCAGGACTCCTTCGTACGTTCCTTACCCCTCTTTCGCTTTGAACTCCCGCTCTCCTTCTTTTACCTTCCTTTTCTACTTAGCCATCGGACACGGGACGACACCGCTCCCTTTACTCCTGGTAGCGTACTTGTATACAATATAGCTACCCTCGCTGGCCTCGGCCAAGGGGACGATCATTCCAGAACCCTATCGATGCAATAGACTCTTTCCCCTTCTCGTTCGCGTGCCGTTGCCGTCTCAAGCTCTCCTTACGCCCCGTTACAATTCCTTTTGCGTGTTGCTCCCGGCCTTTCGGGCGCGCGGCCACTCACTCACTCACCTCTCCCTCTCCTTCTCTCCCTCGCGCCTTTGCTTTCCCTTCCAGATTGCGAACCCGCCTCGGATCTCAAGCACTACACTTCGAACCCACACAGCGTGGAACTCTTCGACTAGCCTGATGGATTAGTGAATGAGTGTGACTCGGAGTGTTTCGTTGCAAATAATTATAATCATATTTGCACATTGTTTCCCGCGGTTTCCAGACTGTACTGGTACTCACTTTACGATACCTCATCCCAGCAGCGACTATCCACCATCAAATTGGTACCCCTCCGGTCCAGCTTTTGCCACAGGATTTCACGCCTGTGTTGTGCGGCCCCCAATCTCTAACGCCCCATCCCTTCCTTCCTAGGGCAGTTGCCTTATTTTGTGAGATCTTGAAGAATGGCGGTCCCATCGCGTGAGTGTCAATCTTCATTTTTCCAAACACTTTCTCCCGCGAGTTGATCCTAATTCGTCCCAGTTTCTTTGCTAGAAAAGATAACTGCATTTTGCAAACCCGAAATCAACTCTCGACGCACCCATTGCGTCGCTTCCGGGAAGCAAGATCACCGCCTTCGTTGCCCCTTGGTCGGTTACGGTTAAGATCGAATCATGCCCTTTCGAGTTCGGGAGTTTCGTGATCAAATCCACCGTGATGGTTCTTGAAAGGTTCGTTTTCGTTCAGAGGTCTGATAGGATGTAACGGTGGGGGATTTGGGTGTGTATTAGTTTTATTCTGCTGGCACGTTCCGTACCCTTTAACATATTTTTGTGTGAATTTCAGCAGATCGGGTCACCAGTAGTCGATACAAGCGATAGATCCCCGGATGTCCGGCGGTGGGACTGTCATGATAAGTTAGGTTTCCAATATATCTCTTGCGAACGCGTTCGGTCTTGTTACCACCAATGCGGAGCCCTTCCACCACCTTCCTTCCTTCTCGCTTTGTGAGCCCGAACCTCCCCTACTGTTTGATTGCTTTCTTATCCTGAGATTGGTATTGTCGGACCTGTTGGTCCAAGGCCGTTGTCTCGATTACCCTTGTGAATAGCTTGTCGGGTAACGCAGTGACCTGCTCGTTGTCCCCCGAACCGTCATCGTGGTCGGGTCTTCGGCTTAATGGATCAGCACGATTCTTTATGCCTGGTAGGTGCTTCAATTTCACGTTCAAGTCTGCCAATGTTGCGGCATATCGGGCCACCCTGGGGTTAAGGTTTTGCGGATGACGATAATACTGTAGGTTTGCGTGGTCGGCGAGGACCACTACCTTATGGGGGCTCCCTCGGAGCAGGTGCCTCCAAATCCTCAGTGCCAGGATTACCTCCATAAACTCGCGGTCCCAAATGTCGTAGTACCTCTCTGTCTTGTTTAGCGTCTTCGAGAAGTATCTGACATACCGTCGGCTCCCGCGTTCGTCCTGTTGGATCAAGACTGCCCCTACAGCGAAAGCGGAAGCATCTACTTCAAGTTTGAATGTCTGCTCAGGATCGGGGCATCTCAGGACCGGTTCGGACGTGGCAATTCTGATGAGTCGTTCCGACACCGTTTTACATTCTGTTGTCCGCCTGAAAGGAAGGGTTTTCTTCTTCATGGCTTCCGTGATCAGCCTGGCCATCTCCGCGTACTCCGAGTCCGCCCATCGTGACCTGGGCTTCTTTCTGTGTTTTTAGTTCTACTGGCCATGTTCCTAATCCGGCAACGTTATTTGGATCAATTGAGATTTCTCCTCCGCCGACCCTCTTTCTTGTTCGAATGGGCACATTCCCAATTTGAGAAGTACGCCCTCTTTTCGATTAGGTCAAATAATTCGCGCCCTTCCTTCAGGATTTTTCCAAGTATCGCCGAGGTAGTTCCCGAACTTCTTGGGATATTTCTGTAGAATCGGTCTCGGTCCCGGTGAATGATCCTTTGGGACATTGGCAGCGCATTGGTCAACCCGAAATATGTCACTTTGGGTATGTGCGTTCCGAGCACTGTTTGAAAGCGGCCTTGTGCTGATCCTCCTTTCGCATTCTCAGGTTTTTATATCCCCACCTAATGTCAAACTTGGAGTACAACTCCTCTTTGTGGAGATTTTCTAGCGCTGTCTGGATGTTAGGCAATGGGTTGTGGTCTCATTTAGTCCATTTGTTAATCTCCCTATAGTCCATGACCGGGCGTAGTTCATCCGAATCTTTCTTTCCACCGAAGAAAACCAGCGCCGTATACGGGGACCCCTGACCCTGAGCGACATAGCCTTTCAGTCGGGGCTCCCGGTAATAGTTCGATTCTCAGATCTTCGTCCCTTTACGGGGGTGTTCCGCTGCCTTCAGGTCAAACACCTTCCAATTAATGCAGTTGATACTCCGTGGGAATATCTTTCCTTCCTGGCGTCCTTCGCCATGCCCCCTACCAAACCCACACCCTGGTGGGTTGATCCCGCATTTCTAAATCCTCCATACATTCTCTCCTGTCCGCTCTGATAACAATCGCATAGTCGTCAGGTAGTCTCCGTCAGATGCCAACTGGAAAGGTGTCTTTCCCTGGTCGGTCCGGGCATGCGGATCTGCGCCGCGTTTCAGTAAGAAGTCTACAACATGGAAACATCCCTTGAATGCCGCCTGGTGTAAGACAGTCCAGCGATATTTGTTCCGCGCGTTCATATCAGCGCCTTGATCGAGAAAGATCCGCACAACTTCCAGGTGTCCCCATCTCGCTGACTCATGCAACGGGGTGTGTCCCGAATTGCTCCGGACGTTTACGTCCGCGCCATACTTGAGGAGTAACTTGACGACTGCGACACGTCCGTGGTATGATGCTTCATGCAATGCGGTATTCCCCCAGATATCCAATGCCGCGAGATTCGCGCCGTTGTCGAGTAACAACCGGACAAGGTCGTCGGACGGGTAACGAGACGAAAAGTGCAGCGGACTCTTGCCGTCTGTGTCCTGGTGATTCACGTATGCGCCGTGCTCCAGCAGGATCTTTGCATTCTCCAGTATTCCTTTTTCCGATGCCACAAGTAGTGGCGTCCACTTGACGTCGTCCATCTCGTCGTCGTTATCGTCGCACTCCACGTTTACGTCTGCACCACGGTCGATTAGCAACTGTAGTACAGCGGCGTTGCCACGAGACGATGCCATGTACAATGCAGTCTTGTGCTGGTCGCAACGAGAATCTACATAGGCACCACGCTCCAATAAAAGTAGCACCACATTCAGATGTTCCTTTGTGACAGCTGCATGTAGCGGTGTCCGATATTTGGGGTATCCATCCGGAGCATTGACATCTTGCGGTCGTGCATCGAGGAGGCGCTCTGCAAGATCATGGAAACCACACAGCGCAGCGTAATACAGAGGAACTGCAGCAAGCTTGTCTGGGAGATCATAACGATAGTATCGTCTCCGACTTCTCTCGATATCGTATAACCAGGTCCACGCGGCCAAGTGCGGCTTATTTCCGTCAAAGAGGCAATCCATCCCGTGTCGGATATCTGATGATACATCCTCAAACCGCGCATGATCCATCCAATACTCCGCCGCATACCGAGCCAAGGGGAAATCGAGAATCTTGACCCCGACTGTGTTGTAGTTCAGCTGGAGGAGGATGCTGAGACAGGCTTTGGCGAGAAGAGTATGTGCCGGTTTAGGGAGAATGTGAAAGAAGGAGACATGATCCAAATTTGTGAGGCGATCAGATGTCAAGTATTCCTTGACAGAGAAATGTGAGAATTGCGCGATTTTTGTCCCTCCGAGGTCGACGATGGAGACCAAGGTGGAACAGGTGGACAGCACCGCTGTTTCGGCATTTGTGTCGCGCAGACTCGGGTCGAACGTGGGAATCCCGAACGTTTCCTTATCAAAATCAATTGCGAAAACCTCCGCAAGCTCCTTGACGAGAAGCGGCCGAGAAGACGCCGTAAGCCATTGAAAGATACGATGAGCATCGTTCCGCTTCTCCTCATCGATTCCCTGTAGTATCCGTTCATAGGTGTCATCCAGTGTCCTCGGTAATTCCTTCAAAGCGCGTGAAATCTTGCGCAAAGGACACCGGCGCAGTGTTTCCAGCTGGCAGTGCGCCCATCGAAACCTGAAGTCATCGCATGAGAGGCGATTCAAGGGATCATAGTCATCGTTACTTACATCCCGGCGCCATTTTGGACAAGAGTATCGATCACCAAATTTTTCACCTCCTCTGGCCATTTCCGCATCGCTGGGTCTGAGTGAACGACTGACTCAACATATTGGGCTAGGTCTTTATTTTGTCCGACTTGATCATGAGGTGCCACCTTATAAGGACTCAAGGGGTCGAAAACTTCTTGGATGTCGATCTCGGGCCGGCTGGTGATACAGAAACGCAAATGTGGGAGTTTCAAGTCAATTGGCTCGTTGATAATCGCGAGGACCTGCTGACGTCGTGTAGGGAGCCCGGCAGAATTCGGGCACTCGTCGAGTGCGTCCAAAGCAATGTAGAGCGTGCCCTGCCCTGGAAGTGCAAGCATTTCCTTCAAGCATACCAGAAGCGCATCTATGCTGGGCTCTCGCGAGCCATCACCATGGGCCGAACAGACGGATGAGAGAACTTCGGAGAATCTATCTGATTGTTGACAAAGCTGAACAAGAATAGACGACAGCATATTGCGCGGATTCTGTTTGGCGATATCTCAGAAGTCAAAGTAGAATATCGCAAGGATCACTAATCCAGTCAGACACATGGTCTGGATGTCCTCGATGATGCTTGAACTGTCGATGACATGAGTACGCCTAGAGAAGTGTAGCTGCAGTGGCACATACGAAATAAGTGTCTTTCCGGAGCCGGCTAAGACATTCGAATGTGTCAGTCGTAACGATTCTAACGAGGGATGAGAAGGGGAGACGCGCACGTGAGCCATTAACCCACAAAGGGAACCGGTTGATTTCCATTGCCGGAATGTACTGTCTTGCATAAACCAGGTGGAAGTGCCACGGTGATGGGCTTCGCGGGCAAGATTGTGATTCGTCCAAGGGTCTAGTGGAGACAACCAATGTCGAAACTTCTCTTGCAACTGGTCGCCTACATGGTGGTCTCATCTTATAAATCCCGAAATAGCAACGTTGGCAGCCCATGCACGTCCCATCTTGTTGACTTTGATTGCTATGTCTTGCATAATGACCGGCGGACAACGTTGAGGACGGATACTTTGTTCACAGTTCAGCTAGACGTACCAAGGATTTGGCGGACATCGTCGGTCGATGCCCTGTCACCTACAGATCCGTATTTTATACCACGAATCTAACCACACAGCTTGAAAGGCAACGCGCACCTTCCATCACGACCTCCATACCACTGACAAGACCACAGACAACGTCGAGGGTCTGGGCAACAGTCATCTTAGACTCCTCTCCCGTAAGTCGATCGAGACGCTGGAGGACTGATTCGATTTCGTTCTCCCCAAGGAGCTTCTTTGCGTATTTTTCTGCAACATTTCAGCAATGGGTGCTTATTGGTACGAAGAAACCCACTCAATCGCCCTTGATTCATTTGTTTGGTCGCGAGAGCAAGAACAGATATGAGTTCGGCCATATTTTGATAAGAATCCCAGTCATCGCAGGGGTGGGTCGATCGATCTTGGTGTAAATCATGAGTCGTCTAACAAAGCCCTCTATGCATTCAAAGATTTCGGCGAGGGCATCGTAGCTTCCTTTCACGGACTTGGGCGTCTAGCAATCCCAGATATCAGAGGGGAAGTGTCAGTAGCGAGCGTGCTATGATACGCACAGACAGAAGAACACTGATGGCAGAAAAAATTGGTGATGTGGGAGTGAACGCCTACGGGTATTGAAGAAGATGGTCAGACAACAGAACCGTGGGGGACTCACGAGACTAGCACCAGCACTAAGAGCAGGACTCGCGGAGAGGGTGTACAGGCCCGTGACGACGGGCTGAAGCCACTTCATCAATTTGGGATCGCCGTGTCTGAATTCATGAAATGCTTTTGCTTGTTCTTGGAATATAGCGAGGATTGATTCTGCTGAATCGCATCTGTCAATCTTCGAGGCGAGCGGATGATTGTGGAGATCGTGACCCGTCTGATTGGCGTACTTGACCAAGGCGACGTTGAAGATGCCTTCGAAGTTGATCGTCTTAGGATTTGAAGACATGGTCTGGCAAAGACGAGTTGCTCGAGACGGCAATGGCACTTCATGACGCCGCAATCAAGGACGAATATTTCGTGAAGCGCAAATTGGCACCAAACGTAGATTTTTGGTAAGCGCCACTATCATTTCTCCCCCCATTTCAGGGCTGCTCACTTTCTATCGTAGGAGGTAAGCTCATCGTCGCCCTTCACGTAAATTAATGGTATTGAGACCCATCCTTGTGGCGTGTAGCGGGTTAATATATCGAGCGATGGGTAAGTTTCCCACCATCTGAGGGAAGTTATGCCAGGCGTTTATCGGAAATAAGGCTTCCCTCTCGACTTCTTCCCTGTTCTCTTTGCCGTACCACGTGTGGTGGGCTGGTTGGCCCACTGGCGACAGGCACGTTAAATTCATCCTCCATATCTACAAGCTCCACCGCGCTAACCTTTTTCCTTCCATAGATGATGCTCCAAGAAGGTGGCGTAAAAATCTGGCGCCCACGTCAGGTGCGTCCATGTGATGCATGGGGCTGCGGTTGCGCAGGCAAAACGTTTGCTGATATTCGGTTTTGCAGGTTTACGTTGGGTCAGGCAAGCGAGACTAGAGTCAACTAGATATTGTAAGTGGAGGCGACAGGAATAGAGCCAAAACCTGAGGCTCGTCGGGCGCCACCTATGCTCCACAGAGGATCATCGCGAGGACAAGAAACTGCCAAAAAGGGTACTGTCTTGTGACCGCGGGAAACTCTTGGCTGCACGTGATGCTACCGTCCTCGATCGCGCGATCCCTTTCCACTGCTGGGAGAATGTTGTTTTCCACACAAAGAGGGCACAGGTTCGTCGGGCCTGTTGTTGCACCTTTGTCACCAAATGCCACTGAGCATGTTCAAATCTCACCGCCTGGATTTCGACTTCTCCTTCCAGCAATCGTCCCGTCTTCCAGTCGGTCCATGGGTTGAAGGTCCACAAGAAAGGGTACCCCAGGATAAAACAGTCGTTTCCCAGATTTGTTAAGTGAAATCGCATTTTCTCCGTTCATTCCCCTGGTTTGACCCGCAACCAGCAGTAATATTCTTTTCTTCCGCGTTCTCGGTCCCATCGACGTTATGAACCGGAATCGGTTGCTTGAGCCGCACTCGCCCGATACCGAGGCCCTTCCAGACGTCCTCGTCTAGGAAGTTCTCTCTGACGCCACTGTCCAGCAGCGCCGTCTCTTCAGCCACTCTCTATACAGACTTGAAGGTAAACTGGTAAACTCTAGTTTCATCGCGTTCTGATATACACTGTACAGACTTCTCCTTTCTCTGCGCGGTCGTTGGCCGATGCGTCGAGCGGCATTAAAAACCCATGCCGCCTTGCATTACACGGTCCAAGAAATCGACTTGTTCTTGTTGGTTCAGAGTCTTCATATAGTCGATGACGGACGCGGGGTCATAGGCAGGAGCGGATCCAGGTGCGTCGTCGTCTTTTTCTTCCTATTCGTTGCTCTGACCTCCTTGGCCTTCCGTTCTGGCCTCAACGACTCGCGCCCGCTCTGTCCTCCCCCTCGACCGTCTACTCCATTCGCCGCCGCCGCTGCCACCATCCTTGATTGGACAATTCTTTGTCTGGTGACCTTGGCGGCTGCACTGGAAGCACCGGCCCTCATTCAATCGCTTCTAGCGGTTTTCCTTGCTCAAATCTCCGCCATTTCATCCTCCGCCTCCGATCCCCTCCTTCTTTCCGAACGAGACCACGTTGACGTCCATGGTATTGGGGTCTCTCTGAGGCTGCTGACCCTGTGGTCGTCTCGGGGATCTCGTCGGCGATTCTGGCGGGTGCTGAGGAAATCGCCGCCGTGCGATCCCAGGCTGGCAAACACCATCCTGCGACGTTGGACTTTGCGTCGGGCAGCGGCCTGCCATTTGTCGATGGTGGTTGGCATTGGGTCGCGTTGGAGGATTGTCCAATGTAAGCCTTTTGGTAGGCCTTGTTTGAGCATCTCTAACGACCCTCTTGCGACCCTTTCCCAACCAGCATTTTCCAGACGCGCTACCTATGGGCTAATATTCTTTCACGTAGTTGATAGGATCATCATCGCTCAGGATCCCCTCAAACGCTTCATCAACACAATACGCCCTGGGGCATACGCACCCATCACTAAAGTTGACTTCAAAGTTCTGGATAATTTCATAATCAGACTTGTCGGTATGCATGGATCCAAGGTTGAGATTGTACGCTTGTTGCAAGCTCTCAACGCAGTTGGCGAGGACCTGTGCGTCAATTATTATTTTTTCGTTTCTAAACCTGACAATTACGTCCGCAGTGTTCGTTTGCTACTTCTGCCAACTGAGTTTGGTGTTTCCAGGTCATCCCTATGGTCTGGTCTGTACGTCATCACTGCTGGAGACGGGACCTACTCAGGAACACCATTATGTCATATATTCGCCTGAGGACTCAACTTGGGACGACTCGGCAGTCCCTTCAGTTTGTCGGAATAGTCACGTTTATGCGGTGAGGACTGCAGCCTGTCCCTTCTCTGTTGGTCTATCCCATCCCCATAACCCTACGAAAATATACGATCAAGTGGTTGCGCTGTTATCAGTGGAGCACTCTGCGTCCATAGTCCGGGGAGACAATGGTGACGATGATGAATCTATGGATGTCGACGCTGGTGATGACAACCGACTATTCACGTATGAGGTCGCAAAGCGGAATGAACAGGAAGAGAGCGCATCGTCACGCGCCGGGTTTCAGGTGCTCACATCCACTATATCAGACTCAGAGTCTACCGCTGACTGAGACTTTACCAAAGATGAATTCACGCCTCATTTCGAGCTACGTGGCTCCTGCAGACTGTCCTGTGAATCCATCGATCTTCGTCTCTAGTCTTCTTCATCGCGAAACTGCTCAAGGATTCTGGACAGCCTCCCGTGTTCCGCAAACGACTCGAAGTAGTTCTCTTGTCGAATACAACTTCAAGAATCACGAGATGGTGCCATATGCCAATCATGAATGCTGCGATCCGGAGTGAGAAGAGTCCCCGCGTGTTGACCGGTGGCCAATGACAAGGCGCAATACTGGCGCGATCTGCAGCGGCGATGAAACCCTATCAGAAACCCCATTAGGCGGATGTCAGCATATCAGCACCCAAACTTTGGTACAGTACCATGGTCAAGCCCGTCCTTGATATCCCTTCCCGTTAACCACCACCATCAATGACATCGACTTCCTCCCTCAGAGCAGCACACCTCTGCCACACTCGCCCTCAAAAACGATCACCCGAAATGGATACAAAAGCTATCGTCCACAGTGTTTTGGTGGTGGACGGCACAGAACATGTTGTTTCTTACGGCAGCACGGGCCAGTACGGTAGAGACAGAATGGGCGCTTCAGCTTGTGGACTCGCAGCGTTGAATTTCGCGAAGGTCGTATTCTCCATCGAACAAGGCAGTTTGCAAGACGCAGCTCTTCTGCAGGCCGTATAAGCTCGCAAGTTCTCCAAGGTGCGACATCTTACAATCCCCTGCCCGAGCAGGGCCTTATTTCCCCAGGAAACCACCGTTATATGCGCATCATGGTCAGGTAACCTCCACCTTGACGTTGGAGCGTTTCATTGTTTCGAGAAGACCTTGAAGCTAAAGACGACCACATACGGCCAGCCTGGGGTCTCAGAATTCAAAACCTTGCTCACGTGAGTACACGGCATGATCGCGCCTTGAACACAGTGGCTAACAAATATCCCCGTATTAAGGGAACTGTGCGACATCGACTCATCCGCAGTCGCCATTATCACTCACCCTCCTGAAATCCTCGCCTGCTTGAAATTACGGCTTAGGAGGTGAACCATCTTCATCATTTTCGACTCTCACCCGCGTCCATCCTATCCCAATGTTGCAGGGATGTTGACCATCCCTCGATCGAAGGCACTTCCCGCCGACTTACCGAACTCCTTCCTACCGTCGATCCTCGGGACAGTTTCCTTCAATGGCAAGCTCAGCTCTGACGTGATTACAGTGGCCGCGTGTTCGTACAACACGGCGTCGAGATGTCCATGCCGACATTATGGCAAGCGGTTCTCGAGTCCAGCTCGGCCCAATTATCCACGCAGGCAGAGCTTGCCGATCTGCGCTCACAGAGCGATCTGTTTAAAAGCGAACGGCAACGTTTGGAGAGTGAAATCGAGGAGGCGGGAGTGCAGAGTCGACAGCAAGAGAGGCACATTCAACAACCCGAATCGTCTGCACCCAACTCCAGATACTACCGTCCTTCCACGCCACCAAGCCAATCCTCTGCTTCATAGTCGTCGACGTGCTTTTCATATCATCCGTCTTCCTCTGAGGCGTCTACCCCACCCTCTACGTCCACTTCTACATTCGCATCCTCTTCCGCTGGCTCAGGATCCGATCGCACGCTTGGTCGCCATGGCAGCCCACCTACCCAACCCGTTGATCGCGAAGATGGTCTTAAGTATGCTTTGCGTCTGCAGCGCGAGTATGATGACGAAGATCGCGCTCTCTCAGTACAACGCACCCAACTCGCTAATTGTTCAGGACTCCTTCGTACGTTCCTTGCCCCCCTTTCGCTTACGACTCCCGCTCTGCCTCTTTTAAGTTACGCACCTTTTCTACCTAGCCATCGGACACGGGACGACACCGCGACCTTTCCTCGCAGTAGCGTACTTGTATATAACCACCCGCGCTGGCATCAGCCTGGGGAGTGATCAATCGAGAACCCTATCGATGCAATAGACTCTGTCCCCTTCTCGTTCGCGTGACGTCGCCGCCTCAAGCTTTCCGTACGCCCCGTTACGATTCCCTTCGCGTGCTCCCGGCCTTTCGGGCGCGTGGCCACTCCCTCGCTCGCTTCTCCCCCTCCTCTCTCGCGACTTTGCTTTCCCTTCGGGATTGCGAACTCGCCTCGGATCTCAAGAACTACACCCCAAACTCGCATAGCGTGGATTTACCTCCCGCGCTACAGTACATCTCGGAACTCTTCAACAAGCCTGATCGATTAGTGAATGATGCGGTTCAGGTCCCTATGCAACCGAGTGTCCTATTGCAATAATGATAACTGTATTTGTACATTCATTCTCGCGTTTCTAGACGAGTACTACTGTACCAGTAGTCACTTTACGATACCTCACCCCGGCGGCGACTATCCACTATCGAATCAGTACCCCTCCGGTCCAGCGGACATTTTTGCCACACGATTTCACGCTTGCGTTGTGCGGGCCCCAATCTCTAACGCCCCATCCCTTCTGTAATGCAGACGTAGAGTCCACATGTGATTCGAATAAGGAAGGATGAAGAACGATATGAGATAAGACCAAAGTCATGTTCCAGATGATCCAAGGACGCACAATGGAGTGGGTTTGAGGGAAGGAGAGGGCCACGGTTGCTCCGGTCGATCGAGAGTCACAAGGCACGCAAGCAGAGTGATAAAGAGAGAGAGAGAATGGGGCACGGTTGCCCTCGAGAGCACACAAACAGGAAAAGAGATGAGAGGTGGGCCGCAGTTGACTGACCTTTGACGAGGCCAGACGCAGGGGTATTTTATGAAAGGCTGGGACAATACCAGACAAGTATTCTACGCAGAGGTGAGCTAAACGGGAAAAGGTGAAGAGACGAGCTCGGGGCAGCTGGCGCCAGGCCGCACGGCGTCGTAAACAATGTACAGAGGTGTCAGAAAGTAAGATAAATTTTACTGAATGACCGTAAGGTGAGCAACATTGAGCGCGAGGTCGACGAGGGTGAGGGAACGGTGCTGCGGTGCTCGATGGTAGTGTCTAAGATCAAACTGGGAAGTGTAACATGGAGAGCAAGACGTCGAAGGCAAATGGAAATAAGAAAAACATACGATATCGTCCAATAGACGGTAAGACCCCTTCTATAATGGCGATGGAGTCCCGAACTGAACTTGACCAGCAAGGGGCTGTGAGCGGCGCGAGCCATATGGGGCTGCAGCCTGCGCAGGGCGGTGCGTACTTGCGAGTCGGTCAACGAGTTGAGCGATCGGCGTATGTCCGGCGATAGCCTATAGGGCTTGGGCGCGACAAGGGGCGAGACTTGTCTATTCGAGGGAAAGTGTCGATCTGATGGCAACGAGGGTGAAAGGCGGGGGGATGGAGGCAAGGCGAGGAGGGAAAGGTTAGGTGGGCGTTCTGGAGACGTCACGTGGTCGAATAGTCCTCGTTCCGCGAGGCTACAGCATGTTCCCAACCTTACACTCCCTTCCAAGGGTACTTGCCTTCTGATTTTGTAAGTTCTTGAAGAATGGCATTCCCATGTGAGTGTCAGATCTGGTCTTCGACTTTTCAGACACTTTTACCTTCCGCGAGTTGATCCTAATTCGGCATAGTTTCTTTGCTCGAAATCGATAACAACATTTTGCAAACCCGAAATAAACTCTCGTCATTACCCCGGGCTGACCCTCGGCGCTCTAGAATCCTCGCACATTTGGCCATGGCACTATCGGCGCGCTATCTGTTAACAGATGAGAACGAAGACCTGGAGGAGTCAATTTCCCGCTCAGTTGAAGCCATACTCTCATTTGATCCCCACATCGGTCATGGTCCACAAGTCGTCAGGGCCTTCTTCGCCCTTGCGTTCTCCCTTGCCCGTCGCTTAAATAAGCTCAAGAGACCTGGCGATAGCAGGGACTGTCTCAGATATTTTCGTTACCTCAGAGACCAGTCGCTTGAAACCTCCGACATCACAAAAGACCGCATCACAACAGCCTTCACTGGGGCCTTAGCGAATGAGGTCCAAATGGAATCCATCGACCCAACGCGAAATATCGAAGAGATGGCAATCCTCTGCCGGGAGCTTCTCAGGTCGGATGCCTCAGATGGACTCCTGCTTAACGCTGTTCAAGCGTTAGTCCGGGCCATTGATGACGAACCCTTTTCAATCGACCGACCACCGCCGGACCAAGCCATTGATTGCCTTCGTGAAGCGAATATCCGCTTTCCTGATTCGGACAGGGTTTCCCTTCGTCTTCTCAAGTCTCTCTTCCAGCGCTTCGTGGCAACTCACTCACATACTGACTACGAGGACGCAATGTCAATCGTGGACGGGCCCTTCGCTCGTCCGGAGGCTGTCAAGTGGGCGTCTTTTATAGCCGTAGGGCTTGCACGAATGAGGCTCTACATTTTTTGGAACCCAGAGAATTTAGAGGACACCATGATCCGCATTCGTACCTATCTTAGGACGGCGTCCTCCGAAGATCCGCTGCGTCAAAAAGTCACTCGTATGTTGGAAGAACTTGGGAAGGAACGCTTCAATGCGTTTTCTGTCGCAAGTCATTCGCGAGCAGCGGATACCGGTAACACAGATGTTATCAATCATCCATCACCCTCGCATCTGGTTTCCTCTCTTCCAACAACTAGATCGGAAATTGGCGAACGTACCCCGATGACGCAGGATATGTATGATACACATCGTCACGAAACCTTACTCCGCTTTTTCACTCAAGCAACCGATCGAGCGGGGGTCGAAGAAGTAATAGAATGGTGCCGGCGCTACCTTGAACCATCTCAATCAACTAATATTCCCACTTTGCTGGATACTATCCGCTTGGCCAGAGTCCTCAAGCGCGCTTTCGACTGCACAGACGACGTGGTTCATCTCGACGAATCAATCACATTGTTCCGTGACATCCTCAAAAGTCTAGCTTCACCATCAACCCACCTTAGGCCGCCTATTATCATTCAAGAGCTTATTTCAGCCTTGTTTTCCCGAGTCTTCCGGTTACGTCAAGCGGTTGACGTTGAAGAAATGATGCAGCTATATCCCATAGCCGCCGCCGATACGTATGAGACAATACCCAACCGATTTCACATTTCGTGTCAATGGGCAGTGTTGGCGCGGGGTTATAGGCATCCGTCCACCTCTACCGCATATGAGAAGGCTATCTCATTAATGAAAGACTCTTTGGCATTTGGCCCCACCCTTGAAATACAGCACAATTGTCTTGTCTCAGGGCGTTGTAGTTACGAGACGCTGCCATTGCACTACGCATCACATCAGATCGACACAGGTCGACTTGAGCAAGCCGTTGAGACTCTGGAACGAGGGAGAGGCCTACTCTGGTCTGAGATGCGTGGCCTCCGCATATCAATTCACCAACTCCATCTTGTAAACTTACCCTTGGCAGAGAGGTTCGAAGCTATTAACAACGACCTTGAGGCTTTGACGACATCGGGCTCAGCTGGTATCTGGCTAAATGATGGCCAAGTTGACAGTGGCGAGCTGATGGACCCATTCGGCCGGTTGTTGATCAAACAACGAGCACTTGTTGCGGAGCGTGACACACTCATCTCCCAAATTCAATCTCTTCCAGGCTTCGAGACTTTCCTGACGACGCCTTCGTTCGGCACCCTCCGTTCTGCTGCCGAGTGTGGACCGGTCATTATTATCAACCATACGATGTGGCGTTCAGATATCATCATTCTCCTCCGTGATGCACCTCCTTCCCTCATCTATACTGCCGACAATTTCTATGACCGTGCGAATCAGTTGAAGGACAAGTTATTGAGCGCACGAAATCATGGCCTCGAATCGGGCGCGTATGATGACGCCTTGAGTTCCGTACTCAAAACCCTTTATGACCTTGTCGGGCGCCCTGTCATCCAGAGACTCCACAACTTGAATATACCAGAACAGTCCCGCATATGGTTCTGCCCCACTTCTGTCTTTTGCTCCCTTCCTCTCCACGCCATGGGTCCAATCAGGTCAGAAGGTCACGTCAAGTTCTATTTCTCGGACTTGTACATCCCTTCATACACCCCAACGCTTAGCGCACTCATAGAATCCCGCAAACCCAGGGCGCGGCCACTCGACCAGCCTTCGATGCTTCTCGTGATACAACCCGATGCCAAGATGCCAAAGGCATTGCAGGAGATGCGCGTCATCCAGTCTATTAGCCTATCGACAACGACACTTCTCTGGGAAACAGCAACGCCAAGCGCTGTGTTGGAACACCTCAGACACTACCCGTTTGTCCACGTATCAAGCCATGGCAATCTCGAGACGGGAAAACCATTCGATGCCTTTTTCAAACTGTACGAAGGCGCACGTCTCACTCTACTCGACATCGTGCGATCGAGGCTTCCCACTGGCGAATTCGCGTTTCTTTCTGCTTGTCACACGGCCGAGCACACAACAGAGAGCATTGCGGACGAGGGACTGCACCTCGCGGGTGCGGTCCAGTACTGCGGGTTCCGGAGCGTCGTCGGGACGATGTGGGAAATGGCGGACGTTGACGGTCCGGACCTTGCTGGAAACTTTTACCGGTCGGTTTTCTCGAACAGGTGGGGGGGAATGCCACATTACGAGAGAACAGCGGAAGCTCTGAGGGATGCTGTGCAGGTGCTGAGAAGAAAGAGGAAGATGACTTTGGAGCGATGGGTGAATTTCGTTCATTACGGTGCATGACCCGGATTTGAAGGGGTCTCTTAGAGCTTTCTGTATATTTTTTAACGATTTTTGAAGGCTACTGTAGCCCGAGTGCGCGCCACTTGTCCCTGGGAAAGCTGGCAGGTCTCAACTCCCACATGACTTAGCGATGGGTTGTGGTGTCTCTCCGAGCTATTTGCAGTAAGCCAGTCCAATCAATTGGAGGTGTGGTCAGTATGACATTAGAATAGAGACCATTTTTTCGTGCATGAACAGACCCATCAGTAGTTTGGTGTTCTACTTTTTTCCACCTCTGCAGGCGATTAAGGAAGCTGCGAGATGGTTTTTGAAAGTTGAAGTTGGTGTCGTTCGGGATCCTTCAGTGACACCGGACCTCGGTTCTCCGGCACGGAGTCGCCTTTTATACGGCAAGAAAGGGACCATACATAAAAAGTGGGGATTCAATGAAACAACAAATATCCCATTTGCCGCAAACCCCGCGCGTCTCACGACTCTCTTCAACGCAGCGGTCTCCCTTGGGCACCACCCGTGGCAATGCGCCACAGTCATACCCATTCCGAAACCCGGTAAAATAGATTACCGGGTTGCGAAGGCATACCACCCAATCTCTCTCCTTGAGTGCTGTGGTAAACTCTTGGAGAAGATCATCGCGAAACGCATCCTCCTTGATGCAGCCCAGTTCCACCTCCTCCCACCCAACCAGTTTGGGTCACGGGACTGCCACACCGCCATCGACGCCGTCCTGGCCATGACGCACTCTGCACAGACCTGCGTCAAGACAGGACACGTCGCTGCCCTCCTTCTCTTCGACATACAGGGTTTCTTCGACAACCTCCATGTCGATCGCCTGGTTCATGTCTTCTCTCTCCTCGGCTTCGCCCCTCATCTATGCGACTGGGTCAGGTCCTTCCTCACAGACAGGAGGATCACCCTGACATTCAACGGTGAACCCCTCCCAGAAGTCATACTAAATCATGGCACCCCTCAAGGATCCCCCATGTCCCCTATCTTGTCCGCC
>Ga0307510_10001517_pt1 | contig 25586 bp, 11 predicted proteins | sample 12_EM_MG_FD_207224 | JGI IMG/M metagenome (GOLD analysis project Ga0307510, IMG submission 207224) | Populus trichocarpa ectomycorrhiza microbial communities from riparian zone in the Pacific Northwest, United States - 12_EM | ecosystem: Host-associated > Plants > Roots > Unclassified | place... | reverse complement strand
ATTTAAAATATAAGATACCATGAGTTCAAGTCTTTAACCCTAGATAACTTATGGTTTTTTTTTCCTTAACTCACCACAATAAGCATAATTTTCTTTTCAAATAAGTAAGGTGGACTCTCTCCAGCATTACTCAAGTGTTAAGTGTGAAATTGTTCCAATCAATGAAGATGTGTTAAGTGTGTATATGTGTGTGAGAAAGAATTTAGAACCTAACAGTAGAAGTGGATAACTGGTTTAACTAAATAACATGTTGCGGCCCATTACAAATTAATAGCCTCGTTAAAGTGCAGTCCAATAAACCTAATGTTATGAATTTATGACACGTTATAGCCAATTGGCTTAATTAGTTGTAATGATTTTTTGCACTAGTTCCACTGTCATATAATTAAGTATTACTCCAAAAGTCATGTGTATTTCACTGTGTAAGGCTCTAATGTTCATCCTATCACACATGATTGTGGATGAGTTGTGCAAAATTTTACGTTTTTTTAATTTGGCCCTCAAACCTTTTTTTTTTTCCAGCGATTTAGTCATAATTGAAGACCAATTGATTTTGATTTCTTATGATAAGATGGGATTGAAAAATGAGGGACCGAAATAAAAAAAAGGGCTCAAACATGAGTGACATGCCATAAGTTTTGCAAAAGATGTACTTTGGTCCTTGAACTTTAAAAATCATGTAAATTATACAATTTTAGTTCCTCAATATTTCTCCAATTCAATTTTGGTATAAAAGTTTATTTTTGTCATCTTTTAATCCTTGATTGAGAGAGGAGAGAGAGGTCATCAAATTTTGACGGTAGAGAAAGAAAAGTATCGTTGACATGAATTAAGGGCACCAAAACGGACGATATTTATTTCAAATGGTTTAATTTGATGATGAAAGTTCATATTATGTGTTTTTTTTACCTTTAAAGTTTGTGAAAAAAACATATCCGAGCTAGGGTTGATTTTTGGATTCGGGTTGATTTCGGTTTTTAGGGCGGCTTTTTTGGGTTTTTTTGAGGCCATGAATAAGTTTATCACGATTCCTACTGTGTTTTATAGGTGTTTTGGGTCAAAATGAGTTGAAAAATGAGTTTTTGTGTGAAAAAACTTAAACCTCAATTTTCCGACCATTAAAGTGGCTAGAATCTAGGTAAATCAGACAACGCATTGTTTAATTTTTTTCTTTCAAAAGGTCATCCACCACATTTGCAAACAAAAAAAAAAATTATGAGCCCAACAGCACGGGCCTTGACAAAATAGGCCAGGCGGACTAGTCTGGCTGGTCAAGCCCAACAACACCTAACCTTTGCTTTTAATTTTTTAATTAATGGTTTTTATGGTTTTTTCTCTAAATGTTTTAATTTATATTTAAATTAGTGCCCCTTCTTTCTTTTATTTTATTCGGATAGTTTTTTTAAATGACAATTAATTTTTCAGTTATGCATTTAAATTTTAAGTGTTTTTTTGATTCATTTATAATTATTTGTTTTAATTTTTTGTATAAATGAATTTATTTTTGAAAATAAAAAATTTTATTTTCAGATAATATTTGTAATATGTGCAGCCTTGCATGGTGTTTTTTTCCCTTTTATTTTATTCGATCAATTTAATTTGTGTTTCTATTTCTATTATCGTTTGCTTAAATAAAAAATATTTTAATAAATAAATTTAGAAAACACAACCGCGTAAATGTCCTATCTTTCGAGATTAAATAACTTGGTGTACATCTGTCTCTCGATTTTTCAAATATTATTTTTAGATATCAATAATGATTATTTATTTATTTATTCGCACACGTAGTTTTTGATTTATTTCATTAGTATAAATTTTTTAATTTTAATTTTAATTTTTTAAAGGACTGATATACATTAAAAAACATACACATATAATTATTTTTTTTGGGTCAAAAATAGCGGTGACATAACTAGTGATTAAATATATGCCGACCACTCCAAGGACCAAACGACTTCAACTGGCCCACTCTCGTAAACAAAAACCAATCAATTTCTTTGGACAAAAATCATTCATAAGAAATATTTATGAAACTGATGAGGTTATCTCTAAGTTGGACCCATCCACTACTACACTTCCTTCCATGTATCTAATCTAATGTATTAATTGCATATTTCGTCGTCCCATACTTTTTGACGTTCATTTTTTTATTTTTTTTTAGGGGTCTAGTCAAGTAATATTTTAAGTGTGATAGAGATGATTTTTTTTTAAAAAAATTATATTTAATATTATCCTATCAAAATAATAAAAAATATAGTTTTAAACAAAAAAAAAACTTTTAGAAAATATATTTTAAACACTCTCCAAAACAGCTATTTTAATATAGTGCCTCTATCTTACTTCCTCCGAATCATTATTAATATCCGGAAGCATGTAGAAAAAGAAGATACTGTATTGAAGTCAGATGGAGGAATCATTTTTATAAAAAGACCATTAAATGGAAGCAAAATACATCAAATTAGACCAGAAAATCTATATCCACGACACCAAAATACACTATAAGATGCTTGCTGCCTAACCTAATATGGCAAGTGGACCCAAATATTATTTTCAATCAAAAGTTTATAAAATAACTGCTGTCTGAACTAAGGTGAAAATAGGTGATAAAAGAGAGAGATTTATTTTACTGGTTATAAATTTAAGTTTCGCCACTTTTTTTTTTTTTAATGTTAAATGATATATCTATATCTATCTTCACTCGAGGTAGTGTTTGGTATTGTAGTAGCGGTTGCTTTTCAAAGTATTTTTCTTAGAAATGTATTAAAATAATATATTTTTTTATATTTTAAAATTTATTATTGACATCAGTACATCAAATGATACAAAAAAATCAATTTTTTTTTTAAATCAGATTTTTGGCAAACACGCGGCTAGTTGTGTTGCCAAACATGTATTTGCAGGCTATTTAGAATCAATTATGTATTATAATTGAATTCAATTATAATATTCAATCTGAATTTTATTGATAAATAAGTTAAATTCGCATGTTCCAAAGATATATAATTCAATTTATTTTGTTTTATATACTACTCTTGTCGCTTTCATTTTATTTCTTTAAATATTTCTAAAGAAGAATAAATAAATGGATATTTTAAAGAATCTAGTTTTAACATTAATTTCTCTTTTTTAATGTAGATAATTATAAGAGTTGACATCTTATTTATTTTTGTATTATTTTTAGAGATTGAACTTTATTTTAAATTCAATTCTTTACATTCAAAATATTTCAAATATGAGATTTCAATAAAATTTCTAAATTGAATTCAATAAGATTCTAAAAATTTGTAACTATATAGGGTATGGTTTCCATTCTTCCAGGTGCTGGATTGTAGTTTAATGGAAAGGTGATATTAGATCATTTACACCTATACTACTACTTTTTTTAGTTAAATTTTAGCTAAAATAACTAAAGTCATTTTAACTAACTAAAAATTGTATTAACATTTTATGCAATTTGAAATCATTTTATTATTATTTTCAGAAAATCTCAATTTTGTATGGATGGCCAGTATGATATGGTAATAAAATCAGCTCCTACTATATCATGACTTGCGTTACGCTGTAAATCGGGTCAAATTCTTCTTGAACATAAAAAAATATTTAGATATTGCTAACCATGTAAAAATTGACTTGATGTGACCCAACTAACTTTGCGGGTCCAAAAACAACTTGGAAGCCCTTAAAAATATAGTTTGACTCAATGTTTTTTTCAAGATGACATCTTTTTTAAATATTAAGATAATAATATATTAGATTGACTTGAGTTAACATGTTAAATTCATGACTCAAGTTATGAGATTATAATAACCCCATAAAAATAAATCAAAACAAATTATAAATCATAATTTCCAATCAACCCAATGTTGAAGGATGAAATTGAAAGAAAAAAAATCAATTAAAAAAGGACTTAAAAAAATAACCTGAGTTAACTTGTAAAACTCGCGACTTACATCATAAAACCAAGATAATTTCATAGAAATAAAATAAAAAAAAATTACAAAGTTTAATTACCAAGCAATCTAATGTTGAAGGCTAAGACTAAAAAAAATAAATCAATTAAAAAAAAACATAAAAAATAACCCAAGTAAATCCATCAAACCTATAATCCAGGTCATAAAATTGAGATAACCTTATAAAAAAATACAAAAAATAACCCGATTTAACTCGGATTAACTTGTCAAATCTGCAACTTTAGCTATAAGACTGAGATAACCCCATAAAGAGTAAATTAAAATAAATTATGAAGCTCAATTCTCAATCGATCCTGTCAAATCAAATGTTGAATGATGAAATTTGTAAAAGTTCTAATTAAAAAAATAACATAAAAAATGAACCAAAACAATATAAGTTAACCCGTTAAACACTATTTTCAAGTCATGAGGTTAGGATAACCTTATAAAAATCAAACTCAAATAAATCATGAAGCATAATTCTTAATCAAACACAATATTAATTAATGAAACTGGAAAAAAAACCAATTAGAAAAAAAAAAGAAAAACCAAGTCAATTGGATTAATCTGCCAAACCCGCAACTTGGTTCATGAGTCGAGGACAACCCAATAAAAAACAAATCCAATATTGAAGGACATGAGATTGAGATAACCTCTTAGAAACAAAATAAAAAAAAAAGACCTGATTTAACCGGGATTAAAATATCAAAACCCGCGACCCTAATCATGGGACCAAGATATCCATATAGAAAACAAATCAAAACAGATTATAAGACTCAAGTTAACTCAGGTTAACTCGTTAAGCACTATTCCCGGGTTATGAGACTGAAATAACCTAATAAAAAAATAAATCATGAAACTTAATTTTACAATTAACCAAATATAAAAGGTGAAATTAAAAAACAAAAACTTAAATAAAAAAAATAAAACTTTAATCAATTGAGTTAATAAACAAACTTGTGATTTGAATTATAAAAATGAGATAATACTATAAAAAATAAATATAATATTAAAGTATAAAAAAAATATTAATTGAATTTTTTTTTTTTAAAAAAAGTGTTTTTCAAGGGACACACCATAGGAAAGTAATATTCATTGTTAGTACCTTCCGCCAGCTGTTTTAGTGGCTGGTTAATTAATAATTAATCATGTCAATGACCACCACAAAACACCAAGAAACCAAGAAGATAAAAACAGCTCAACACAAATCGAGCTCAAAATGAAATCTCATATTCAAAAATTAAATTTTATCTCTAATAGTCACGAAAGGAAAAACACTTAAACACAAAATTTAAGGTCCAAACTTTAACCATTTTACCCTGTATAAGAAACAAAGAAACACTTGGAAGAACAAAATAAGCCCTTTTCAGTGTGAGATTGGTTCAAAGAGTTTGTATTGGACCGAGGATTAATGCTTTCTATATAAAGTAAAACATCGTCCTCTTCAGAATATGAAATACGCGTGTTTTCACCATTGATCGGGGGGTTGCAAAGACCCACTGACTTTAACATACGAGATCAACCTCCAAAGTAACTAGTAACCATGCTTTTAGGAGGAAGAAAAAACAAGAAGAAGAGAGAGCGCGGGGGCAGAATGACTGTTAATGATAAGGAAAGAGAGGGAGGTGCTGTACAGATGGACCCTAGATAGAGATAAAGCAGTACAGAGTTGTTCAAATTGATGGGCTAATTGCTTAGTTTCAGAACAAAATGTCCCATCATTTTTCACTGTACAACTCGCAGGGGCTGAGTCCAACATCACAATATTGTTTCCCAAATTTACCCCTTCAACCCCATGTTTGCAGGACAAGAGAATACAAAGCCAAAACTAAGACCCACCAAATTAAGCTCCTACCTGTTTGGAATGCCAGAAAAAACATCGGTTACCTCCTAGACACTTGTTCTTTCCTAAAACAACAGTATTTGCTAGAGCTACACCCTTTCTTGCAAAAACATCAATGCTTTTCCCCCTCCTGCCCCAATAGGGAGATAGTACTGTGGTATTAGGGTAAAGAAGCACAAGGTAAAAATTAAAAGCACTGATACATCAACACCAGTTCTCAAAATGGAGCTGTTGATGTTCTTTGTAGGGTGTGCTTTTTTGGTAGTTGAGCTGCTGCGGCCAAATATAGCTGCCCAAAAAATATAGACATTTACATCAATTCTATTGGAAACAACAATGTAGACACTTACCAGCACTCCATGCTGCATTGACTAAATTAACAGCTAATTGTAATGGTCTTGCGGTGTAAAAAATGCTAAAGTCAAGAAATATCCCATCCAAAAACTCAACTTTCAGTAACTTAATTACCTCTTCTTGTTGTCTCTTGAGTCTTGCATTTTCTTTCAATAACTGTTCAACTTCATTCTCCAATTCGTTTGTGTAAGCCTGTAAGAAAAACAAACATAAAGCACAAGCACAGAAACATGTCCCGTCAACAACAAAACAAGAAATTAGCACCAGTATATGTACATGTAAGAAAATGAATCTTTAAAAAGAAAGGGAGATTCCTGTTTTCTAGCTCTAGAACGAGCTGCAGATTCTCGATTCTTGATCATTCTTTTGTGTCTGCGATCACCAGAACTACCATCAGATTCTTGAGTTCTTTTCTTACAAAAAGAAGGCAAGCCGGGAGATGAATCTAAACCCTCAAAAGGACTAGTGAATGAGGAAATATTTGAAATTGGGTTGCTCTGTAATTGCGAGTCAGGCCTCTGAGGATGATCAGAGTTCTCAAGAAAATCAAAGCCAGGGCCAGAGTTCAAACTCAAAACAGTAGCAGGAGGTGGCGCTGAAGAGCCAAAAGGAGTGCTGTCTCGAATAATAGAGACCATTCTTGTTGGTGGGTCTTTGTTGAAAGGCCTAGCAAGAAAATCTTGAAGGATAAAGTTAGGGCTGTTATTATTATGATGATGGTGATGATGACGATGATGATGAGAAATGTTGTGAAGTCTTGGGGTCATGGAAAGTTCTTGATCGGTAGAAGTGTGGTCATGAAGAGAAGCAAGACTTATGTCTTTCCACACTTCTTCCATGGTTTCGGCCTTCTGTTGGGCTTGGCAGTGAAGATTATTGGAGGGTGAAAATATTGAAGGAGATGAGGAAGTGGAGGATGATTTTGAAGATATTGATGATGAGACTTTTCGGAGACTCTTTGTCTTATTGTTGTAGCTGGTGCCTTCGCAATTTGGTGGCGACAACATTTGGAAGAGTCGCTTAGCTAGATAGCAAAGCAACTGAAATGTTCACACAAAAAGTTAAACGGCACAAAACATTGGATGCCAACAAACAAGTATTAATACCCAAAATTTTCATATTAATTTCAATTAATTGTTCATGTTTATGACATTATGTACAGGAATACAGAAAATATTATCTTCCACCCCACTAGCATAAAAAAAAAAAATAGTTCCCCCTCTCTTTCTTTAGACAATATTCTCTCTATAAACAATTCTAAATCAAAATCAATCTGGGTTTCTGTTAATTGATTACAATATAAGTTGTTTTGACTCAATTTAATAAAAAATTTCTTAACTGTTGAAAAGTTAATGCTAAATCTTGAAAAAACCTATAAATAAATAAATTCAATATTCTCTTGAATATCGACAATATTCAAAATTCTATACATGTTTTAGCCATTGTTTAACCAAATTAGTCACGTCTTAAGGAAAACCATAAAAAACCCTAAAATCAAAGCTTACGAGTTACTGTTTAAAGAACTCTAATGACTTAATTTGTACTTAAAACGTGTTTAATTTATGTTTAACCCTTCTATAACCTCTTATAATTAGTCATGTTTATTTAACACCCTAAAAAAACCCAAATTAAAGCTTATAGGTTATTGTTCACGTAACCCTAATTTTATTACATTTTGTTTAACATTGATATAACATCATGTAATTTTGTATTGTACACCATGAAAGGTTACAAAATGCCATCTATTATAGCTCATCGTGGCGGTTTTTCATACGTTGAAAGAGGTTGCTACTGTGATTATATGGCGTACTTGGACATATTAATCGTATGCAAGCAAGTCTTTGACGTAGACTTGTATGGCCTTTTAAACCAGGGATGATAAAGGGAATGAATTTCTTGATGATGCATCAATGTTACACATGTTTAATTTAGATAAATATGAAAAAAATATTCATCTTTATGTTGATGATGATCCCATTATTGGTCTTCTAATATTAAAAAAAAATACAAAGGTGTTATTTAGGTAAACTAAATTATAATAGGCCATCTAGAATAAAATGCTTTTAGGATATTGATAAAAATAGTATAATGGTACTATATTTTGATAAAGAAGATTTCTATAATAATAATAATGATGATGAAGTTGATATTGACAGTGTTGGCATTGTAAGGGTAAATGTTGGCAGTATTAGTAGTGAAAAGGTAAATGTTTGTTGTGTTGAAAGTGAAAGAAGTGAAATGATTAATGCTGGCAGTGTTGGAAATAAAAGGGTTAATGCTGGCACTTTGGGTGTAAATAAAAAGGGTAGTAATGAATATAAGGAAGACGAGAAATATGATCAAGAGGAAGAAGATGATTACATTCTTTCTAATAAGGAAGGGTTTAATTTTTTTAACAAAGCTGAAGATGAGTGGATTGACAACTAAAAAGGTGATGTTTTTTTGGGTAAAACTTTGGATGATGCCTTATACTTTGAGAATAAATGGAAGATAAGTAGTATGAAGATGATGTTGATATTGAAGATAATGTAAAATCTGACAATAGTAATGAGGGTGATGAAGATGAAAATGAAAGGGTGAGAAAGAAACAAAGGAAAAAAAAATGTTGATTGAACATCTGGTTTTAGATGCAAGACATTTAAGATGGTAGTTGATGGATTGATTAAATTTGAAGAATGTTAGATTTTCACTAATATCAATACTTCAGGGATGTTTTAAGAGAATATAAAGTGAAGCATGAATATCACGTGAAAAAAATATATTAATCAAGAAGAAAAAATTGGAGACACATATATTGGTGTTGGTTATCTATGGAGGATATATGTTTCTCTTGTTCTTGGTAGTAAGACTTTTATGGTAAAAAAAGAAGTTATCAATAATAAGTCTTGACCCATTCATTTCAAATAAAACATTGGATATAATTTTGGATGACAAGTTTGGGATTATACCATACCTAATATGAATGCGGAGAGCTCGGACTAAGGCGAAAGGGTTTACTGAAGGAAATCACAAGAAGTCTTTTAAGATACTTCCTAGGTATATGTAGTTGTTGAAATAGTATAATCCAGGTTATGATGTGTATTTAAAGTTTGAACTTAATTTTAATTTGAATGTTTATTTACCATGAAGTTTTCAACAAGTTTATGTTTGTTTAAAAGCTATAAAAGAGGGCTTAATTAATAGATGTAGACCATTCATTGATATTAATGGATGTTATCTTAAAGGTTTATAAAGAGATATCTTATTGTCGACAATGGGGTTGGATGCCATTAATAGATTATTTACCACTATATATGTTATGGTTGAGGCTAACAACAACACCATATGACGATAGTTCTTGTATGTTTTATATGGATCCATCAAGATTAGAGTATATCAGAGGGCATCATGTCTGATAAACAAAACAGTATATTATCCTTTATATTTTGTTATATACAACTCTTGCATTTGTTTTCATGTTTTTCCTCTAATTATTAATATTTTCTTTTGCTTTTGTATAGTATACCAGAAGTTTTTGCTAAAATATTCCTAAAGATAACACATAGGCACTGTGCAAGGCATATTTATATCATTCTAAAGAATAAAGGATTTCATGATTTGGAGTTGAATATTGAATTTTAGAGTGCCTCAAAAGCTTATATGAATCTTCATTATAACATTTATTTGAAGGACAATAAAGATGTCAACAATGCAACCTTAAATTAGTTAAATAACATCCATATTGATACTTGGGCAAGGTATTTGTTTGATAATACAGTCAAGGTTAAAAATATAGTTAACAATTTGGATGAGTCATTAAACATTTAGGTCGGGAAACATAGGAGTATGCCAATTGTTATGATAGATTTGCTTAAGTTTGGAAGTTGTTGGATAAGTCTATTAAAATGTGTGTGTGTGTGTGTGTGTGTGTGTGTGTGGAAGGGGGGGGAATAATTCCATCAAGTTATAATGGATATCAGGTTTTTGAGGTCCAAAGTAGAGTTTATAGTGATTTGGAGAAAAGACAATGCTTATGTGCTAAATGGTTAAAGAATAGCATTCAATGCAAACATATGATTCCTTGTGTGTATCACAAAAGAATTGAGTTAGAAGATTTATGTCATGCGATTACACTGTTGAAACATTTTAAAAGATATAAAATGAGGTTATACACCCATTACTAGAAGCTAATTTAGATTCTAAAGAATGATATATTATTCTACCTCCAAACCTTAAAAGGATTGTGAGTAGATGTGAAAGAATAGATAAAGGGAACAAAGAGAAGATAAACATCATACTATAAAAAAAAGGTTCTCACATTTAGGTGCAACATCTACAAGTAATATGGCCACAATTATATGACATGCCAAAGAGAAAGTGCTATAAGAGGATTTATTGGTGTTTTTAGGGGTATTAGTGATGTTGGTAATAGTTCCAGTGGTGTTAACAAAGGTTTTAAAGGTAAGAAAAGTTGGCAGATATTATAGAGAAATGGTAGAGGTGGTGGGAGATCTGCCGATCCATCTATATTTCTACCCTCAACACAAACATATTTGAGTCTCTTAAATATATATGATGTTCATTTATTTTAGTGATTACTCTATTATTAATCAATGTTTTTTTTTTGAAATTATAAACTAGTGTTGGTACTTTTTACTTTCAACACCCAGTCCAAAATAACTGCATCGATTGATAGATATAGAAGAACCATTATATGGATTTTCTTTTAACTGTTTGAAACTAGTAAGAGCATAAATATTATGGATCGTTGTTGTTGTTATAATATGTCAAAATTATGAAATTTACTTTATTTTAATGTGCATGCTTTTGTTATATTTGATATTAATGTTTTATGCATTTTGTTTACTAGGGAATATATTTATTTCATTTCATTTGTTCATGTTGAACAATATTGTAGTTAGAAACATTAACATTACATATGCTAAATTAGCTGCCTACAACAATTTTACACTTGCAAAGCTAGCCTTCATATTTCGATTCTTGATCGAAACTCTACATAATTCATCTTTCATTTTCTTCACTTCATTTAGTATTCAATTGATATCATTAACACCTCATCCATTTCCTGTAGTCAGTTTTATTAATAGATTTGCATCAATCAATGAATATATTGTCACATAACTTGTCATCACATATTTAAAATAACTTGTTTTTACTTGCTTCTATTTTTTATATCATTAACACCTCATTCCTTTCTTGTAGTTAATTCAGTTTTATTAATAGGTTTGCATCAATCAATAAATGTATTGTCACATGACCTGTCATCACATATTTAAAATAACTTGTTTTTACTTGCTTCTGTTTTTGATATCAAGACAATTACTCTTTTCCTTATATCTTATGCACTTTATATGATTGAACTTTAGTCCATCCAAGATATTGCAAATTTTTAAGTTATTAGCATTTGATGATTATAATGACATATTGATAATACGTGTTATTGTTGTTGTTGGCAATAAATGTACTATAAATTTCGAGTTGTTGGTAGTATGTGTTTTGGGTTGTTGTTGGTTGTATCTATGTTGATTTGATATGTGTGTTTGTTAGAGATATTGATTGTGCTTGCCTATATTTTGGATGATATGTTGGCTATAAATGTTGGCTATGTTTGCTAGATTTTGAAAAGTGGTGTTTGTAAGAAATTAGGATTTATCTTTGCTGGAAAATGTTGGCCGTATATGCTTGAATTTTGAGCAGTGTGTTTGCTAGATTTGTGATAATGTTTTTGTTGGAAAATTTGTTGAGTTTTATGCTCAAATGGCATGTTTGTGTTGATAATGTAGCTGCAATTTGTTTTTGCTCAAAATAGTGAAGAATTGTTGAGAAAATAGTGTAAGAAAAAATAAAAAAACTTGATGTTTATATGGCTAGAAATGGTGAGAGAAGAGGGAGATATTTTGTTAAAAACATGGAAATGATGACATTTTTCTAATTATAAAACATTAACAAAATCTGATTTTCAAAAAATTACCAATGATAACTTTAATGATATTTTTTCATTTTAATACAAAAGAGGCTATTTAGTTATTAAATAAATTATAATGACAATTTTATAAATAAATCAATATTTTTTGTATTTTTTTTGACACGCTAGCATAAGGATATAAAATGTTATGAATATATAAACTTCATGATATAATGTATAATTTAAAAAAAAACAGAGGTAAAGCAAAAAAATAATCAAATTATAATCCTTATTAAAACCATCATTTTGTGTTTTTAAAAATTATAGTTCTATTTAAAAAATAATTTACCACGAGATAAATTGCATTGGTTTTTATTAAAAACAACATGCCCTTTTACTTTAAAAGTAAAAAAAAATCTAAAAGAAATATTATGTGTTTTTGTTTAAGTAAAATAGAATTTAACCAAACATTACTTTTAGATTAAAAGTAGATAAATATACTATAGTTTTAAAAATAAATCTTATCAAAATGAGTAAAAATAGTCTTACTTTAAAGGCAAAGCAATAACCAAACAAACATTTTGTAGTCCAAAATTAGTAGTAATTAGGCAATTAAAGGGTTAATGATTAATAGTAAACAGAGCAGGAAAAATGATTTTGGGAATTATTTTGCACCACTACCTAAATAAAGATCTAATTGCCACCATAAAAAGAGTTTAAGTGCTTACTAAGCCATCTTTCATAGGGCCAACAAACTAGAGTACTCCATCCCTTGAAAGCATATATCTAACCTGTAACTTGTTGCACAAATACAAAGATGGATATGAGGATAAATTTAAAAACAAAAGGGGCTACTAAAGGTGGAAAATATGATTCCAACCCAAACTCGTTTGAAAATAAAGGATCATGTGTTTAGTGACCTCGGTGCCAAGCTAGTGGCACGCTTCAGCACCAACATACCTGCCAAGAAAATCTCTATGGAGCTATTTGGCATTACCCAACAAAAAGGCGAGTCTACCCCAAACATATTAAAAAAGGTTCAATGGGGAAATGTTTAAGGTGGAAGAATTGCTTGAGCCAGTAGCCTTAGAGGCTTTGATAATAGGGGTAAATGAACGTACCTTCTAGAGAAAACTTTATGCCTTACCAGACAAAAGCTTGCTCAAGGTGAAGCAAGTCATGGAAAATCATATACAGGTGGAAGAGGTTAATTTGCTATGACATGAGCCTCCTTGTTTTTAGAAGGACAACCAACATAAGGAATCTTCTAAGAGGATTTATAACTCCTTTGAATTAAAACAAGATCACTTATTTAAAGTTATAAAGGCAGTCAAAGCAAACACCTTGACACCAACTTCAATAGATGTTTCTCCTACGAACATTTCATGCCTATCACTCAGATCACTTTAGAATGAATAATTCTCAATAAGAATATAAGTTTATTTTTGAAATAAAAATAATGTATCCCTAACATGCATTTTCTATCTACAGATCTTCAGTGGTGGGCTCCTAACCACTCTCATTGAAAAGAATTGACTTGGTCTCCATAGACCAATATCCCTACAATCTCCAAGGGGTAGGTATGAAATCTCTCTATTGCAATGACACATTCTTCAGGTGATTCCTAAGGGCCTCTCACTAATTCACCAAGGGTTGATCTTGGATTTCCCATTCTCTAATGCAGTCTCAGACTGACACATTCTCCAGGTGATGCTAAAGGGTCTTTCACCAATTCATCAGGGATTGATCTTGGATCCCCCATTCTCAAGAGTGCAACTCAAAAATTAAAAAAAATTATAATGGTTTCTGTATTGGGAACAACACTACATTCTCAAACAATCGAGTTTTTCAATTTTTAACATTCTATTGTTTGTGAAGGTTGTGTTGTCATAGCAACCAACCTTTAGATATTTTTTTTTTATTTTAAAAACAAAAAAAATGTTGAAAATAGACTTGTCGAATTGAAACCTGATTTGGATAGAATTTAAAACTAAACCAACCAAAGAGTTGACCTCAATAGACTGATCAAAATTCAATTTACTTGATCAACCTAGTTTAACTCGATTCAAATTGATAGGTGAACTGTGGGATATATACAAAAAGAAAAATCAAAACATCGCTTTAATCTTTCATGAAAACAACTCAACAGGCTCATGTCATTAGTTCATTGTGTTAACCCATTTATAGTTTCTTAAGGAACCAAATAGAGTTTTAGAAAAATTAAAGGCCAGAAAAGAAAATCACACATACTTTGCAATGCTTGTTCATAAAAATAACTGACACTAGAGGACATTGAGAAGTACATCGACAACTTGTTGTCTAACCAGAGTTGTAAAGAAAAGAAATTAAACCGAGAAGCTTACTTAGAGATTTTAATGGGGAGGAGGAACTTAGAGATGGCAAGTTGGGCTCACACACTAACGATAAACTGAGAAAGATAATGCCTTGGTAATAAGAAAAACTTTATTATAGAAGTATAATAAGTGGTAAGGATAATGAAAAAAGCATTGGTTAGTGTGTTCTTTTGCTTGGTGTAAGAAAAACAAAGACCCAATCTAGTTGAAAAGTTTGAAAAATAACATTTCAATTTTTTTTCAAATCAGGTATTGAGTTACCGAATCTATTTTCAATATTATTTAGTTTTTAAAATATAAAAGAATTGTGAAGGTTGTTATGTTGGAAATAACACAACCTTCACAATTGTTTCTTTTTAATTTTTAAGGTGTTTTAGGTGGAAACATCATAACCTTAAAAAAATATAAAAATTATGTTGTTTGGAACAATGAAACTATATGTTTAAAAAAATATGGGTTGGTTTATTGGAAGTAATGTAATTTAATTGTTTGTATTGTTATTATAACAAGGCAATTTAATAAATTGCATTGTTTCCATCAGCACAATCCATGAACTTATGCTATTTTTTAAAATGTTTTTTGAAACTAGCTAATTTGATAAAAAAAAAAAAGGTTAATCAATCCTTAAAAAAAACTCAAATTTTGAGATAGTTTTTTATATGTCTAATCATTGATTTTTAGTAGTTTGAACTGTAATCAAAAGAGATTAATTACATGTTTAGAATTGAAGTCAAACTTGTTTTTTTGCTTCAAATTAATTTCTTTTAGTGTTTTTGGATAGTTTGAATGTGCTGATGTCATAAATGAATTTTAAAAATAAAAAAATATTATTTTAATATATTTTCAATTAAAAAACACTTTAAAAAACAACATTTACCACACTTTCAACAAACTCCCAAGTAAATGAGAGAGGGAGAGGTGCTACTTAACAAAGTTGAATTGTGTTAGATTTGACTCTTTGATTTATACAAATATTTTATACATATTTGAGAGAGAATACGAGAATTATGGGTACGATCCTACAGGACTTATAATGTACCATTTATTTTAAAGTGGAAAGGAAGAAGAAGAAGAAGAAGAAGAAGCTAGATTTGTCGCCTCAAAATATTACATCAATGTCACTTTTGCCGAAATATTCCCTCTTCACTCTCTCTCATTTATCAGATATCTATTAGATTTCAACACTTATTTTGTTAAATTTCATTTATCCATGCAGAAATTGGAATGAAAAACTATAAATTTTTAAGCTTTTTTTAATTTTAATTATAATTTGAAATACGACATATTGAGAGAAAAATAAGCTTCTTAAGGTGTGGTATTTTTCTTTACTTTGTTTGTTGTTCGCTGCTTTTGGATATTCTATCTCATGAGTTTTTTCACCAATTTTTATCAATAGCTACATGAGTTTTTTTCCCAAAATAACATAGCCAGAAACAAAATAATTCAAACTATAATAGTTGAAAAAATAATTCATAAAATATCCCTATTAGTTGTAAAGGATTGAATGCACAACTTGAGACGCATAGGTCTCAGCTACACATCTCATATGGTAAAACAATTTCTTTTTTTTTCCTAGCCCATTTCTTTATTTGATTCCTTAATTTTTATATTTATTTCACTTTAGTTCATTATTATGATTATTTTTAGAGTTTCTTGTGAGTCACAAACCCCACCTAAAAGCGGCAGCATGCTTAATTGCTGGTGTGTGTAACACATACATCAACAATAAGAATTTCACCCTTTGCGTGTAACACATGTATCAACCTCCATATCCCTATGAACTGTGCTCGTTTGGGAAATTTTCTTCAAATGTAAAAAAACCTAAAAGTATGAACAGAACCTTTTAATGCGAACCCTAGCAGAATGTTTATTGAATTCGCAAACCTATGATCTATCTAATTCAGGCTTGAGATTGATAATTGAGCTTAACACAATGGACAATCTATCCAAAGGGACCAAGACTATACTAACCATCCTCATACAACATCTTCACCTGAAGATAAGCACAAGAATTATAAAATCACAACAAAGATTGGTCAATTCTTTGAAGAGTGTAGTTCAATTAAGAACTAAGCAAGAAAAATCCTTATTATCTATGTGGCATTTAATATGTATTCCAATCTGAAAATTAAGTTTTACAAAATAGTATTTATACTCTTGAAAATAAACCCCAAAGATAACTTAATGGGCTCACTTGATCCAATTTGAAACTAGACCCAAAATAAACCAAAAACTAACTAAATAACTTGAAAATGATAAAATAAATATTCTGAAATTTGTATCCTATGGTTCTGCAACTAATAACTAAAAATAATACATGAGAAATAATTGTTTGGATGTAAAATCCCTCAATTCCGCCACTTCTCTTTAAGAAATAAACTAGAAAATTTTCTTGTCCTAATACTCTTAGTTTGCTGCCACCTTAACGTCCATGGTGGAGTAGAATTCTCCTTCCAATTAAGTCTCATTGATAGATTAGACTCTCGTTTACCAAATATCTCATGATTTACTTGATGGATTAGGAAACACAAAATATTTGACATAATAAGCCCAATGATGCTGAAATTTCTCTCTAGGTCGTGGTCTATAGTCCTCAAGCTCATTTTGAACATGAATCAAATTTATTAAGGCTTGTTCTTTTTGGGTTGTTGCTTTTTTTTTAGTCAAACTCAGCTCATGTGCCTTGCAAAAGCCCATTAAAGGCTTCCTTGAACTTCTTTACCCTAGCCCTTGCGATTGAGCCTATTGGAACTACTAATGGATCATTTGTTATAGGCTTACCATTTTTTTCCTTTCATAATAAAAGACAACAATATATAAAAGGAAGAACCGGACTTGCAGTAAATGAAAATTTGTATATAATTAAATTTATTTACTCCATTAATTATAATTACATTACAAATTACAATTAATAAAAAAACTAAATTCATTATAGATCCCTTAACAAAACATCGTTTACCAGAACAATATTTTGAGTATTTTTATTCCTTTAAGCATTTTTTTTTATTTTAGTCACCAATTTGTTTTTTTATTTTGTCCTTACACCTAACATTATTTCGAATTTGGGTATGAGAAGTTGTTTTGATTAGCTTGCTATGAGGATCTTGAGGAATTGAAAAATCTTTCTGATATTTGATTAATGTCCAATTTTGAAAAATAAAAATCGGTTTTGTTTCTTGGAAAAAATTGGAAATGAAGGGACCCAATTTGACATTATGCCTAAAATAAAGGGTTTTTTTCTTTCAAAACATGAGTTTTTGACATTTTTTCGCATTTAGAATTGTTTTGTTTTTCATTGGAGTCCCTTGGTTTTTTTTATTTTTCTTATTATCCTACACTTTATTTTGTTTATTTTTCAATTTCTAGTTTGAAAGAAGAGAGGGAAAATCATAGAAAAATGGTGAAGGAGAGAGAGTTTACGATTGGCTAAATTCTAGCAATGAAACAAGTCATCATTTAAAAATTAACCACAAAAAAAACCAGGCGAACAACCTTAGCCTTGCAAGTCCAAATACATGGCCTTTTCATTTTTAGGGCTGGGTGTCTTGGTCCAAGTGCTGGCTTTTTTTTACCTTATGTACTTTTTTTTATTTTTTTTATTCTATTTTATTGCTTTCTTTAGAATGTCTATTTTTAGTGTCATATAATTAAATGAAATATAGATTCTAAAAGAATATATTAAACCCAAGTAATTTCATTATTTAGGCCACAAGTTTCGTTAGTTAACTAGGCTAACCCATTTCGACTCAAAACATGGTCGCCTTAATTTTTTTTTTTTTAAATAAGGAAAACAACATCATCTTGAAACGTTTTTTTTTCTCATTCAAACCATGTCTTAATTTTTTTAATTCAAATTCATTTAAATAAATTAATTAAGGATATATTTGGGATATTATTTAATAAAGTCTAATTCAATTTTTAATAGGATTATAAAATATCTTTCTAATATTAACAAGTGCTTTTTCTATACAAGTTTATGATATTTTTATTTTTTTATTAAATTTAATCCAATTCCTTTGCTTTAGGTCTCTATTTTGGTTATCATATAATTAGATCAAATCCTTAATTCCAAAGAACAAAGTTATTAAACCTAACGGGTCTATGGCCCATGTGGCGGGTTTGTGGGGCTAGCTTAGGTTGATAAAAGCATTGTCTTCTCATAAAAATATAAGAAGAATTTAAACAATAGTAGGTTGGATTTTTTAGTCCAATCAGGTTTTAAACAAAATTATTTTTTCTAAAATGATATTGACCTATAATGAAATAAAAAAAATATCAAATAGCATGACATGACATGAGATCATGTTTGTTTGTTTTTTTAGCTTCTCAATTTAGTCGTAGTTATCATTAATGACTTTTTTTTTATCATTTGTTGGTGCATAAAATTATCAATTGGTTTTATTAATCTCATGCGTCAAGTTTTTAATTTGAAATTAAAACTTTTCTTAGTTGAAAAAGATTAACAACACACATATTTTTTTATCATTAACTTTTGATTAGGTCTGTAATGGAGCATAAACACCGGGGCTAGTAAAGAAACTAAAAGATGTAATCCTTTTATTGTGGATTTCATGTTAATTCTCTAACAAGTAACTATTCATAAGAACTATTGCATTGCTTAATTTTCTCTTTTATCGCTCAAGATTGTTTTTCTTTTAGTTGTAGATTCTTTCAATTTTGTTCTCAAAAGTTCTTGTTTTTTTCATGAGTTTTTTTTTTCTCTATATTTAATGTTTGCGTTTGCCTGAGGTGTCATAAATTGTTTTAGAGATTTAATAACATGTTGAGTATGCATAGAGAAAGTTTTAATCATAGTAAAAGAAAAAATTAAAAGCATATAGACTAAATTTGACATTGTCAATAATTGGGAGGCCTTTTCTTGTGTTTAGTGTTATAAAAGGAGCGTAAATCTACACTTTAGTCCCTTAGTTTTTGTTTTTTATTTTATTTTGGTCCCATCTATTTCTGGATTTTTTTTCAATCCCATTTTTTTTGTTTTACATTTTAGTCTCTCAATTGTAGAAGAGAGAGAGAAAGAGTTACCAAAAATCTTCGAAGAGAGAGCTTTCAGAAGGTTCGATTTTGGTCATCAATAACTTGGGTTTTTAAATCTATGGATTCTTCGAGAGAGAGGAACTTGGTGGAGGTGGTTTTCACCTTTAGTGATGTAAAAAAAGAAGAAGATGGAAGCTTGGTAATTTTTTGTATTTAATTTGATTTTAAATTTTTAGGCTGATCAGAACATGTTTTTTTTTAGTTAGAAATGGGGTTATAAAGTTTTATGATATATATTGACCTTGATTTTTTAGTCAATGGTGACACCTCTAATAATAAAAAAAAATAACAAGCCAAGAAAAAAAAAAACAGTGAAATCTAGGTGTGTGGGACTTGGTTTCTTGTGGGTTCGGCACACATATCCATCCCATGTTTGCCCGATTCTTTATTTTTTTATCATGTTTTTTTAATATTTTTAATTGAATTCTTTTAAAATGATTTAATTTAAATAAAATTTAAATAATTATCAAATTATCCCATTATTCTTATATTATATTAGTGACTTTCATGGTAATATAAATAATTTCTTTTTGAATAGTATATATAAATCTAATATGCTTAATTTTATATGTGCGGATGCAATATCTATTTTGTAAAATTTCTTATTGCATATTTTTTTTATATAATTCTTCTCAACATTATTATTATTTTATTTTTTAATATATTATTATCAAAATTATCAATTTTTTATTTTTTTATTTTGTTTTATTAAAACTTGCTTTTGAGATTATAATAAGTTTTTATTGAGGAAATAAGCTTCTAATAAAAAACATATTTTGTCAGAAAAACTAAGAGTATATAAATAAGTGAAATATTTTTTTTTTATTAAAGAGATACCTCTCTTATACTTATTTCAAATCATTAGGATTTTTTTATATTTATTTTAAATGTTTATAGATTTTATGCAATAAACAACATAGCTAAAGGAAGATATATATTTTTTGTTAGGAAAAATACATTCATAAAATAAAAGAGAATTTATACTAACAACTATGATTCTTTTTTAAAAAAATTAAATGGTTACAATTGTGATGAAAATTTATTTTTATTACCATATAATTAAATTAAAGAAAGATTTGAAGAGAGCCACAAATTACGATATCAAATATCATCATATACATTTATTTTTCATCTTCTAGATTTAATCATTAATTAGCATTAATAACTTTTTTTCTAATTTATTAATCCATATGATTTTTATTTTATTTCATTAAATATATACATTAACCTTTCAATTCTCAATGCAAAAAATGTATTTATGATACCAATACATTCTTCTCTTACTTTAAAAAATAACTTTGAATCCCACTCACATAAGAATGGCAATCTTTTACTTGATTTAATGACATATGGTTCCCCTATTTATCATAAATATTCCAAAATTAATTAAAAAAAACATCATTTTAACTCTATGAGCCATTAAATTAAATTAAAGCGTATAGTGTTTTCACTGTACATGCACTGTACCGTGCAAGTGAAAACACTGTAGTTAGAAATTGTGCTAACTTCTTTTCCATCTATTTTTTTTTAGTTATTATTTTTTTATTTTGTCCTTTGCATTGATTAGGATTGGACTAGGTAATTTATTTTCATATATCTTCTATCGGGTTTTGGTGTTGTAAGAAAAATCATGATATTTGTTTCATGCTTTATTTTATAAAAAAACAAAATTTGATTTAGTTATTTGTCAAAAATTAAAAATAACACATCAAAATATAAAAGGGAGTGGAAAATGAAGGATTTCTTTGGCGTAACATTGTTCAATCAATGTTTTTTTTTTAAAAAAAAGCCTTGATATTTGTTTTTTTTTATTATTTGGATTTCTTTAATTTGACAATTATATGTTTTGGTTAGAAACTTCATTTTCTTCACGTTTAGATCCAAGGATTCAACGAAGGAGATAGTGAATCATTGATAAATGAGATATGAGAGAGAAAATCATTTGTTATATATATTCATTCTAGTGACAAAAAAAATCCACTCTTGATATCAATAAGTTTAATTTGATATGAGGAGTTTCATTAATGTGTTTTTTACCCTTCTTCTTGTTGGAGAAAGTATATAAGGGTTGAGAAATAAAATTTTTATTCGGTTTGATTTTGTATTTTTAACCGTTTTAAGGGTATTTTGGATTGAAAGATTGATTTATTGAGGTTCTAAAAGTTTATTTAGGTGTTTTTAAATAAAAATGAGTTGGAAATAAGTTTTTAAATCAAAACATTTACCCCAGCTTCCCAACAACCTCTTTAATGGCTGAAATATGCATTATAGATAACACGACGTATATGGTGTTATATATATATATATATATATATATATATATATATATATAAATAAATATAAAGAATGACAAATTGTTCTCCTTTTAACATTAAAAAAAGACTTAACGTACCTTCTTTATATATAAGACGGGCACCTAGACCAACATGCTTCTATTTTGGTCCTTTTAAAGAACTTTTTCATGGATTTTTAATTTGAGAATTAAAATTGGATTGGTTAAAAATTAATTTAAAAAACTGTTGGACTATTAATTTCTTTACTAAGATCATAACTTTTTTATTATTATTATTATTATCATAATGTAAATATGTATTAAGATTAAAGTAACCATGCTGGAAACTAACAAGTACATGTATATGTAGAGAAATGAAGAGAAGGCAGAAAAGAAAACAGACTCCTATGAAATCAAACTGGATATAATCAAACCATTTAATTGTGTTCGCTGATCAGGAAAGCAAAAGAAGCGACATATACACATAACAAAAGGTGGGATGGGAACAAACTCTCAATAAAAAATGACCCAAGCAAGTTCGAGAGAATAATTCTTATTATTATATTGGTAAGTGATACTTTTGTACAATTCTTCACCATGTTTTTTCTTTTTTAAAAAAAAAAACTTCATTGCTAGATTTTTTTTATATTGTTTGATTAATTATCATTTGATTTTTTTTGTTTATTTTTTTAAAAGATAATAGTATTACTTTTATAATATTAGCCTACGCTCTTCTTGCTTATTTTTTTTCATTAAACTTTATTTCATGGCTATTATTATATAGTTAAATAAAAAAATATTTTAAAAAACACTAAGTTCTTAATTCCACTCGGGCATATGAACTGGACTGCAAGTTTAACAAGTTAATTCAAATTAACCCGAGTCGATTTAAAATATTATTATCTTAGTATATAATAAAAAAGGGTTAGATCGATGCCATCTTAACTTTTTTTCCCTACATATTAAACCATTTTTTTGTTAATTAAATCACTTTAAAATTATCACTCGATTCAATTTAAAATTCTAGCCAAGTAAGGGTCCAGTCCAGGTTGGGAGGTCTCTGTTTTAGCCCGCCAAGCATATAGTTTACTCTTATATTTTTTATCCGACTACGGCCGAGTTTTTTTTATAACTTACTCGTGTTTTTTTTTTTTTAAATGAAAAACTTAAGTATTCAATTGCTGACATCTGTTTCTGTTCAATTTACTGCATGCATACGTTCTCAATAAGGCTCTACTAATATATATGTATAGGGTGTAGCCCGGTAGGAAAACCTAATCTTGCCGATGGCTTACAAGAACCGACGGGTCTAAGGAGAAACCAGAGTATTAACCTTCAAGTCATCAAGGTGAGCTAGCTAAGGACTGAAGCCATGGGGAAGTTGATGAAAAGAGAGAATCAGAGCGACCCCAGAGTCTAGTCTTTAAGTAGACAGCTGTCAGCTCTGCATTACACTGTTCAAGGAGTTAGACCATCTTTTACAGTAAAGTCCATTATCTACATGCCCCACCACTCCATTTGCTGTTTTTTCACCTGCTGTATGCACAACATCAAACCTTCCCATGAGTTCTTTTCCGCCTAGACCTGTTCCCTAGCTGGGGAATAATCCGCACGAATCTCAAATAACCATGTACAGTTACTTGCCCCTTTCAATCAAACCCTGGATAATTAAGTACCTTCCACTCTTTCTTGGTAGATTTGTGTGTTTTTTAAGCGATCAGCTTTTGGATGTTTCATCCCAGTTTGTATCTCTAAGAAATGGTGTGTGTGTGTGTGTGTGTGTTGTAGAAAAAGAAAGAAGGCTAAAAAGAAATCGGAGGAGATAAGTCTTGCAAAGAACCAAGGATGGCACTTTTAATGAGATGCCATCGTAGAGAGGACACTTCCTCTATTAAGGGTAATATCCATTATTCAATATGATAAAGACCCGTCAGGCATCTCTATATTTGAGCTTTTCCAGAGGGAGAGAAATGATGTTTATCAGGTTCTGATCGTTTTTCAATCTCTTTGGCGATGCCTGTCCGTTTCAAGGCTATGATCCATCGGGTATGAACAATAAAGCTATGATAACCGTCGGTTAGCACGTGTAGCAAGTGCTTTAGAGGACAAAGGATAGTGTAATTGGTGGGTCCTATCGTATAGTGAAGGGCAAGCTAGGCAAAGGACTGGCACAGCAGCAACGAGTCCTCTTAAAAGTTAAAAGAAACTATGCATTTTCCATTTCTACCAGCTCTTTTCATGTGCTTTGCCCACTTCAGTTGAACTAACCAAATCCACGCAAAATGTTTCAATTCTACTATGTAGCAGTGCAATGGTTTTTGCCGTACGACGGTGACCCTACCACCCTGCTTCACGCTAAGCTCAAATCTTAATATAAGAATGGAGGTTTCAATTCTTATTCGCATGTATGATGTATGGCATTGCATGTTCATGCAATGCATTTGCTTATGTTGTCGGCATGGTGAAACTATGAATATACTTTCTTATTAGTGACAATTTAAACTGCAATTAAAATATACTTAGTAAATATATCCTCCGATCTATGCATGTCCTACAGCCGCATAACAAATGCATCAATGGAAACGAGAGAAAACTACTAATAATCCTATCTCCACAATGCGAATCCGATATGGGCATACCAAAAACATCACCCATATTATTTGGATGGCCCCTACGAAGAAGAACCATCACCTTGAGCATATGAATGCCTTCCATGTGATGCCGAAGCACCACCTCAAGTACACGATATCCTATGTAATCGTACTTATAAGACATAAATCATTGTCTATTAGTATAATATAATAATAACAAATAACATCCAATACGTAAACTTATAATAACGAGAAATTAATCTATGCTATTTTGTTGGACAAGATTTCCTATTATGGCCTTCATGATTGCATGCCATACATCTTGTTACTCAACCGAGTGTGCTTTTTTTGAATTAAATCGAGTTTTCTAGATGGGTTTGGTTTTACTCAAAGATCAGAATGAAATAATCATTCTAGTCCAACTATTTCATTCTAGTCCAACTCGTCAAGTAAAGGGTACGGTGGAATGAGATCTCCTATATATATAGTTTTATAGCTCTAAACATAATAAAAACTATTAATAAAATGAATAAAATCAATATGATTTTCATCATAACATGCAAAAATGTGTGAATATGGTCAATGAACTATATTCCATTTACTATACCTACACATTCATTCAATTTGATTGTCCATTGAATATCTTATTTCACGCCATGTTATGGATGGGCTTACTTGCAAAACTCTATATTAGATGTTGCATAACACTGCAGTATAATTAATCTCTCAATCTATCCCTATTTGTTCTTAGTTCAAACTATACAGCTAGAAGCCATATTATCCCATATATAATGAAATCAAATGCATGTCTTATCCATTTGACAAAATAAGCATTACTCTCGTAAAAGGTCAAATGGACTAAATTGAAAATAGGCATTGCATGTCCACATTTCAAGATGTGATTAAAAGCTTTTGACATATTGATTATTGTATTGTCATATTAATTACCTCCATTATAAGATAATGTTATTTTTTTTTTCGGTTCATGCTCAAACTATTCTTTATATATTGGGTCTATCTTGCATATATTTGCAAATCACACATCAAATTTAAACCTTGAAGCTTCATAATATATCTTTATCAAACATTCTTTGCAAACAAGTTTTTGAATTTGCCATTGAAGTTGCTTATAAAGTGTAAAGCACAATACCAATGATATTCTAAAGGCTCATGCCATATATTTTTTTTCCATTTTATTCTTAATACTTGCATGCCTGTTTGATATTATACATATATTGATATGGTCACCAATAATGTATCAC
>Ga0307510_10001516_pt1 | contig 25590 bp, 37 predicted proteins | sample 12_EM_MG_FD_207224 | JGI IMG/M metagenome (GOLD analysis project Ga0307510, IMG submission 207224) | Populus trichocarpa ectomycorrhiza microbial communities from riparian zone in the Pacific Northwest, United States - 12_EM | ecosystem: Host-associated > Plants > Roots > Unclassified | place... | reverse complement strand
TGCACCTCACAGCAGCGATGCAATACTGCGGCTTCCGAAGCGTAGTGGGCACGCTATGGGCGATGGCGGACATTGACGGGCGAGACGTTTCGGAGTACTTTTATGGGCACATGTTTGCTGAGGGTGAGCAAGGGGTGCGCATTGGAAATAGGTCGGCTGTGGCGCTTCGGGATGCTGTGCAGAGGCTGAGGAGGAAGGGAGTGACATTCGAGCGCTGGGTAAATTTTGTACATTATGGGGCGTAATGGATTGGGCCGACATCAGCGGACCAGGGCACGTTAGCCCACGGCGTGGGTGTATTCGCATAGTTGTGGGAACGTGCTGAGGTGCATGACTGGAGTCTTGTCGGTTGGTGGCGTTCGGATGACCTGTAAGCGTTCGGATCTCGGAAGTCGCGAATATCAAATTGACTTTTGGCGGACCCAATATAGTCAACGGCTGCCGTCGGCTCGTTCGACCCCGCTTTCTCTCTCTCGACTCGACTCACACGACCTACAACTCCCAATGGATACAATCACTTATCGCGCCTACAGCGGAGAGCACGAACTCCCTCACATCATCTCTCTCGTCCAGAGCGAGTTGTCAGAGCCCTACGTCGTCTACACTTATCGCTACTTTCTTCACCAATGGTCTGTCCCCGCTTTACTTCATTCACCCCACATAGCCCACCGCTAACCCATCCGTACTTTCTTCCCCTAGGCCTCAGCTTTCTTTCCTTGTACGAGTAACAATATATCGTTAGCCCGCTCATGAAGTGCTCACGCTCATTCCTAGGCTTACGCCGAAGGCGTCCCGCATCCCGTGGGGGTCATAGTCTGCAAGCAGTCGCCCCACCGTGAACGGTACCTCCGGGGATACATCGCCATGCTCAGCGTCGACAAGGGTTACCGCAAGCGCGGGATCGGTGCGTCGCCACTCTCTGTCCTTCGTACTCACTTCCTTATCTGCCGATAGCGTCGGCGCTTGTCCGCCATTCTATTAACGTTATGCAGGCCAACGGCGCACAGGAGGTAAGCCGCATCTCCCCAAACACGATTTCTCCCCGTCGCCCTAATCCCGTCCCCCTTCTCCCCGTGCCATCCCCGCGTAACCCGCTCAAGACCCTAAAAAAAGCATACTTTCCCGTCTCTCTCCTCTCTCTCCCCACGCGGCGGGGCTTCCATTTATTCATTCCGTCCCTCCTTCCCTTCTTCCTTACTTCCCTTCATTCCACACTTTGACATCTAAGACTCTGAAGCTGACACATACTCTCTCTACCAGATCGCGCTCGAAACTGAATTCGACAACGTGCCCGCCCTCGGGCTCTACACCTCCCTCGGCTTCGTCCCGGAAAAACGTCTCCACCGGTTCTACCTGAACGGCAAAGACGCCTTCCGCCTCGTACTTCCCCTCTGCGGCGCCGAAGACGCAGCTTCCGCAGTGCCCGGCAGCAACAGCGAGCACAAGCGACGACTCCCCGTGCTCTTACCACCACCACCTGGCTCCTCAGACTCGGACGACGACGACGACGACGAAGATGGCGCCACTACAGGGATGGGACCCCTCGCCCCTGCATCCCCGTCCTCCTCTATCGGCGACGACGAGAAGTACGACTATGCGGAGGACCCAGCAAAGTTCGTGCGCCTCCGCCGGCGCGTCGCCGCTCTGCGCGCGTGCCGCATGATCACGGTTTGGCCCGCGGACGACGACGATCGCGTGTCTGGCCGCTGAGCGCTTTGACACTCTTCTCCCTCCCGCGCATCGGAACTGGAACTTGAGCCCCTTCCCCACAGACACGCACGGGGCCATCTTTTCTCCGCCACATCGTGGCGTGGGCGTGGCCTCTCGATATAGTAACCCCCCAACGCCGCCGCTAAAGTCGTTTCGTAATTTCTTGGAACTTTAATTTGTGAGTCGAGGCAATCGCCGGTGGTCTTATCATACGCACGAAACACCTGCCTTCTTTGTACGTACCCATTCAATTTCCCCCACTTGGTCTTTTTTTTTTCTCCCTGAGGTCGTCCCGTAGCTTATCTCGAAATACCAAATCCCCCATCTGTACATACATAAATCAGTACGGCTCCTGTACACACACGGTAGACTTCTGTAACATTTCCAATCACCGCTCGGCTCGTTAATCTTATCAGTTGCCAATCCTGCGAAAGATCGTTGTCCCCTCACTCAATCCCAACTCAGAAGAATAACTTAAAGTATTCCTCGTCTATTTGTTGCCCATCACCGCTGCATCGTTCTTTCGGCTTCTCCCTGACCTGCAACGTGCCGCCACGTCGACGAACGCCAAGAAAAGAAAAGATAGAAAGCTCCCGACTTCTTCGAATGCGTCCTCTATCTCCATCAATCAAAAAGCACCTCATTCATCACTCGGGGGGAAGGGGACCCCCTCGATCGTCCCTAACTTATGTGGCCGGCTGACATTGGTCATTCAAAAAAACCTTAACAGCTGGACGGAACACCGCAGGCGGAAGCAGAGTCGCCACGCTCGTGGTCAACGGGCACCCGTCGCATCAGATATGCGGAAGGGCAAAAAACCTTAACAGGTGGACGGAACACCGCAGGCACACGCTCGTGGTCAACAGGCGCCCGTCGCGTCAGACGTGCGGGAGGTGCACACGGGAAAGACGGGCCATAAAGGGAACGATAATCTAGTCGATGCAATGAGGGTGTAAATTCAAACAAAACGGTGATCAGGTTTTGCTCATGTTAGTTTTGCGGTGGTCTCCCTCTCTACTTGTGATCACGCGCCGAGCCCAATCTCGTCCGCATGTGGCAGCGAGTGCAAGTTGCCAATCGCGACGTATGTAGGCTTGCTCTTGAGGAGCCCGCCCGCAACCTGCAAAACGTAGAGCATTTTCATTTTCATCCGTCAGCACACCCAACCCTACGAGGGGTTGGGTGGGAACGAGGGTGCGCACCTGAGAAAGATTGGCTCCGCTGACGCCCTGGATGCCGTCTAATACCGTCTGCACGCTCGCAGACTCGCCCTTGAGCACCTTGGGTCCAAACACACCGACGAACCCGTCGCGCCCCTCGACGCCCGACGCAAGTTGGAACTTGGCCCTCGCCACCGCACGCACGAGCTCTTCCTTACCGACCTTGCCCCCCGCAGCATCCTTGAACGCACCGACGACCGCCTTGGCGCCCTCCTTGAGCGCCGCGCCGTCGCTTCCCTCGAGCACAACGCCGATGAGCGTCGCGTCCGAGTACGGGAGGAGCACGCTGTGCGCGCGGACACCGGCCGGGATCGCAGATGCGAGCGGGGCGGCACTGGAAGCCCACTTCAGCGCCGATGCCGGATTCAGGTGCGCCGCGAGCGCGTGCAGTGCGGGAACCGAAGCAGATGCGGTGCTGCCAAAGCCGACAAACATCGCCTGCGGGCCGTGCGCGGACGCAACGCGGGCCACACCTCCATGGTACTTCGTCGCTGGCGCTGCGGGCGTCGTGGGAACGGGCGTCGCAGGGGCCTTGTAAGAGGAGAAGGCGCCCTCGAAGATTTTGGCCAGCGACTCGGTGGAAATGCCAGTGCCGAGAACGGCAATGCTGCTTGGGTTGCCAACGGCCTGGGCGTGTAAGTCTCGGACGTCTTCTGCGGTGATGTCGCCAGTAGCCTGGCCGTCCGCGTAGAGCGAATAGCCAAGGCCATTGCGGAAAGCCAGCTCATGGGCGAGCTCCAGGAGGTGGGTCGGAGCGGATTGAATGGCAGCGCTGGACTCTGAATGGACGGCGGGAAGTACATATTCGCTAAATTCGTGACGTGTAAACTTGGGTGAGGCGAGGAACGAAGCAAGGACGTCAATGAAATATGCCCTGCCATGGTTGTGGTCAGATATATGTGAGGCTATTGAGACACGATGACGCACTCGTCGCCACGTAGGAACTCGGCAGTGAGCGCTAGGTGCTCACGAGAGAGCGATGAAGAGAGGACACCGCCATAGAGCTCAGCTTCGCGAATGGTGCCAAGCGCAGACCGCTTTCTAGTGCTCTGAAGAGAAACAAAGTAAGTGCCAATTCGCTGGAGCCAACTCAGCGAGACAGAAAGCGGGTGTCATGACAAAACTCGGATAACTGCCTGGACAACAGCACCTCGCTGGTGTCAGGTCGACCTGCTGAGCGTGACAGGCTCTGGGGAGAAAGAATACCACACTACCGCCACGCCCATCCACGTGCGAACCCCGAAGTCGCAGACATCGGACTCGACCTGCGTGTTCATTGCCAACGCGTAACAAGACGCGTGTTTGGATGGACGACGCTACCCCTGGTTGCGCATGAGTTGAAGTAAAAAAGAAAACGCACCTTGAAGGCAAAATTGGAGAGTGCGTGCGCAACTCCGGGCTTGGACTGGTACCGACTGCCAGCCTTGAGCAAGACGGTGACGCTCGATGATGGCTGGGCATTGTCGACTGCAGCGACCTTGAACCCAGACGGAGCGTCTACGACGGTTGCAAAGCCACGTTTTGAAGCGCGGACGATACGACTCGCTCTCAGCATTTCTTTCGTTGCTTTCGCTTTGCTTTTACAGCGCAACTTTTGCGAGTTTACCCGACCACCGTCGGACTTCATATTATGTAATCAAACTCCGATAGTGACACCCAATCCGGCCGTGAGCTCTCTCGCCAGATCGTCCTCACCATCCTCGCCTTCTTTCTCTTCCTTGTCTTCTTCCACGCACCGCTCGCAGTCACACTGCCCGAATCCCCATGCACCTAGCTGCGAGCGCCGCGAGCGTACACCCAGAGATGGGTCGACATATGTGATAACGAGCTCTTCACCGACTGCGATGTCGCGTTTCGCAATAATCGTGATGCGCGAAAGTGCGGTGCGTTGGTCGAGGTGCCGAACAGATATGTTTGGGATACAGCTGTGGTTAAGATGGGAATGTAACGTGTACAGTCCGCCGTGCGCCTCGAGATCTATCGTAGCCAAGTTTCGTACGCGCTCGTCGTTATCAATAATAACAGCGATGATGAAAAAATCACGCACTGAGACTCATGCGCCCGAGCCCATGAAGGAAGCCGTCGTAAGTGAACAACGCATCTGCGACCTCCTTCGGAGGTGGCCGCTCCAACACCTTTGCGAGCTTTTTCTGCCAAGCCGCATCTGGCGGTCGCACGAAAGCCTGCACGAAAGCCTTGTGTGCAGCCTGCCAAGTCGAGCGGTCCGGCTCCGCACCCTGTAACCTTGAGATGCGCATATAGAGCCGACGCCTAAGATGTGGGAGATAAACGCGCGAATGACGTAGACCCACCAGCCACCTTTTGCTCGCTCTTCCATCCCGAGGTCTGCGAGCGCGCAATACACGCGCCAATCGTCGCCCATTCCTTCGCTCTCACCGCCGCCGCTACCAGCTCGTTGGCGTCCCTGTTGCCGGCGCGCAACGAGCAGTCGCGCGGTACATCGCGCGAGCGCATGGAGCGCCATCCACGTTTGCTTCCTAGCAAACGCAAGGAGGGGCACGCTCGCCGGGTTCTGCGCGGGGCAGAGTAGCGGATGGGTCTTCTCCGAGCGTTTGAGGCACAAGCGATTGCAGAAGCGCGCGGGGCACGCGCTCGAGCTTGTGGGGCAGCGTTGGACGAGCGAGGACGAGGACAAGATACGCTCTGTGAGCGGGGTGGTACAGTGGGCGCATGCTCGGGACGCGATCTGCAGGTCGTAGATGTCCCTGTAAAAAAACAACATAAACATACGGTACGAATGTCAAGGATGAGAGGAGGTGTGCCAGTGTACGCGGGGAAAGAGGGATTGTACTGTGGACTCACCACTCGGGCGCGATGACGAACGGATCCTCCTTCCACACAACTTGGCCCTCGGAAATCGGCTCCTTCGCGACGAGCCCTTTCCCTTTTATCCTATCGAAATACTTGACCTCGACGGCTGCCGTCCATTTAGCGATGTCGAGGCCTTCGACGAGCGTGGATGAAGGATACGCCTGCGTCTCAGTCGCAGCAGTCGAAGGTCCAGCAGGCGTATCCGAGCCCGAGTTCTTCAGGATCCGTCGCAGGCGCTTTTCGCTCACCGTCCACGTTGGGTTCTCGGAAAGTAAGAGAGCATGGAGCTTCGCGATTCCGAGCGCGGGATGCTCTTTCTTCAGAGATACGACGGCTGCCTTGAGATCCTCTTCGGGAGGCGAGATCAGGGCCGTCGACATGAGGAGATGACTCGGACGGGTCGGGTCGTTGCGTTATCCGATCGGGTTCCTTTCGGTTTTCGGTCGCTCGCGCACTGGCAAATGCTCAGCGCTCATCCGTCGTGATCCCGGGTTTCTCTGTCTGAGACCGTCTCCAAACCCCCGCTGTCCTCTTTCTGGTCCTTCCGCTTTCTGCTGGCAGGAAGTGGGCTCCGTTCAAATTCAAGAAACTTTGCTCCGGTCAACTGCATGCTTTCGTTTCCCTTTCTATTTTTCAGGGCTGTTCCCGTGCGGAGCGCGGGCGACCGCTAGTAGTAGAATATATATTGGCATGCCACTGACACCTCGCCATCATGGTCTGTGTAAAGGTGTTGTCATAATGTAAGGATATCTACAGCATAACGAGTGCTCTCACTGCACTCCAGGCTGTAGGGCTACAACAAGCGCGAGGGGAAGGGGGTTTAGTATCCCGATAGGTATGCTATGAAGATGGTGACGCAAGTGGACGCGATTGTGAGATGACCTCTAACGCTTTGGCCGGGAAGTCTGGAGGTCCGTGGTAAAATCCTGGATCCATATCCCCAAGTCGCGCCACTGCGCGGTCAATATGTGGGCCGGTTTGTTCCTTGAGCATATTGTCCACGAGCACCAGCCAGTCGTCTGTAATATAGGCTGGGTAGTTGAACCTGGAAATGAGACCGCAACGTGACGCAATTGCATGGAGAAGGATTTTTTGCGTCCCAAGAGAGTGTTTGTATTTGCGCCAATCAGATGTAATAGCCCGAAAAGTGCTGGTGTATAGGGTTGATTGAAATTCCATTGATGGGCCTGCGGATAGAAGATCCTTGAGAGCTATCAAGAAAATCTCGACACAAAAACCAAGCCCACCACCACTACGCAAATCCTGGAAACGCCATAACTGCCGTTGTACGACCTCTCCCTCACAAATGGCAAGATTCAACAGCGGGATGGACCTCATGTCCTTGAGTACCTCCTGGAATTGCTGTGGATTCCGTCCCTGTCCCTCAAGGATATCCTGGAATCTGGGATAAATGGAGCAGAAGCCCTCGAAGCACCGCCCAGGGAGCGTGAACAGTAATGCGGGGTTGTTGAGTAAGTTAACGGCTAGGCTGAATGGGAAGGGATCTGGACGGTCACCATCAAATTCAACACCAGGTAATTCGCAAATTAATTCGTGAGTTGCGACCTGAATTGAATGCTGGGGAGTGGAGATCCAGGCATCGAACAGTTTCAGATTTCGACCAAATAGGTAGCTATGTTCCATGGAAGACATTTCACGTTGGTGACTGTGGATGACCTCCTTTACCCGCTCCTCTGACAGGTCCGCGTACACACTGGGGAATAACTCCTTATGTATTTCCCATAGACAGTGCCATTCGCCGAACAGAGTCTCGTCGATTGCCTGCGCAGCACTTTGCGGTTCGCCGTCAATGCCGGGAAATCTCCGAGCGATCGATTCAAGGCTTGAAATGGCATTTTCCGCAGCTTGTTGCATTGGTAAATTGCAATTCAGCATCGACCGGGTAACAGTAATTGAGAGGCATGTCCAGCGCGTAACAAAGAACTGATCCATTCCGGCCAACGACGACTCGCGCGTCATCTCTGCCTTGCCTATATCTCGCAGCAGTTTCGCTATATCACCAAACCAGCGAAGTTCAGCATTGGCACAGAATACGAGCGATGCCGCGGTCTCGACACATGCCCGCGTACGTCTCCGCCATAGCTCATCACTTGGGAAGAGACCACGGTTCTTGCAGGACTCCAACAAGTGGGAAATGCGATGCGAATACTGAGCTCGCGCACAAAGGTGTCTCCTTGAACAGAAGCAACGACGGAAGGACGGGTTGTGGGAGCAACAGGCATTTGCAAGGGAAGGGTAGTGTTAGTGGAAGAACCACCCGCAATGCACGTTCTGACGGGACGTGTGATTGAACCAAAGGCACTGTGAACGATATTGGGGTGTGAAGAACGTCGGATGATTGGTATAGCAGTGGGCGAATTTGCGTCCAGGAGTTGTCCCGCGGCATATTCATCCCCTACTGTGTCCTTGTTTCCTTCTTCTATGATTTCGGAAACCTTCTTCCAGACCATTGTGCCCCATTCTGTGTTGAACGAGCCTGGGATCGTCATCGCAAGCAATTCCATTTCTGAATCCTCCGTCATGTTTTCGACCAGCCACCGAATCGCATGGGCATCTCGCCTGATCCGGTCCACCGTTTCTTCCATCGCAAGTTGCATCTGCCCTTTTACTATGTTTTGGCCAACATATTTCGATTGGCCATCACGATCCTTATACTTCCGGCCCTGCAGGGTTTGAAACAGATATCAGATGGGGCCAGATAAGGAATTCTGGCATGGTGACTGTGGATTTATCACTGGCGCAAAAGTCGTGAATATGTAGAATAAGCCACAGATTCCGATGGGAACAGCAGTACTCAGGCCAACTGTCGTGTTGATCTTCAGAACAAAGTCGACAAGCCCCGCGAAGAAGAGGAAGACAGAGACATGAAGGAGACCAGGTACGGCCTCCGCAACAATAGGCATGTACCATCCCTCAGAACCTTCATGCAAATATTGCCGAATCCGAGCACTCTTCAGGGCGTCGCCATATCGCTGGAATGCGTGCATGTAGTCGCGAACCCATTGCTGTACAAGAGTCGCGAGAAGTGCTGCGGTAAGGCTGAAAATGAGGGCCATGAACCAAAACGCATTGACGCGGATATCAGATGCGGATGGGTGGAAAGTCGGGAAAGGGGGAGGTGGAGTAGAAGGGATTGTGACCTGTGGGACTACGGAGGAGATCTGCTTTGAGATCTGGGTGAGAAGTGCGACATTTTGTTGCAGGTAGTACACGGTCTGATCCGCTGAGCTCGGCTTCAAATTCTGTTTGCTGTCGATTATGAATGCGGTGAGAGCAGCAGAAAATAAACCGGCCTGTAGTACAACTCATCAGAATTGTCGAGTTCATCGGATGAATGACATGAACAAACAAATATGAGGACACCATCCATATCGTCCTTCAAAGTTTGAATCTTCGACTCGTCATGGCTCTTGGCCTCTTTTCCGTAAAGGGCCCAAAGTGGGTTTGCACTGCCATCGAAGTCTCCTATCATTCGCTTTTCTTTGGGTTCCGGATTAGAGCTACCATTGACAGGGCCACCATTGATAGGTGGATCGTTAATGTCTCCTGTTTCTTGTTTGTCTCAGGTAATAGAAACTGACGATGGGGGTTATACACACGTGGATCAACAGTTGTGTCATGTGCGGCTGGTATTCGAATCTCAGTCTGAGTCTCGCTTTGCTCGCTTCTTGTACTAGTAGTTGCATGTCTGCTGGTACTACCGCGCTCATTCTCTGAATGTTGGACGTCAGCCTCCTGGATGCCGCTTCCTCTGGACCTTATCGGTAGAGGCAATTCTATGAATCGTCGGAGTTAGGATTCATGCAATGGTAGGAAGAGATTTGAAACCGCACGCTCAAGTTGTGAAACCAGTTGCTGGACGTCAAAGGAAGTACTCTGATTGGCAGGTACCGGTGGTTCTTGACCAGCGTCTTGTTCTCTCTGCGCCTGAGGCCGACGGGTACCGATCTCGTGCATCTTACTTGTTCCCACCTCTTCTTCAAGAATCATTAGCACCTCAAACCTAAGAATCGTTGAGAAAGGCGAGGAAGGACGCACCAGGAGGCAATGAGGGGAGATTCTGAGCCTCAATGTCGATGTGATGATCCATGGACCCAGAAGCCATTGTCACAAACACGAGAACTTACAAGGCTAGGGAGAGGACGTAGCCGTGGAAGAAGGGGACAAGGAGAGGTTTAGTTGGGGGCGTCGATGGTGAGGGTCTGGATCGCCCGAGTGGGAAGTGTGACCATATAAAGATGTTTGTGCCACCAATGCTCTGATCTCGTTGGGTTCGAAATACACAAGCAAGCTTCCCTACCACTATAGCACCGTGCGACTAAACAAATGCCGTGTGATTGCGTACCTGAGAGATGATGCCGTTGGCAGGGCTGTGCCCACGAGAGCAATCCATGGAACAATGGATAGACTCAAAGAACTGTTGGACGACAAATGTATGGGATTAATTTATGAAATTGTAGCCCTAGACTCCGAGTCGACCTACGCGACAAGAGCAGGTATTATTGCTCTGAGCTTGATGCGTGACGAATGTTCCATCATGTAACGTAGTGCTATACCCGCGCTGTCAACTCCCAACGTAATTGAGGTAGCTTGTTCCTTGTCAAGTACAGTGTTTCGTCCGTTCACCTTCGGAAGCAATGGAGAATGGGGACATTGTCCTTGTATTAGCTATTGACCAGCTACTACTCTGCTTCTCTCAAATAATGGTGTAAGAGCATCAATGACCTCGGTGAGCAGTGGCAACGGGTGTGCTGTGGGGGCACTAAACAGAGCGTTGGTGGGTGCAAGTGAGTGGTGCATGGTCGCAGCGGGGGTGTAGCGGGGAGCGTGGACCTGCGGTGTGGAAGTCATAAGTACTGCTGCAGGCAGTGGTGGTTGTGGTTGTGGCGCTGATGCTCGCAGATCGGGAGTGTGTGACAGTGCAGTGACAGCCACCGGGGTTGGTCTCGACGTACCTGGCACTTTCACCACCCGCCCTCGAGCGATGGCGGGGACACATCCGTGTCGCCTTGGACGCCGGGCTCGCCGCGATGGGGCTGCGGGGGGAAGGCCTTGTCCAGCTAGGTGGCAAAGGCCAGGAGGCCGGTGAACGCATGCTGTGGTGCGCAGAGATGCGCTGCTGCCATGGATATGACGGCCTTGCCGGGTCGAAATGCGCGATGAGACAGAAGATACCGTATCTGGGATACAAGGCCAGCTGGTTTGAGCACTTATTCCCAGTATCTGCGTGCTCCATGTCATACGAGCAGGTGACCTCACTAACACCACTTCCTCCCGTCCTGTCCTCCTGAGGAGTGTCCAGGGTACGCGTGATCTCGTTAAGAATGGCGTTGACGGCCGGTGGATTGTCTTTGTCATGTCAGAAACACATTCCGTAGAATTGAGCAAGTCTCAGGAATGGAGAGAGAGATTTCAGCCGGGACAACGCACCTTGAGCTTGATATCCGTATGGTTGATAACCTTAATCGAGAGAAACGCGTCGGTGCGACGGCCGAGCTAGAGGGGAGGCGCCAGTGGTCGCAAGGAAGCAGGGCGGGAGTGGGACGACGATTTCGTTACGCATGCAGGGACGGCGGGCTGAATACCTCCGCGGACATTCCTTGATCTCAGTAACTCGCAGACATAGACTCGGACGGCGCAGACAAGACGCCGTTGACCGATGGTGATGCTGCGAGTGGCGCGAGTGAAGAAAATGTAGGCTCAGACGCCATCATGGCATCTTCGTGTGGTGTGTGGTGAGGCATGTGGCGAAAATTGAGATAGGGATAAGTGGGGCGTGTCCCCTGCTTGCAGGATGATCTGTTGGTTGTGAAGTAGAGTGGGGTGAAGAGGACATACAGAGCGTCGCAAGACTTGGATTTCTCCGCCACAAACTTTGAGATTTGTGCTACTCCCGGACCTCTTTCAGTTCTATGTAGACGTGTGATAGGGTCGAGTTCTGATACATTCAGCAAATGGGGGGTTGCACCAAAGCCGACAGAAGTGTCAACCGCGGGAGGGTGAGGGGCCTTGACGATGGCACTGTGCGAAGTGGAGAACGAGGTCGACCTCGCGTTGGTGTTGGGCATCGGGAGGTGGCGCGCTGTGTTATGATGTTCACTGCAGGGGGTAGAGAGCCGCAATGTCTAAGGGTGCATGGAGTGCGTGGGGAACTTGCTATGACTGATGTCGCGTATGGATTCGTTTCAGTTGACCAGGATTTCGAGTCACTATCCTGTCTCCAGACGTCTCATCCCACAGCAAAACTGGGACCCAAGAGATTTGGACTGTTCAAGGTCACCGATGTTCTGTGTCCTACTAGTATGACATACTGCTTAGACTTGCCACTGAATTAGAAGATCCATAATGCCTTTCATGGATCTCTTCTCCCCCATATCATGTCCGACTCGAGACGACCCGGGCCGAATATAGGCCCAGTTGTCCTCCAGTGCTCTATCTTCTGCAAGCAAACAAGTCATTCTATGACGAGCGCGCTGTCTCGCCCCCACGCCCCCACCCCCCCACGCAATCTTCAACGGCCAAGCACCTGAGGAGCCAAGCAGGCCCGCTTCTCTGGCTTCACCTCCCTCTGGGACGGAACCAAACCCTTCACCATCCATACACTCCCCACAGCAAAGGGCCCCTTCATCAGTGGTACATGCCCCGGGGTGGCCGACCACTGTGTTGGAGCTTGGCTTGCGTGCATTGCCAACCTACTGGGAGCAGAGGAGTCTGATCTAAAGAGGGTGTAAATGCCCTGGAGGGATTTGGTCCACTGGACGTTCTCAACCGCGTGGGTCACATGGGAAAACTGGTTTAGGACATACCCCGACAACGTGTTGCTCCCTGGGCAATACAAGTCCTTGGTTCCATTTTCTGTGCTGGATTCGAGTTGTAACAAAAGACGTCCTTGTACGGATACGGTATTTGACTTGTGTATTTGATAATGTCCCAACAATGGTGCGTAGTCTGTCAGGGTTACCTCGACAGACATTGCTAAGATGATTACTTTTTCTCCATGCCAGAAAATCCCGAATTGTTTCTTCTGTGCTACTCATCGATCCGGTATGTAGGCTTCCAAGACAGTCGGAGGCGGGTCATCACCGGGGGCTGGGAGATTGCGATGCCATGATGGCCATATTCATGATGTTGCCTTAATCGATTGGAGTACGCTCTCATCATTGACCTGATATTTACCGCCACATAGAACCCCTGAGATAGCAGCACGCAGGTCGCAGGTGAAAGCCTTGACATGGACATGGACGTCGTGTAGCGAGCGAATTGCCTGATTCCCAATTTCCCACCACTTCGGGGCTTATCTAATCGTAATCGAGAGATCATGCGATCACGTGCTTAGCAACCTCTCTTATTTATTAGCAAAACAAAATGTGGTTTTGCGTGACACTACAACTGAACTCATGTCGGACTTACATCTAGAAGCTTTCTATGCAGAGTTAGACGCAAGAATGGCACTGCCTGATGACGACAATTGTCGTAACGTCTCAGAACGCCGGCTCAAGTACTGCATAACACCTCAGTTACTCAGAACACATTTGGCTTACCATCCTTGTTTTGCGAACAGTACTTCAAGCCCCTCTGGGCCCTTTCCCTCGAATGACAATTCCGTTTCTCCCCGTTTCTCCAGGGGGGCTTCTCCTACTGTGCCTGTGTATATATCCTCTCTCGCAGCCACCGAAAGCTGGTCTCACGTAGCACTTCTAGGCAGAGAAAGCGCAAGGCGTCACCAGTGTCTGAACAACCCCTATCGGCGAAAAGGGGGAAGCGAAGTTCTCCCCAACTGCAGGGAAGCAAGAGATCAGACACTTCTACAATCGCCAGTGCTCCAGTTCCTATACAAGATACGACTTCTGTCATCGAAGAATTTACTGATGTGATAGTTGAATCTCCCGCTAATAAGCGTGACAACAAAGCCAAACGTCGTGTCATTCTCGAGGAAACAAGCATCATCACTACTCCAGGAAACACACCGCATACCGGCACTCGTGCTCTCTCCGAAGCTCCTGTCGCCCGACAAAAGTTATCTGTTGCCACGACAGCAAAGCAGTCCGCATCGAGAAAGAAAACAGCCAAGGCCAAGCCAGAGCTCGTTACACCTGTAGAGTTTGCGCGGCGGTTGCAAGAACAGGAGACCACAACGACTTCTTCCCCCCTTCCGCCGCCACAGGCTGCTGATCATGACAGTCGCAAGGCAAGACAGTCGAGTACTAAGCTCCCGATCAAGACCGTTCAGCCGCCTCAATACCTCAAAGATCTTGTCATATTCTACACAGGAGGTGACCTTACTTATGCCTCGGCTAGGACGCGGGGGTGCATGAGTTATGTTCGTTTTCTCCTTATGACCTTTTCTGCTCTATAAGCATCTCGCATAGATTCACAGACACGGTGGGACCGTACTTCCAAAATTCGATCCTGCAATAGCCACGCACATCGTCACAGAAACTAACGAGAAAAACACCCTCCGCGCGCTCGCACTCAAGAGCCTCTCGGAAATTCCCTTAGATATTCCGACGGTAAAGTGGAGCTGGGTCATATCAGGCAAACCCATACCCGGTGAGAGGGACAAGCAGCAAATGGACTACGAATTCATGCACGCCGCGTTTCCGAGCCGCATGGATGCAGGACGCTCCCTGGCGGGCAAGGTTAAAGGGAAACAGAAGGCAGAGATTCCTGCGGGCCGTTCTATCGCCACAAGTGCTCCACAAACATGCGAAATTCCGTGCGTCATGTCTTAAGTTCTCCATCGATGAATCGTATGCTCATGTCCCTTTCGGCCCGGGGTGCGGAAGTCCACGAGCGGCTCCATCAGATGCTTCATCGTCACGCGGATCATCACCTGGAATTGACGATGAGGAACGAGGTGTCTTGTTGGAACAGCCGGCACCGGAGATCCACAGAGGAAGAGATACGCTGGTTCGCACGTCCCTTATCACCCTAGTGTCGCTTTCAGTGACAGGAACAGGCTGCTGGACCTGGTCGCAGTAAGTCACGCTCATTGTCGAGTGAAGGGTCTCTTCCCGTCAAGAATGTTCCGAACAAGAAGCTAAGAGTATGTGCCCGCCTGCCATGGTTGCCTCGTAACATCATCTCACGATTATGAAGGGATTCATCTGTGACGACCCTACGGGATCTAGTTCAGCCAACGCTATGCCATGCATAAACCAAGACATTGTTGACAAAGTAAATGGAATCATGTTGTACTGGGGCAACTCATCTATAGATCCTCTAGTTAAGTGAACTTGCGGAACTACACCGCGTAAAGCCTACACAAGACGACAAGTGGCGGGTGCTAGGTTACACCAAAGGTTCGTGTTAGCGGTGTGGTGTATACCTGCCTGGATCTTATGGCTACGCGTTGAACAGCGATCGCTGCTCTGCGGAAATGTGGCGGGCGAATAACCTCAGTCGAGCACGCCATGTCTCTGAATGGGGTTGGAGAGAAGACTGCGCTAAAGGTGATGGCAGCGGTGGTTTCTTGCGTCTCTCATCTATCCTGACTCATAAATAGATCATGGAAATCATCGAAACTGGTGCCCTACGGCGCGTCGACGCTGAAAGAACGGAAGATGTCGCGGCCGTCCAGCTATTTCAGGGAATATATGGTGTTGGTAGGTGATATATACTTCTCATTGGATTCGTCCTTTCATTCTTCCTGCCAGGGCAATCGACGGCGTATGCCTGGTACCTTGCCGGCTGCCGCACGCTCGAAGATATCAAGCACCGAAAGGGTGGTATTGAACTATCTCAGGTCCAAGAGATCGGACTGAAGTACTATGATGGTGCGCGATCACATGCGACGTGGTGGATGGCTTTGATCACAGTGCAACAGATATCAATACGAGGATGCCGCGAGAAGAGGCCAGTGAGATATTTCAGGAAATCAAGACCATCGGTAGGCCTTCCAATTGGGCAGTTGCCGGAACTATGACGGATGTGACGTGTCCCAGCTCTTTCTCTGGATCCCAAGTTATTTGTGGAGATAATGGGCAGCTATCGCAGGTGGGTCATGCAGAAACTCGCCCGGTGAAAGTGGCTCCATGCATGTGCAGAGGCAAATCTACGTGTGGCGACATTGATGTCATGATTACGCGTTCGTCGGACGATGGAAGGACACATGCTGGTATGTTCATCTCGAGGTCATGCCAGTGGGCTGTTCGGACGGCATGTTCTTACATCACTGGTCTCAACTTCTAGGAATTCTTCCGAGGCTATTATCTGTACTACATTCAACGGGCATTCTCACCGAGGACCTCTCGCTGTCGTCCGACGCCTATGAGAATTTAGAGTGCACATATCGCGGGCTTTGCATCCGACCGGGGAAACCTGGCCAAGACAATCAGCCAATCATTCAACGTCGGATAGGTATGAGCCGGCGGCTCGTCACTGGACCCGGCCTGATTCATCATAATCTATACTGGTATAGATATACTCGCCATCCCTTGGGAGAGTCGGGGCGCGGCATTGATATATTACACGGTACGTCCCATCCCGTCGTTTAGCTCTCTTCCCTCTAAGGCAGCGCCGGTTGCAGGGTGACGACATTGTAAGCGCTCATTCTGCCTCCGAACCTTCGATACCAACATTTGTGCCCTCGTGACCCTTGTAGTTCAATCGATCTATGCGCTTGAAAGCGAACAAGATGGGCTTCTCTCTCAACCAGCGTGGCCTCTTTGCTGGCGTCGTCCGCTCCACAAAAGATCGGTCTGTCAAGACGAATTCAGGTGAGCCTACTAGGCACTAGAGCCGGGTGTCCTGAGCCCCTTTCTTTGTGTCCGTTTCCCCCGCACCCGAAGGACGCCCATGTCAGTCAGTGAAGGACACTGTATGTGGAGGCGTCTTTTGGGTTGCTGATCGGGCTGGTTATCACCGTGGTGTGCCAGTTGTCGATGCGCCCGCCGCCACATGATTGAGACGAATCCCGGGCCACCAGCACGAGCGCTTATGTCATCCCAACTGGGGTGATTCAGATTCCCTAATATCGCAATCGGCTGGGCGTGCCGTGAGCTACAGCCTACAGGAACCCTCGTTTATTCCCCTCTCGGCAGTCAGCATACCCAGAGAATGGGATTCATTCGCGAGTTTCCATGTGGCGTTCCGAGGACCGGGGTAACCTGTGACCGCGTGCTGCGTGATCTATTATGGCTCAAGCGCCCAGAGAAACTTCCGCATGGATCTATCGGTGTTCCGAGGTTCCGTAGGCCTTTCTGCTGGCCCCTACCCTTCCGACACATCACGCGAGGCACCCCATTCCTATCAATTCACCCGTCATATGGCTCGCTTTTCACGCAAAGCGCCACGCGATCTTTTATCAGATTGCATCGCTTTGTTCGAACGACGGGTTCACGCCTATGCCCGAGGACTTCCCCTCCCAGTCCCCTCCCACGGCCAGCTCACTGGCAATGGACGCACTGTAGAGCCACAGCGGAGGTGTGCAGGGAAGGGGAAAGAAGAATGAATGGTCAACCACGCTGATAGGATCACACCGGGTGACATTTCTACAAGTAGCCCGGGGCGTCGCCAGGGGCAAGTCACCATTGTACTGTAGTGGTGATGGTGGTGGTGGGTGGTGACAAGTGGTAGTGGTGGTAATGTGGGGGGATTGAGTGGTGTCATTGCACAATGACGGGGGAGGGGTCACTTCCTCTTCCAGTCCTCTTCCTCATAACGTGCCACACCCCTTTGAACCGACAGCATGGGTCGTACCGCCGCTGGTGCGTGGGGCACAGGAGCCACCAGGACCCCGTGATACGTGCGCCAGTTCTAGGGACACAGGGGACGGGAACCATGGCCGGCAAACCTTGATCTTACGTTTCGGTGGCGCGTGGCGCTCGCCCGCCGAGACGGCTCTTTCCGAACGCAGGAGGTTCCGGCCGCCCAGTCCTCGCTCTTTCTTCTCTTGGCTTCTTGTACCTGCTGCGATCAGAAACCCGGGTATTGCGACGCGCGTAGTAGGGCAGGCACTGCATTTTCCTACTTACGCCTCGCCTTTGGGCGTCCTCTTTTGTTTTTATTTTCGGACCCTTTTTGCAGCGTGGGACTGATCATTAATTTCGACAGGGCATATTATCGCTTCTGAAACTGAGGAGGATATTTTTCGGATATTGGGTACGTCTGATCACACCATAATTTTGTTGCATCATTTTTTGCAAGGATTGAGGGGCGGGAGGCGCGCATATATTCCAACGGGGAGCGCGGGCGCCTGCTGCCAGGGAACAGCGCTTGCGCATTTCTTATCCAGGGTCGATTTGGCTGACGTGTCGGTTTCCATTGCAGGAGTTCCATGGGTGGAGCCACATGAGCGCGCGGTCCGGGCTTGAAGGGGTGGCGATGATGACAATTAGGGTTATTGCCTTGCTTTTCGGGGTCGTCGTTTGTTATCTGTAGATGCACAGCGGAGACAAAAAAAGCAACTGCTATTAGACGAAGGAGAGGGTCTGTTGGGGGTACCAAGGACCGAGCGCCGAGGATATGGGTTATTGTTCGGGGGACAAGCGATGATGACCAAGCAAGGAGCGGACGAAACAGGAAGGGCTTGGTACTGGGGGGCGATGCCACCAATCTCGAACGAGGACGTTATCATCGCCCAAAAAGTGGAAGTGATTTCATGAATGATTGTGGGATTGTATTGTAACTTGTAGGACAGAAGGACAATATCGGCACGGTAGGGCAAATGAAGTGCATGTGAACGTTTGGCCATAAGCTCGGGATGCATGGAGGTGTCAGAGAGCGGAAGTAAATCGGCGGGGTGGCTGGCGCCGGTTCTCCGGCTGTGGGCGAGAGGGCAGCCACGTGGAGCGGCGAGCCGAAAATGTGGATGGATGTGGCCGGGACCGGGACCGTGGAATTGCATTATTTATCTTGATCGGATTATTTATCGCGGGTTGTCAGGAATACTTAAGCACACGCCCGAGACCGGTTCCTTTTCCTTCCCCCGTTTATAAAAACGATTTCTTCGATCGTCTTACTTTCCCTCAACGATGGACGGGTCCCGCGAATACGACCTCTTTGTACGACAGCAACCTAAGCAAGCCAGGATGTGCGGTGTTGGTGGTATGTCTCTTTTTTTCATATGTACATATATATATTTTCTTCTCTTTCGAACGCCATTTTCATTGGGGTCCCTCGCTCACTGTGAAACGAAAAACCCCAGCCGATCGTCGACCAATCGACCCTCCACCCATCGTACAACTACGCGTCATCGACAAGGCTCGAAAGAATCTTCCTTCGCCCTCTCCTTCGCCCCCACCACAGCATCACCCACAGCCGCCGTCCCACCCCCATGGACACACCACCCACGAGCCTTCCGGGCCCTTGGACGCATCAATGCTCACTCCAGCTGGATTCGGTGCGGGGCCGTTCCTCCAGAATCCGTACTATTTCATGTTTGCAAGCCTCGCCAAGCCCGACGACGACACGGAGCTGCATTGGATGAAGGTGCGTTCGTGTGCCAACAATTGCGCACCAGGCACTCCCCTTTCCCCTTATTCACGACGTTCTTAACCTTTTCCCCAGGATGGAAAGACGCGATGTACCACGGGATCAGTCGTCTCGTCACTCTATCACCTCAAGGATTCGGAAAATGAGAATAGGGACGCTGGCTTCTTCGTCTTTCCGGATCTCAGCGTGCGTCAAGAGGGGTCTTACCGCCTCAAGCTCAGCCTTTTCGAAGTTGTAGGGTGCGTTCCCACACACAATCTTTCCTCTTCTTTATCTCTTCTCTTCACATTCATGCCTCCCCCGCTCCCCGAATGTGCCTACATTCTTTGTCTTGTTTCACATTCGTCACAACTCCCATATCTTTGACCCTAACAAGCGCCGTTCCTTTTTGCTTTTCGAGATTCGTACCTTTCCGTTCCGTTCCACTCGGGGTTCTATTTCATTTCATTGTGTCGTGCATTTTTTATTCCATGTCCCGTCCCACTCCTTAATGTTACTAAAATGAACATTCTTTTCCAGATCGAATGTCTATCACTGCAAATCCATCTTCTCCGCCCCCTTCTACGTGTACACTGCGAAGAAATTTCCGGGGATGGAAGGTTCGTCACTTCATACCTCTTAATGACCACGTCTCTCACGCATGATTGTTAGAGTCTACGGCACTGTCCTGTTCACTTGCTGACCAGGGCATCAAGATACGAATCCGCAAGGACATTCGTCAACGGAAGCCTCGCAGTGGCATGACGAACTTCCCAATCACAAATGGCCAACCCCTCGGCCCAGGTATTCCCATCCAGGACGAGGAGAGCGACCGAGACAGTGAAGCGCGGCACGATGATCACAGTGACACGACAAACAATCACAATTCGCTTTCTAATGTCACCACCAAGCCCGCAAATGGCCTCAAGCGACCCGAGCGGGAACCCGAGAAGGATCGTGAACGTGATTTGAAACGTCCTAGGGTGGATGAGGAGGAGGGTGAACCCGCGCCTAACCCGGCTCCGAGTACTGGGGAATGGGGAATCGACCCCGCACTTGCGCCTGGGGGTTCCTCCTCTGGCTCGTATGATCAATCCCGTTCCACGGCCAGCGTCCCTCCGCCTCCGCCATCTGCTCCTGGCTATCCTCTACCGCCCCCGCCACAACACCACTACGACCCTCCTCCCCCGCCACCTCAACATCACGCTCCCCAGCCGGCCCACCACACACCTCATCCAGCTCAACATCAACCCCCTCATCATTACTCAGCTCCTCCCCCACCGCAATCAGTGCACCCCACGCATCACCCTACGCATCCACCTCCGCCACCTCCATATCATACGCAGTATCCGTCATCTTGGCCTCCACCTCAGCATCCCCAACATCCCCCACATCCTCATCAATATGACCATTATTCGACTCACTACCCCCAGTATCCACCCCCGCCCCGCTATCCCTCAGGTGGTTATGACCCTTATGGACCGCCTCCGCAGCAACAGAGTGTTCCCGCCTATCCCAGTGCTCCTGGCTACTATCCCCAGTACAACAGGCCTGGAGAACCTTACGGCCAATATGCTCCACCGCCTCCGCATCCACCACCCCCCGCCCCCGGGCCGGAGTCCACCCCAGCGGGCAGGAATCCACCTACTTACGGTCAGTATCAGCCTCCGCCACCTCAGCAACCTCCACCACCAGGCTCTTCTTCACCAAACAACCCTTCTCGTACTCCATCTTATTCGTATCCCACACAACCACCTTCGGCTACAGCTGAAAATAGCAGCTACCCACCCCCACCTCCGTCAGCCCAGGCAGCACCTAGCAGTGCGGGTGGGCGAGCGAGCACAGCCCCCACCGCTCCTGCACCGCCACCGGGAGCGGGTGCCGCGAGTATGTACTACCAGAGCCACACTCAACCGACCCAAGCACCCCGTAGTTACACAACGCCGCCCCCGAATCCATACCCACCGACTCCTTACCATCCTCAACACGCTCCACCTCCCCCCGCGCATCACGCATCACCCCCTGGCCACTATCCTCCGTATCAGCATCCGCCCCACCCACCCCCGCCGCACCAGGGCACGTGGCCTGCGCCAAACTACCCTGCCGCACCGGCCCCCGCAGTGTACCCTGGGCAAAGCCCGAATCAAAACAGTGCATGGGAGAACGGTGCAGCCTCGGGACACAGTAGCGCGCCTCCACCTACACGCGAGACTCCCTCGACCGCCGCGCCTCCGGCGAACACGAGCACTAATACGGGCGGGCCGGGCCTTCAGCTCGCTCCCCTACGGGGCCGTGATGACCGCGGAGAGCGCGAGAGAGATCCGCGGGCGGACCTCAAGGATGACCGGGAGCGACGGAAAGATGACCGGGATACATGGGGAGGGCGTGGTGGACACGGACTAGGTGGCGGTGCGCCAAGCACTCTTGGGGGTGTAAATCGTCCTGATCGTGGACGGAAGCGGTTGAGCATTGGGAGCATTCTCGACTGAGGACTGAGTAAGGTGTGTTATTGTTTTTCATGAAGTCTATCAAGGAGAAAAGGAGTAAGAAGATTTGAAGCCGCTACTCTGTGTTCCTTTCCATTTTTGTGTGTTTATTTTGTACCGTTTTCGCTGTCTTCCAAGCTGCTGTTGATGTCTACACCTCGCTGGCCTGACTCCTCTTGTTTTTTCTCTAGCTCATTTACTTTTGACGTTAATAAGCCCCTAAGTGTAGCATTCATACATCCCGGCTCGACGAGTCAGTGTCGTCAAAGTGAGTGGCGATGGTATACCTCGTAAATATCTCATCTGGATTCTGTCATCACTCAGTCAGGTGTGATCATCAGTGGGTGGTGGATTGTATTACCATCATCAATTCTCGCAGCAGACTGCCAGAACCTTGAGCTTAAGGGATAAACGTTAAACGCTCGATAATATCCAATGGGATCAACCAGAATGGGATCAATAGAGTATGGAGACCCAGGAGTATGGATACCGGTAGTTTGTCATCACTCTTACAAACTCATATGTCCTTTTTCTGACTCCATCTCCGTCCGCCCCGTCCCTAGCCCGAGGCCATCGGCAACCGCGTGTGTGTGTGTGCCCAACGCGACCAAGTCCTGGCTATCAAACAACCAACCGATTAGTTGGGCCCCGACGTCCGAGGGTCCGAGGAATCCGACTGGCTGACTGTCTAGGTTATCGTCACGGTCACCCTCATTATCGTGACCATCATCATTCAGTACAGTATCCGTACTGTACCTGTACGCGCGCGTCCAATAACTGCGCTGAGGCTTCAGGATCCTTAGGTTTGTAAAAAACGAACGTGGCAGAAACCATATACAAGAACCGTTCTCTGACCTTTATCCGGGTCCACGGTATAGGGGCACGGTGCCATGGTTTCAACTGTTGCGTTGGCACTTGGCACTGTTGGCAGTGCTGCACTACAGCAGGACAATTGCCCGGATCTACGGGTCCACCGTTTTCTCTCCTATTTGGGATTTTGGGCAAGGCGCCTTGGTATGTCATGGGCATATGGCATGGGCGCTACATCCCTCCGAGTGCCGACGCCACGCGCTTATCGCCCGTGCCCGTGCCCATGCCCCATGCCCCTCACTGCCCGTGCACCGCCCTGCCCAGGCTGATTTCCTGGAAGTCGGTCGGACTCATGTCTTTCCAGCTTTCCAGTTTTCCGGATTTTCCTTTTTTTGTTCAATTTTCCACCATTACCGTGGGTTGGCTCTGCTTGTAATAGGGCGCACCGTACGTTAGTAGTAGGGGTGGCTTTTTTTGTCCTAGGACAAGTGGCCGGTTTGATTATCTCTTCACCACCCCTCATCCTTGTTTTATAATTAGATCTGCCACATCGAGTCGAGGCCCCATGGCCCCTTCTGATACTGATACAAGAATACAACTGTCAAAAACAAGAAAGGACATGACGACCCACCTGACCCTAGATTCGAGGTTCTCCTGGGCCTCACCGTTGGGAAAATTCACCGGTACAGTACGTATTGTAGGGGTTAGGGGAACGCCGTATGATAGGTGATTGGGGCGGTCAACGTCATTGTTTATCCAGTTATGGCGTTTGGGCCATGCCGGCAGAGCCAAAATACCCACGCGATGAATGACACGAGCGCCGCGTTGTCGCACAAACTACGATAGGGACCTCAACAGTCGTCCTTCTTTTACGAACCCTTCGCAACAAATCCACAAATTCGTATTCAAGTGTCCATTTCCCCATTGTACAGTAATACCGTGGACGGGTATTGTGTTCTCCCTCCCTCTTCGACTCTGCTGCAGGGACAAGGGGCATCGGAGTCCGTCCGTCTCGTCCCTTCCTTCTTTCTCTTCCGCTTCTTCCCACGTCTCTTTTTTCCTTATTTTCTTCCTTTATGGCCTGGAGCCCTGGACCCGTGATCCGGCCAGCATTAGATAGACAACCCCACCAAGGTCCAAGTCACGGTCTTTGCAGGTTGATCCGTGGGTAGGAAGACTGTGTATCCCCATATCGATCGTGATATTATTCCGGGATCCGATCCGAATACTGCCTTTCGCGACGATGTCAGAGGAGTCCATTCTCTCCATGCTTGCCCTTGTGGTTCCAAGATACAATAGAGTGCAGTAGTGCGCCCGCCGACTGGATAAAACGTTGAGCATGGTCCCTCGGCGCCACTTTCGCCTGCCTGGGAACTGTCCAAAAGAAGAGGCGCTCGTACGCCGCTGTCGTTTGCTACACCTTGCACACACTACCTCGGTACTACTAGGTTCATCCCAGGTCTCCTCACTAGAAATATGGGCCTCATCGCACAGCGATTCGAAGTCAAGACCTATGCAGTTCTAACTGATCTAACCGGTTTGCAATATATACGTGGAATTGACGGGACTCAGGCCCTGCACCGCGTTTTGGGACGTAACCAGAATCCAAAGGGCACGGGCACTCGGTTTCAGATAACTCCAGCATCTTTGAGTGGCGGGTGTAAAAAAGGAATGGAAAATTTGTACTATAGGTGTGGTTATTTGTCATAACTAACCAGAAGGCCGTCCTTTTCTTAACGTAGCCGACCTGATGTCCGTTAAAATGAACGCATCATTATATATGTGCACAGATACCGTAAACAGCTCCTAGCGTCGCTTTATTTGAAGAAACAAGGTCCGCTCGTCGATCATGGATTGCGAGGCCCCCATGGACAATTCTATACGGAGGAAGAGCCCCGTCCAGTTTTTTCAGGACTGATCGGGGTGGGTTAAGTTGAATATCCATCTAGTAGCTCCGAGACGCACACCAGACTGGCATATACAGTCAGCGCCCTTCTTTCCCTATGCCCATGGCAGGCCCACCTTCATTCTCCGAGTTGTTTCTGACTTTTGTATCCGAGTCACCGCTTCATGACTCGGATCGTGAGTGAAATTTCAGAAAACTTTCTGATTGCGTGGTTGAGCCCGAGCGAGGCCATGTCTACCGTGATAAATGGATTTGTTAGGATTGCCGAACTTTTACTACCTATCGCACTGTGGAGGAAGACCTCGGTGACGGCGAGCGTGCGCGGGTTTGGAAAGACATCACGCTTTGTAGAGATGCTTGCTGAATCTGGCAGCACTATGTGAAAAGGCGACGACTTGTCATGGTCGCAATGGGGTATGTCGTTTTGTCATCGGCTTTCAGCGTAATAAGAGAGATCGATTGAAGGCTTGGAGATGATGGGATGTGTTGTGCAAGTGGTGGCAACGTTTTTTTTTCACCGCACATGAATAACAATGTTCGTGTTCAGTGTCGACTTGAAAGAATGTTATTCCAGCAACAGGGAGAGAAAGAGCCACTGAGAGGGGGTTACTAGGTTCGAGGAGCGTACTCGTGAGTTATGAGGAAGAAGGGAAACCTTGTTGCAAGCAGAAAAGTCCACCTGATGACCATTCGGGGTGCAGAGAGCATGGATAATTGGCCTAGTCAGGGACGCTCCGGAGAGAACAAGCACCAGAACCGCTGCTAGTAAGTAGGCGGGAGAAATGCGAATATAAAGAGAAAATACCGCAAATGCCCAAAGTTGTTCTCACAGCGTCATGCGCAGGAAGTTACCATCCAAGCGCGTCTCGGAACAAGGTAATCTCCAATTCAATCCATTTGTTCAACCTACCCCAGAGGGATTCGGGGAATTGCAAGGTACATATAGGTCTCCCCACCTTCTGTTCATCCGGCTTGACAGACAAGGACAAAAACCCAATGGGAGAGAAGCTAAGAGTATTGAGTCCAAAGATCCAGTCAACGAAACTGATGCAGACTGTCAAAGCTACATTCCATCAAGAGGTTGAACGGAAACACAGCCATGGTCAGAGAGACGACAGCAGATAGTCGGGGGCTTGACTGTGTGGGACCAAGGCCAGGGTTCCAGGCGTAGTCAGTAAGGCAGGGGAGAAAA
>Ga0307510_10001514_pt1 | contig 25617 bp, 25 predicted proteins | sample 12_EM_MG_FD_207224 | JGI IMG/M metagenome (GOLD analysis project Ga0307510, IMG submission 207224) | Populus trichocarpa ectomycorrhiza microbial communities from riparian zone in the Pacific Northwest, United States - 12_EM | ecosystem: Host-associated > Plants > Roots > Unclassified | place... | reverse complement strand
GGATCCTGCTCAAGAAAACCCCGATCGGTGAGTATCTGCTGGCAGTCGGTGGCAACGAAGAGGCGGCCTATGTAGCTGGTGTTCCTATCGCCCGCACGAAAATCACGGCCTATGTCATCTCGGGCGGCCTTGCCGCGCTCGCATCCCTGATCCTGATCGGGCGACTGGGAGCGGCTGAGCCAATCCTTGGCAATCTCTGGGAACTCGATGCAATCGCTGCCGCCGCAATCGGTGGGGCCTCGCTGATGGGCGGCAAGGGCAGCATTCTGGGTACTATCCTCGGCGCCATCATTCTCGGCACGATGCGCAACGGTCTTACGTTGATGAACGTTCAGGCGTTCTATCAACTGCTGGCCACAGGCCTTATAATCCTCGTCGCAATGATGATCGATCGCGCGACAAGGGGACGAGAATGAATACTGAAAGCTTCGACATGAAGGCCGTCGGCCCGCGCATCCGCATGATGATGCCACTGCTGACGCCACTCGAGGCAAAGGTTGTCGATACGGTTTTTGCGCTGCGCGACTTCGGTGACGACACGTCTCTCAAGCAGATCGCCGACGATGCCGGCGTCTCGGAAGCCATGGTGGTCAAAATCGCCAAGAAACTAGGCTTCTCGGGCTATCGCGATTTTCGAACGGCAGTCAGTCAGTATAATCGCCAGCCCACGGCGGAAATGCATCAGGAGCTGTCAGCCGACGATACGTCGCAAGAAATCGTCCAGAAGGTGTTCCGCACGTCGATCAATGCTCTGGAAGAAACACTGTCGATCCTCGACATGGAGGCGTTCGACAGGGCAGCGGATTTGATTCACCGAGCCAAACAGCGCGATTTCTATGGGGTCGGCGGCTCCGCCCAGATCGCACGTGACGTCGCTCACAAGTTCCTTCGCATCGGTGTGCGCGCAAGTGTGTTCGACGATTCCCATATGATGCTGATGTCGGCGTCTCTCATCGCCGACGGCGACATCGCGATCGGGTTCTCTCATTCCGGCAATACCACTGCGGTGATCGAGGCGATACAACTCGCTCGCCGTAACGGTGCCCGCACAATTGCCGTCACCAATTACAATTCATCTGCGTTGGCACACGCGGCCGATGTGGTGTTGTGCTCTACCGCGCAAGGCTCTCCCTTGATGGGAGAAAATGCGGCGGCGCGCATCGCGCAGCTGAACATTCTTGATGCAGTGTTCGTGGCCGTCGCACAACGTGACTATCAGGCTGCCGAACGTAATCTCGAGCGGACGATGTCCGCGGTCACCTCCAAACGAAAAGATAGACTTCCATGACCTCCGCGCCTCTTGTGACTGTTTTCGGCAGCCTGCATTACGACATCGCCGTCATGGGCCCGGCCCGGCCGCGCAAGGGGGAAACGGTGACCGGGACATCCTGGCACCCGAAGAGCGGAGGCAAGGGCGGTAATCAGGCTGTGTCGTCGGCGCGCACCGGGGTCGCGACATCCATGATCGGTGCGGTCGCAGATGACGACTTCGGGCGGTTTCTGCTCGCCAATCTCAAACGTTGGAATGTTGACGATCAGTTTGTACGACGCGACGCGTCGCAATCGACCGGCATGAGTGTGGCGATCTTCGATGCTGACAGCGACTATGGCGCGGTCATCGTTTCAGGAAGCAACCTCACGCTCGGCGAAACGGATGTCGAGGCGGCGCAAGGTCTTCTGAGCAGGACGACAGTCCTGGTCCTGCAAAATGAAATCCCTGATGTCGCAAATGTCGTCGCCGCAAAAGCCGTGAGAAGCTTCGGCGGGCGCGTGTTGCTTAATGCTGCCCCCGCCAGGGAGCTTTCCGATGCGCTGAAGGATCAAGTGGATATTCTTGTCGTCAATGGCATAGAGGCCGAGATGCTCGCAGGTGTGCCGGTGGTTGAAACGCTTAGCGGTGCGCTGGAAGCGGCGCGCATTCTTGCCCGCGTCTACCCTGCAGCTGTCGTGACCGCAGGCGGCGCCGGCGTTGCCTATGCAAATGCCGAGGGAGACGAACTTGTCGTCGAAGCCGTCAAAGTCAAGGTTGAAAGCACGCACGGCGCGGGAGATGAGTTCATCGGTGTTCTCGCGGCGGAGATCGCCTCCGGTGCTATGATGGAGGACGCGCTTCGAAAGGCCAATAATGCCGCTGCGCGACTGGTGGCCACGCCAGAGGCAGAACGCTTCTAAAGATTTCTTGGAGAACCTAACCCGAGTACCTCGTAGCCGTCACGAAAGTAGAAGATCAGCAGCCTTCGCCAAAATGGGCGATGAAGCCTTCGGTTGGGTCTTGTAGCCAAGGCATTTGCGTGGCGGCATTCTCCGGCCAGACGACTTGGCCCTGATGGTCAAGCATCGGCCACATGTGAAAAAACATTGAAGAGTAACCCGTCGGGAGGGCGCTTAAGCTAAAGAAATGAATTCGGCTTTCCGGACCAACAGGGGTCACGATGTGCGTCTGATATGACCCAAAAGATGATCTAAATTTTCTAATAATTTCAAATCGTTGATGGTATTTTCAACGAGGTCAGCGTCCCGAGCCGGTTTACACCGTGTCTCTCGCTGTATCCACCCAGGGTGTACGCGATTATCGCAGTTTTCTTGCTTAATAACATGGACCATTGTTTCCAAATCCGGCTGAAAAACGCAGCTATTGACGAGTGGACTGACAGTCCTCGCTTCAGCTCAATTAAATAGCATTTACAACTATTGTATTTTCATGTTAATCGATCCTGTCGAAATGATCCGAGAGCATGAAAATGGCGTTCGTACGTCCTTCGTTGAAACAGGTTTCCGAGCTTGCCGAGTCAATTTCCCTCGGCCTTTCTGACCGGGAAATAGCGCAGTTTCTCTCGGAAATGGCACCTAGTTTCGAAGCCTACAGCATTCTCGATACGCTTGATGATGTTGTCGGAGAGACGAAATACGCTCGATCTGCCGGATATCGCCCAACGGGCGAGGAAAATGCACATGGCGCATGGGCGCGAAAGAGCGAGGTGACAGGGGCACCGACCGGGCCGCTGGCGGGAAAGACGATCGTCCTCAAGGATAATATTTCGCTTGCCGGCGTGCCGATGATCAACGGCTCGCCGACATTGGAAGGTTTCGTGCCCAATGTTGACGCGACGGTGGTGACCCGCATTCTCGATGCCGGCGGCAAAATACTTGGAAAGGCGACTTGTGAAAGCTTCTGCATGTCCGGTGGAAGTCACACATCCTACCCAGGACCCGTGCACAATCCATGGCGCCCTGGCTCCTCGGCAGGGGGATCGTCTTCCGGCAGTGCCGTACTGGTGGCAACGGCCGAGGCCGAGATGGCAATCGGCTGCGACCAGGGCGGGTCGATCCGCATTCCGTCATCCTATTGCGGCATATACGGCATGAAGCCCAGTTGGGGTCTCGTTCCCTACACGGGAATCATGCCCATTGAGGCAACGCTCGATCACGCGGGTCCCATGACTGCGACCGTCGCCGACAATGCTTTGCTGCTTGACGTTATCGCGGGTAACGACGGCCTTGATCCGCGGCAGTATGGCGGCGTCAAAGGAGATTACATCGGAGCCCTGAAGCAGGAGGTTGCCGGTCTTCGCATCGCCCTTGTCAGAGAGAGCTTTTCCTGCGCAGGCATGCAGCCGGACGTGGCGGCAAAGGTCCGCACCGCTGCGCGCAGACTTGCCGAGTTGGGAGCTATTGTCACCGAGATATCTATTCCGGAACATGTTACGGCAACGGCCGTCTGGACGCCGATTGCGGTCGAAGGCCTGACGACGCAGATGATGTTCGGCAACGGCATGGGGTTTAACTGGAAAGGTCGATACGACACCGCACTTCTCGACGCCCATGCGGATTGGCGCCAGCAGACCGATAAGCTGTCGGCATCCCTGAAACTCTCTATCTTGACGGGACTGTGGGGACTTCGGCGTCATAACGGGCATTACTACGCCAAGGCGCAGAATCTCTCGCGGATCATCGCCGCCGCCTATGATAAAGCTTTCGCCTCCTTCGACCTTCTTCTGATGCCGACATTGCCGCGAACGGCTTCGCCGCTGCCGGAAGCGGATGCTTCCCTCGCCGAAATTATCGCTCGAGCAGCGGAGTTGAACGTCAACACTTGCCCGTTCGACGTGAGCGGCCACCCTGCCATGTCCGTTCCATGCGGGCTTTCCGACGGGTTGCCGGTCGGAATGATGCTCGTCGGTGGTCGCTTTCAGGAGGCGACGATCTACCGGGCTGCGGCCGGGTTTGAAGCCTCGGGCGGCTGGCAGCATTTCTGAACTCGGCATCTCTGACAACAAGATCGCCCACCCGTTTGCCGGAGCCGATACGGCCACCCTCTAAGACCTGGCGCTGATATGATCCGGCTTTCTGATTTTTTGACGATGGTGGCGATCTGCGCCATATGGGCGATCAACGCCGTCTTCAGCCGCTATGTCATTGCCATTGCAGCGGTTCCACCCCTGTTCCTGTCGGTTGCGCGGTTTTCTCTCGCCGCCTTGGTTCTTGCACCGATGTTGCGTCCTGTACCCCGGCCCACTCTTCCCGTGGTCGCTGCGGGATTGCTGATGGGAGCGGGGCACTTCGGCCTGCTTCTCGTCGGCTACGGCTTGATCGATGCTTCGCTCGCCGCCATTCTGTTGCAAACGGGTGTGCCGGTGACTGCGGTGTTTTCCGCTTTGATCATCGGTGAGCGTGTCGGGCTACCCCGCATTGCCGGCATTGCCCTGGCGCTTTCGGGTGTCGTTCTCGTTCTCTGGCGGCCGGGCCAATTTACGGTGAGTGTTGGTGTCCTGCTGGTTATTTTGGCGGCCGCCTCCCTGGCGCTTGGCTCCATCCTGCTCAAGCGATTGCCTGATATGACGCCGTTGCGCATGCAGGCATGGACGTCTGCGACATCGATTCCGCCACTTGGCATCGCATCATATCTGCTGGAAACGGGCCAAATGCAGAAGGTTGCCACGCACGGCCTTGCCTTCGCCGGCCTGCTAGGTTTCTCCGCGCTCGTCGTCACCGTGATCAGCCACACCGCGTATTATCGTCTGCTGAGGCTCTATGACGCCAGCGCCATTTCTTCTTTGACATTGATGTTCCCCTTGATGACGGTGGCGCTTGGCATGGCCATGCTCGGAGAACGGCCCGGCGCCGCCTTCTTCATAGGAACAGCGATCGCACTATTGGGTGTCATCGTCGTGTTGCGAAATCCGGAGCGGATCGTCGCGCAACCGCGAGACTGAAGTCTCGCGGGATCATTCGGTGGTCTTCAGCAGGCTCTTCAGAAGTGCGCGCAACTGACCGACTTCAGCGGGCGCCAAGCGGTTCACCATGCCGCTCTGCGAACCGCTGAGGATCTCGCGCGATTCCTTGATCCTCTGCGCACCTTTGTCCGACCGGAAGATCAATACCTTGCGGCGATCGTGCAAATCCGGCGCGCGGTAGACATCGCCGTTGCCCATCATTCGGTCTATGATCTTGGTCAGCGATGTGGAATCCACAAAAACTTCGTTTGCGAGTTCACGCATGGAGAGGCCGTCGCTTCGATCGAGAGCTTCGAGAATACGATATTGTTCGATAGGCAAGCCGCGGGGCTTCAGCCGCATCTCGAGCAACAATTCATGCTCGCGGTTGACGCCCGCAATCAGCTTCAGCAATTCGGCAGATTCGCTGTCGGATAGCGCTTCCAAGAAATACTCTCCTTTTCTACTATCCATATTCCTACATTCTGAGGCCGTATTTCGCAAGCCAGCGAGTGACGCGGATCGACATACCGCAGATGCACAATAATTGGTCGGCAAGCCAGATATCGCAAATGAAACGGGCATATGTGACGTTTTGATTGCACAATAGCCAACTGGCACAAATCATGCGTGGTCAGCATGGCGTTGCGCTGCGAGGGCGCTGCACTTTCGACAAGCAGGGACTTCGATCATGAACGCAATAAAGATTGGTTTGCTGATCGCGGAAACCGGACCAGCCGGACTTTGGGCTCCTTCAGCGCGGGCCTGCGCCAATCTTGCGGCACAGGAAATCAATGCAGAGGCGGGGTTGCTCGGGCGACCGATGGAACTGGTGACGATCGACGTCGGTTGCAATGGTCGGACCGCCGCCGCTGCCGCCCGCCACGCGATGGATATCGAAGACGTCGCAGCCATAATCGGGATGTTTCCGAGCTACGCGCGCCAACCTGTTCTTTCGGCGATCGGCGATGCCGTCCCGTTGATCTATACGCCGCAATTCGAAGGCTTCGAATGTGACCCACATATCGTCACCACCGGCGAGACCTCCGCCGAGTTGATGGGGCCGGCGATAGATTGGCTGGTGCGGACCCGGAAGGCCTCGCGGTTCTTTCTTTGCGGAAGTGATTATCTCTGGCCGAGGTCATCCTTCGCCCTTGCCAAACGCATGATCCGCGATGCTGGCGCTATCGTCACGGGCGAGATGTATCTGCCGCTCGACTATCACCAATATGGCCCGGCTTTTCAGGCAATCCGGACAACGCATAGCGATGTGGTCTTGCCGCATTTTCTTGGCCTGGACGCCGTTCGTTTCAATCGTGCCTATGCGCAGGAAGGCTTGGCGGCACAGGCGGTTCGGCTTGCCTGCGCGGTCGATGAAACGGTTATCTACGGGCTGGATGAAGACGCGACGGAGAATATGTTCGTCGCTTCCGCCTATTTTTCGTCAGTGCGCTCCCGAAATAACGGTGCCTTTCTGGAGCGATATCACGATGCGTACGGCGATAGCCCGCCGCCGGCCAATGCCTATGGCCAGTCCTGTTACGAGGGGCTCTATTGCCTTGCCGGACTTGTAAAGGCTGCGGGGACCCTGGCAACCCGGCCGATACGAGCCGCCTTGGGCAAGGCGGTTCAACAAAAATCCGCGCGCGGCGACGAGTCTGCGCCCTTGGTGGGAGGCCGCCATCCTGTCCATATCGGCCGGGTCGAGGGATTCGACATCAGACTGGTGAACAGGGTCTGATCCAGGCGAGAAATTCCGCGCGGTCCTTTCAAAATATACTTGTATTTTCTTCTATTGTAATTACAGATAATGTCATGCGATTGCGAACGCACGGCTATTCGCAGATGTGCCCGACCGACACGTCTGCGAGCAGGCTTTGCTTTGCGCAGGCGGATGGCTGACGTCTCGACATGACATCCACGCTATGAAAGGAACACCATGGGCCACATGCTCGAAGCCATCGACATCTCGAAGTCCTATCCGTCGCCGAGCGGAAGCGTGCCCGTCCTGCGCAAGCTGAAATTCCATGCGGACGCGAATGAGTTCGTCTCGTTCGTGGGACCGTCCGGATGTGGCAAGTCGACGCTTTTCAATATCATTACAGGCCTGCTGGAGCCCGATGAAGGCTCGATCCTGGTTGAGAATCGTGAAACGACCGGCCATCCGTCGCCGAAGATCGGCTACGTGCTGCAAAAGGATCTGCTATTTCCATGGCGCACCGTCATGGACAACATCATCCTTGGCCTTGAAATCTATGGGGTTGCGAAAAAGCAAGCGCGGGAGAAGGCCCGGGCGCTGCTGCGTGTGTACCGGATGGAGGGGTACGAAGACAAATACCCTTCGCAGATTTCCGGCGGCATGCGTCAACGCGTCGCCCTGATGCGCACGATGATTACCGACCCCGAAATCATCCTGATGGACGAATCCTACAAGGCGTTGGACTACCCGCTGAAAATAGCGCTCGAAAGCGAACTGCTCGGCATCGTCAAGCAGGAAAAGAAGACCGTCGTTTTCATAACCCATGACATCGAAGAGGCCGTGACCCTGTCGGATCGCGTTTACGTCATGAAGGCTCGGCCTGGCGAGATCATCAATGAAATCAGGATCGATCTCGAAACCGACAGCCCGCTCATTCCTGAGCGCCGCCTCTCGAAACGCTTCAACGACTATTACGAAATGATCTGGCGCAACATCGGCATCTCGCCGGTACTGGCTTGAGACGGGCGGCCACGATGAGATCCATATCCGACACATCTTCGTCTTCCTCCGACTTCAGGCAAGGTCGTTCGCGCGACGACTCAACGCTGTTCAAGAACGCCTCAATCCGCCGCTACGTCCTTATCGGCCTGCAGATTACTATCGTCGTCGCGTTGCTGGCCTATTGGGAGATCGGCGCCGAGACCGGCCAGATCAGCCGGTTCCTGTTTTCGAGCCCCAGCCAGATCTGGGAGGTGCTCGCCCAGCGGATGGAATCCGGGGAACTGTTCAATGATATATTTGTCACGACGCAAGAAACGCTGATCGGCTTTCTCATCGGCGCGATTGGCGGGTCGATCCTGGGCCTGCTGCTCTGGTATTCGAAATTCATCTCGGATCTCGCGGCGCCGTTTATCGCGGCCATCGGCTCCATTCCGGTGCTTGCGATAGCCCCGATTACCATCATCTGGTTCGGCACCGAAATGCTCTCGAAGGTGATGATCGTCGCCTTCTCCTGCGTGGTCGTGTCTTTGACCACATCCTATCGCGGCGCTCTCCGCACCGATCAGGACCTCATCAACCTGATGCGCTCGTTCAATGCCTCTCGCTCCGTGATCTTTCGGAAGCTGGTTATCCCTTCCTCCATGACCTGGGTCGTTTCGGGCCTAAAGCTCAATGTCGGATTTGCGCTCATCGGTGCGATCGTCGCGGAATACATCTCTTCGGAAGCCGGTGTTGGACACATGATCCTGCTCGGCAGTTCCAACTTCGGAATGAACATCGTCCTCGCCGGCGTCGCGCTGGTGATGATCATGATGCTTGTCTTCAATGCCCTCATCAATCTCCTTGAACGCTTCATTCTCTCCTGGGAAAGGAAATAAACATGCGCATGACACTTCGCCTGAAGACACGGACGGCCTTGGCCTTGACTGCGATGCTCACCGCCTCCTTCGTCTCGCAGGCATCGGCCGCCGATACGGAAGTGCGGATCAACCAGGCTTTCCAGTCCCTGCTGTATCTCCCGCTCTACGTTGCCAAGGAGAAAGGTTTCTTCAAGGAGCAGGGCCTCGATGTGAAGATCGCGACCGGCGGCGGTGGCGCGCAATCATGGGCGGCGGTCATCGGCGGGTCTGCCGATTTCTCCATCCAGGATCCGATTTTCGTGCCGAAGAGCCGTGAAAATGGCGGGGACGGCGTTGTTGTGGCCGGCATTCAGGATGCGCCCACCGTGTTCGTTATCGGCAAGGATGCCACATCGCTCCAGGACAATCTGAAACACCTCGCCGGCAAGCGCGTCATTACGAGCCCCGAGCCCGATACGACATGGGCCTTTATGAGCTACCTTGTTAAACAGAAGCAGCTTGAAAAAGTGAAGCTCGTCAACGTTTCCATCGGCAACGAGATTCCGGCAATCGTCAGCGACCGTGCCGACTACGCGCTGGCCGTGGAGCCGCAGGTTACGCAGAGCATCCGGCAAAATGGAATGAGCTCGGTCTATTCGTTTTCGGCCAACAAGGACTGGTACCCCTTTGCCTTTTCAAGCCTGACAACCACGAAGGAATATATTGCAAAGAACCCGCAGGCGGCCCAGGGCGTCGTCACCGCCTTCGAGATGGCGTCGAGGTTCATCTACAAGAATTTCGACGAAACGGTCGATGTCGCCGCGAAATACTTCCCGAACCTGCCGAGGGAGATCGTCAGCGAAGCGGTGAAGCGCGAGATCGACGCGAAAGGTTACCCTGAAAATGTTCTCGTGACGAAGAAGGCCTGGGACAACAACCTCAATATCGCCCTCTACGCAAAGAACGTCAAAGCCTATCCCTCGGACGCAACCTCCTACGAGAACAATGTGAACACGGAGCTTGCGGCAAAGGCCAAGGAATTTGCCGACGCCAAGATGAAATAACCGTGCAGCAAAGGCGTGGTCGATCGGCCGCGCCCCTTTCCTTGGAGATTATTCATGACCCTTTCCCTGGATGCGCGTCTACAGATGATCGGCCCGATATCCGATGACGACAAGCGGGCGGTCCTTCCCACGGTGGCAGCATGGGCTGAACGCGCAAACAATGTCAGCCGGTTTGCCAATGCCTGGCTGACGACGGACCTCTCGCCGATCACGGCTTTCGTTTCGTCGGAGGCGCGCTGGCACAGACCGGACTGATTGTAATCGCCGTCGCCACAATGCCGCCAGACCGCACGCCATTTTCGAGTTGTTTTCATGACAGATATATCCCGCCTATCGATCGCTGAAGCTGCCGGACGGATCCGTGCAGGCGACTTGCGCATCGTCGATCTCGTTCAATCCTGCCTTGACCGGGAGGAAGCAACGCGTGACCTCGTTGCTTTCAGCGACGTGTATAAGGACGAAGCGCTGGCGCTTGCCGGGGCTCATCAGGTCCTTATCGAAAATGGATGCGACCTTGGGCCGCTTCATGGGATTCCCATCGCGGTAAAGGCGAATATCGGTGTCAAGGGCCAGCGGATGACGGCCGGAAGCGCTATCTTGCAGGATGGGGTCGAGCAGGATGACGCGGATGTGACGCAGCGGCTGAAGCGCGCCGGAGCCATCGTCATCGGTGCGACCAACATGCATGAATTCGCCTGGGGCGGCACCACCGCGAACCCGCATGTCGGACAGTGCCGAAACCCCTGGGACAAGATGCGTATACCGGCGGGATCAAGTGGCGGTTCGGGGGCAGCAGTCGCTGCCCGAAGCGCCTTTGCAGCCTTGGGAACCGACACTGGAGGCTCGGTGCGCCTCCCGGCCTCCATGAACGGAATAACCGGTCTTCGTCCCGGTGTCGGCCGCATCAGCACCAAGGGTGTCTTTCCGCTTGCCTGGAGCATGGACACCGTCGGGCCGATGGCACGCAGCGCCGAGGATTGCGCGACGATATTTTCAATCCTGTCCAAAGACAACTCCTCCCGGTGCGGATCCTACCGTTCGCTGAGTGGGCTTCGGATCGGTCTGATCGACGACTACGGGTTCAATGGCTTGCAGGACGATGTTGATAAGGCGTTCCGTGCACTAATCATCCTTCTTGAAGATGTGGGGGCCAGTATCGAGACGGTCGTGCTTGATCATCTCGACACGGCCGTCGATGCGCAGGTCATCGTCGATGCCGCCGAGCCGAGTGCTGTTCATGCAGCATGGATTGGCGAGCGGCCGAATGATTATGGCGAGGACGTCCGCATTTTGTTGCAGGCCGGCATGACGTTCACGGCCGTCGAGTATCTCCAGGCGCAACGTTATCGGACCCATTTGCGCAACCGGATGGATGCACTTTTTCAGAGGATTGATGTCATCCTCACCCCAACACTTCCGTTTACGGCGCCATTGATCGGCCAGGAAACGATCATGATCGGAGATGTCGAGGAAAGCACGCTGACCGGCAACATGCGCTTTACCTGCATTCCAAGCCTGTCGGCCTTGCCGGCGATCAGTTTCCCGATCGGTCTCGATAGCCTCGGTCTTCCTATCGGTGCGCAGATGATCGCCAGCGAAAACAACGAAATGGGGCTCTTGCAGATCGTTCGGCTATTTCAGCGTGACACGTCTTTTCATTCGGTTCTTCCCGCGTAAAGCTGGTCGGTTCAGAGTTCATGGTCCCTCGAAAAGGCAGGTAAATTCAAGAAAGCCTTGTCCGCAAACAAGCAGACAGGAAAAGTCCAAGCTGGCTCCTGGCCGCGTCGACAATGGGGCTATTTTTTGAACAGCGTTTACAAGCCCAGCAATTGAGCAATAGGATATTATCGGGAGCTTTGCTTCAGGCTTAGCCTACCCGTTCCAGCAGGCATTTTCCATGGCGTCCTCACCTTTAAATCTTCCCGATGACCTTCTTATCGACGCCGCCGACGAGCTGCAGGGCACGCCAGGGGTTGACGCTGGTAGCCGTCAGCAAGACCCATTTGATCGTCCGGTGATCAAGCGGCCCTGAATTCACAAAAACAAGAGAGGGAATTGATGACAAGCCTTTTTAAGACACTGAGACAGGGCGCGCAGCTTCTGCTGGCAGTGATGCTGATCGCTTGTGGCGGCACACAGGCCGTTCACGCTGGCGGGTTGAAGATCGCCATGGTCATGCCTGGTCCGATCAGCGATAATGATTGGAATTCGGTCGGCTACAATGGACTTCAGGCGGCCGCCAAGGCGCTGGGTGCAGAGGTCGCCTATTCGGAAAATGTCAGCGATGCGGATGCCGAGCGTGTTCTGCGCGACTATGCATCGCGCGGCTACAAGCTGATTTTTGCCCACTCGTTTTCCTATGGCGACGCCACCTTGAACGTCGCCGAGGATTTCCCCGATACAACGTTCATGGCGGGAACTGCCAAGGAACTCGCACCCAATGTCGGCAGCTATTCCAACCCCGATTATCAGGGCGCCTACCTGGCCGGCATGCTGGGCGCTGGGGCATCCAAGAGCAAGACCATCGGCTGGGTCGGCGGTATGCCGGCGCCGAATATGCTCGCCAATCTCCACGCCTACGAAGCCGGTGCCAAGGCGATGGTTCCTGATGCCAAGGTTCTCCATAGCTTCATCGGCTCCTGGTTCGATCCGCCCAAGGCTAAGGAAGCCGCGATTGCTCAGGTAGAGCAGGGGGCAGATGTTTTGTCCGCGCAGGGCGTCGGTGTGATCGATGCCGCAAATGCCAAGAACGTCTTTGCGCTCGGCGCCATGACAGATCAGAACCATCTCGGTCCTAAAGCTGTGCTGACGAGTGTTCTCTGGGATCTCGGTCCGCTCATCACTGCTGTCGGCAAAGCCGTCGAGGACAAGACGTGGAAGAGCCAGAACTGGTCCTTCGGCATTCCGGAAGGTGCCGTCAGGCTCGCTGATTTCCACGGGCTGGATACCGGCGTTTCTCCGGACGTGCTGAAGGCCGTCAAGGCAAAGTTTGATGCAATTAAGTCTGGCGCCTTCACCGTGCCGCTGGATACGTCAAATGCCGACTGAGAAGAAAGGTTTTCCGACAGCGTCCGGCATCGCGCCGGAAGCTGTCGGGGAGGCCGAGACGAAAGCTGCGCCGCTGCTCGACATGCGGGGCATCCGGGTCGCTTTCGGCAGTTTTGTTGCCAATGATGCTGTCGATCTCACCGTCAGGGCAGGCGACATTCACGCCCTGCTCGGAGAGAATGGTGCTGGCAAGTCGACCCTGATGAGGGTTTTGGCCGGTCTCCTGGTTCCCTCCAATGGCGAGGTGTGGATCAGCGGGAGAAGAGAGACAATAGCAGGTGCTGCTGAAGCCATGCGGCTTGGTATCGGCATGGTCCATCAGCATTTCATGCTGGTGCCTCCGCTCACCGTCGCCGAAAACGTATGTCTGGGCTTGCCCTCTGCTGGAAGGCTCATTCCCAATCTCAAGCAATGCGCCAACAAGATCCGGGCGCTGGCGAAGGCCTATGATCTGGATGTCGACCCGAATGCGCGTGTCGCGGATCTTTCGATTGCCAGCCAGCAGCGGGTGGAAATCTTGAAGGTGCTTTATCGCGGCGCTCGCATCCTTATTCTCGATGAACCAACGGCCGTGCTGACACCGCAGGAAACCAGCGGATTATTTCGTATCCTGCGCCTGCTTGCAGCGGAGGGAGCGGCAATCATCTTCATCAGCCACAAGCTCAACGAAGTGATGGCGTTGACCTCGCATGTCACGGTGCTCCGACACGGCCGCGTCGTGGCGAGCGCCGCCACCGCGGATACAGATGCACGCGGTCTGGCGCGCATGATGGTTGGGACGGATATCGCTTTGCCAAAACTGGAAGATACAGTCCCCATGGGCGCTGTTGCCGAAGACGGCAAAGGACCTGTGCTTTCGGTCGAGAGCATCGTCTGCCGTGATGCAAGCGGCGTTCGGCGCGTCAGCGGTGCCAGCCTGAACGTAAGGTCGGGCGAAATTGTCGGCGTCGCGGGCGTTGATGGGAACGGTCAACAGGAACTGGCCGAGGCGATCGTCGGCTTGCGCAAAATCGAAGGCGGCTCCATCAGCATAAACGGCCACGAGGTCACGCATGCTTCTGTCGCGGACCGGATCGACCTTGGTCTTGCCCACATACCGGAGGATCGCCACCGCACGGCATTGGTGGAGCCGATGACGATAAGCGAAAACGCCGTGTTGGAGCGCATCGGAGATGCGCCATTTTCTAGAAGCGGTTGGATAGACAAGGCGGCGATAGCATCGCTTGCAGATACGATCATCAAGGATTTCGACGTACGCACGACGGGCCGGGAGCAAAAAATCGGAACGCTCTCGGGCGGCAATCAGCAAAAGGTCGTCCTGGGGCGGGCACTTTCGCGTGATCCAAGTCTGATCGTCGCCGTTCAACCCGTTCGTGGTCTGGATGTTGGTGCCACCGCATTTGTTCATCGGCAGCTTCTGGCGCGCCGCGCCGCCGGGGCCGGGGTGCTTCTGATCTCCACTGAGCTCGATGAGATCCTCGCGCTTTCAGACAGAATCGTCGTCATGTTCAAAGGCGAGGCAATCGGCGAGTTGAAACGGGAAGAGGTGACCGTCGGACAGCTGGGTTTGATGATGGCGGGGCAGGTGGCATGAGCCGAACAGAAGATGCCCAATTGAAACGGCCGCACGTTTCCCCCGCTTTGGTCAGTAGCGTGGCTGCGGTCTTCGCCGCCTTCATGGTGGGCGCGCTGTTGATCGCTGCGGTCGGCGTCAATCCGCTGACGGCATATGGTGCGCTTTTCGATGCGGCCCTCGGCAGTCGCAATGGGCTGTCAGAGACCCTGGTGCGCACTGTGCCGCTTGCGCTTTGCGGTCTCGGCATTGCACTTGCCTTCCGGGCTGGCGTCTTCAATGTCGGCGCCGAGGGACAGTTATATCTTGGCGGCACTGCGGCGGCAGCCGTCGGCGTCGTAGGTTCCGCTTTTCCCCCTGTCCTCCTTCTGCCGGCAATGATGCTGGCGGCGGCGCTGGCGGGTGCACTCTGGTCGGGGCTTGCCGCCTGGCTGAAACTTCGTTTTCGTGCTGATGAGCTGATCACCACGATCATGCTGAATTACGTTGCGATCGATTTCGTCTCCTTCCTTCTGCATGGACCGCTCAAGGATCCCAATTCGCCGTTGGCGCAAACAGCGCGACTGACCACAGAAGCGCGGCTTCCCGCTCTTCTATCTGGAACCCGGCTGCACGCCGGCGTTCTTATCGTCGTTGTCGTCGTCATTCTGGCGCATCTGTTTCTCTGGAAGCGGGTGGGGGGCTTCCGGCTGCGTGTTGTCGGTTTCAACCCGCATGCTGCGCTCAATGCGGGGATCGATGTGCGTTACACTCTCGTGCTCGGCTTTCTGATCAGTGGCGCGCTTGCCGGACTGGCGGGGTTTGCCGAGGTCTCCGGCGTGCAGCGCCGCATGATCGAGAACCTTTCACCCGGTTTCGGTTATACCGCCATCATCGTGGCGCTGCTCGGCCAGACCAATCCGATCGGCGTATTGGCGTCAGCGTTCCTGTTTGCCGCTTTGCAGATAGGCGCGACGACTATGGAGTCGGCGGCAGGCGTGCCAAGCACGTTGACGACAGTCATTCAGGGGCTTGTTGTGCTGTTTCTCATCGGTAAATCCGCGGTGCCGCTTGTCTTGGGATGGCTTTCTCGCCGATTGCGACCAAAGGCGGTAACATGAGCATGTTGTCCGCTCTTACCGATCCGATATTTGCGGGCTTTCTTGCCGCTTCGATGCGGCTGGCCATACCGATCATGCTCGCCGCTCTTGGTGGGCTCTTTGCGGAGCGGTCCGGTGTCCTGAACATCGGACTGGAAGGCATGATGCTCATCGGAGCCTTCGTGGGCTTCGTCGTCACATTTGCAACTGGGCAATTGGCCATAGGGATTATTGCCGCTGTGCTCTCAGGCATTGCCGCCGGTCTTTTGCTCGGCCTTTATACAATAACGCTCAGCGCCAATCAGGTGGTGGTCGGAATTGCCCTGAACTTGCTGTCGGTCGGCGTGACCTCCTTCTTCTATCGCCTGTTCTTTGGCGCGGCCGCGGATCGGCCGCGGATCGAACCCTTCGCGCCTCTTGACTTCGGCTGGCTCGGGGACGTGCCGCTGATCGGGCCCCTGCTGTTTCGTCAGGACATGCTGGCTTATCTCGGGCTCTCCCTGATCGTCCTTACCTGGTTTGTGATGAAGAAGACGCGGTTCGGGTTAAATATCCGTGCCGTCGGCGAGCATCCAGAGGCAGCCGAAACACTCGGCGTCGATGTCGTTCACACGCGTTATATCGCGATTGCTCTCTCCGGTGGACTGGCAGCACTCGGCGGCGCCTTTCTGTCGCTTTCAGCAACAGGCGTCTTTCTCGACAACATGACCGCGGGTCGTGGCTATATCGCCCTTGCCATCCTCATTCTCGGTCGCAGACATGCCATTGGCATTCTGTTTGCAGCCCTTCTCTTTGGTTCCGCTGATGCGCTCCAACTGCGAGCTCAGCTTCTGCCCATCAATATACCACTGCAATTTCTACTCATGTTGCCATATGTCTTGACGATTGTGGTGCTTGCAGGATTTGCCGGCCGGCAAGGTACGCCCGCCGCACTTGGATTGCCCTTTCTTCGCAGCGGTTCGCAAAAAGGATGACTGACTATGCTTGATCTTCACGAAGCCACTTCGCCTGAAGTTGGGGAGGCGGTTAGCAAGGGTGCAGTTGCCGTGCTGGCCGTTGGTGCACAGGAACAGCACGGTGCGCATCTGCCGCTGTCGACGGATACCGTCATGGCACAGGGCGTGGCGCGGCGCATCGCCGAGGCAATCGGCGGCCTTTTGTTGCCGCCGATTGCCTACGGTGACGCATGGAACAATGAAGGCTTCCCAGGCACGCTGTCGCTTTCGCCAGACACCATGCGCGCGATCTTCATGGATATCGGCCGGGGGCTTTCGCGATCCGGGTTCAGGGCGCTCGTCATCGTCAACGGTCACTTTGGAAATCGAGAGCCAATCGCGCTTGCCGCCCGTCTACTGAAGCAGGAGACCGGTTTTCCCGTGTTTCATCTGGACTATCCAGGTATGGAACAGGCCGCAACCGACATTTGCGACAGCAAGCCCGCCGCGCCGACCTTCTACCATGCTGACGAAGTCGAGACCTCGATGATGCTGGCGCTGGCGCCTCATCTGGTAAGGATGGATAAGGCTGCAGCGGAATATCCGACATTTCCCGCGACATTCGGCATGGAGGCGATCAGTCTCAGTACGTTCAACAAATCCGGCGTCTTCGGCGACCCAACGTCCTCCACGGCGGCCAAGGGAGAAGCGCTGATTGCGCGTATCGTCGATGAGAGCGTCAAGCTTGTCGAGTTATTCCTCTCGCGGGAGCATAAGAAATTGTAGGGCGGTTAGGCGGCGCGCATCATTTCGTGGTGCATATGACTGTTGTTTGCGAAGCCTTGGTACCATTGCCAGCGGGGGAGTGCAGGAGCCGTCGAGCGTCTGGGCCCAGGTTTGCAGCGGGAGATGTGCACCAATCCTGCTCCGGCTTCTCCCGGATCAGAGCTCCAATGCGCTTCGCCGCTTGCTCGTCGATCAGTCCATGCCACATCCTTAACTTCGTCTCGGTGAACTGATATCGAATGGCGTGACGACCAGCTATCCGCAAGTCGCTGACAAACGATCTGCCGTTCTACAACCCACTACTGCAGATGTCGTGAAAGCCATTTGGCTGAACGATCTTGTCCAGGCGAGAGACATGCTCGGATTGTTTTTCTTCATCTCCGAGCTCACCTAGTACTCAACGACACTCCGTACGGCTTTGGAAGGTGCTCCTGATCCGGTCTAAGGGGCTGAGGAGGGCGGAGCTCCCTACGAGTGGTGCTCCGCCGACGGTTGCGACGAAACAAGCGTTTCGATCCGCTCAATCGTCGGCAGGGTAGCTCTTACGTCATCCGTGATCTTGAGGCGCACAGCCCGGGTTCCGAGAGGCTCAGGCCCCGTGCTGGTGACCAGAGCCTCATAGTTGCGGCTTCCCTCGGGAGCGACCGCATGTGCAATCACCTGCCGCACATCATCGCCCAGCTCTGCACGAAGACGGCCGTCTGACACGGTGATACCGCCGAGCTCGGCGTGCACCAGTGCCAGCACGCGGTTCGTGGACCAGGATGTCTCATATTCAGACCTCACATTGGGAAGGATCGGCGTTTTGTCGAGAGCGATGAACCGAGGGGCACCTGGCGCGAACTCGATCCGCGTCTCGTAGCTAATTATTGACCCGTGGGCATCAAGGTCGCCTTGAGCCTGATACGCCACCACCATACTCAGTAGACCGTCGCCGTTGTCGGCGGTCGAATAGTTGGAGTGAACGATGTGGTGTGAGCTGACCTCATTCGGCACGGCGGCGAACCATGCGACGAGGCTCTCATGGTCGCTCGCGAACAGATGGCCACCTCGGCGGCCGGAGAGGCGTACCTGCGGGTGGAAGATCGTCAAGTGCGCCTCCAGGTCGCCACCCGGAGCCTCCAGGAAGGAGAACCACCGGTGCGCGAGGTGAAGTGCGATGTGGTAGAGGTCGCGCGTTGTCTCGGGCGTCATACACGCACCAGCATGCTTGCGATTTGGGTCATAGATTTGTTCCTGTTTAAGCCGATTGGGCAGGGGAGCGTTCCGCAGGCACGGTGTCCATCGCAGCGGCGATGGCGCTGATCGCGTTCAGACGCGCCGACTCTTTGGGCATCATGAGGTTGATCATGACTTCATCGGTTCCATAGGCGTCCGCGAGATCGCGGAGCTGAGCGACGACCTGCGATCCCGTTCCGGAGATGAGCCTGCCCTGGTTGCGCTCGCGCACGGCGAGCTCGTCAGGCGTCCAGCGGTGACTGCACGTGGTTTCGAGGGATGGCACCCGCTCGAACGGCCTCATGCTCTCGGCGTGCGAAAGCCAGAGGTGAAACGCATCTGCAAATGCCTCTGCCTCTGCCTCGGTATCTCCGACGCTCACGAAGACTGCCACGACAACGCTCGGTTTTGCAGAGAAATCGGTCGGTCGGAACGCGGCGCGATAGGCCTCGGCGGCCCTCGGGCCGCGGGCGGTCGGGTTGATGAAGTGGGCGAAGGTGAAGCCAAGTCCCGCCTGCGCGGCGATCTCCGCGGTCGCACCGGATGCCCCGAGCACGAACGGCTGTGGTTTGTCGGCAGTCTCGGGCAGTGCCCGCATCCCCGCATACCGGGATCCGGGCAGGTGGTGCCCGGTCACGAAGCCCAACAGCTCGGAGACCTTCTGCGGGTACGGGATGCTTTCGCTTTTCTCGTCATTGAGAGCGGCGGTTATGCGCTGGTCGGCGCCGGGTGCCCGACCGAAGCCAAGGTCGATCCGGTTCGGGAACATCGCCTCGAGAAGCTGGTAGTTCTCTGCAATCTTCAAGCTGCTGTAGTTAGGGAGCAGCACGCCGCCGGAGCCGACGCGGATGCGTGTCGTCGCCGATGCGATGCGCGACATAAGGATCTCCGGTGAGTTACTCGCGGTGGCGGGCATGCCATGATGCTCCGACACCCAAAAGCGAGTAAACCCGTTTTCTTCCGCGTGCCGCGCCAATCGGACAGTGGAAGTTAGTGCATCCGCCGGGACGAGACCTTCGTCTACAGGTGAATAATCTAACATGCTCAGTCGCATAGGTAATTCCTCATTCATTTGATTTTCGGTCGCCTTCATCGAACTGCGCCAATTTATTGGATCGCGAGCGAACTCGCATTCAACCGAGGTCGATACGCGATCGAAGGCAGAGGGGACGGATCGCTCAACATCTTCCTGACGCGCGGCTAGACGAGTGTGAAGTGCGAGCACCAAGGTCATCGCAGCCCGACGGGCGTTGCAGCCCTATTGCGCCCAGTCGCCTTCGCCGCTCATGGTCACCGCCAGAAGTTTGTCCATGTCGACGTCTGCCGACCTGAACCAACCCGGGCGGTACTCAGTCCAGGTGATCCGCCAGAGTGCGCCGCTTCGTCTCAACCTCATCGGGTAATATGCGCCGAACATGCCGCGTTCCAGGTTGGACTGCGGAATGGTCCGCCCGACGATGATGGCCGCGTCGTCGCCCTCGATCACGCTCCCGAGGACCTGCCCGTAGTGCTGCATCCACGGCCATGCTCGCCGGAAATCCTTGAGTACGCCGATGATGGCGTGCCTCCCGGATAGCGGTCCCATTGGACGGAACGTGCCAGCTGCATCTTCCGTGTAGCATCCGGTCAGCAGGCCGAAGTCCGCCTGATCGATAGCCCAGCTATAGCGGGCGTAGGTGTCTTCGACATCGCGAACGTCACTCGTCTGTAGCTCATTATTTGGATGAACATGCCATGGAGCATCGACCTCGCTGACAATCACCGGAAGCGGGTCGCCCTCGGTCCAGATCTTCTCGTGGACCGGGAATGTCCAATCCGGTCGCAGTTCCTTCACGCCCTCGGTCCAGGTCAACTGGACCTTCAGGCCTGAGATCTTCCAGGGGTCAGTCGAAAACTCACGTGTCAGGTCGACGACGAAGACAACGCCAAAGGAGAGTTCCTTGGTATCGATCACGCGTCCTGCGAGGTAGCCGCTCCCGCGTGCCCGGGTCATGGTGCCCGCAAGGTACACATTGCTGGACGAGAGATGCATTTCCTGCATCTTCGCAAATGGACCAAACATCGCCGCAATCTCGACTGGACCAGCGAGATGACCACGATGACTGGCCTGCGCGGAAACAGAGCTTGTACTCAGCGCCTTCAATGCGTCGGTGTCACCCGTTCGCAGTGCCTGCAGCAAGCTGTCGATGGTGGCCAATCCGGCCTGATGTGCCATCGCGGATTCCGATAATGGTCTTTCAGTAGCAAGAGATGATGTCATGTCATGATCCTTCTGGTTCGTAGCTGTCACGACGGAAAGCTCATGCCGTTGCCCGGCTCGCCAAGGCCTTCGCCACCTTCGCGCTGCGGCCAGACCGTCTCAAGCCGCGATTGGCTGATCCGCCATTCACCGTCCACACGGCGATACAGGTCGGAATAGAGGCCCAGGAGGAGGAGCGGGTTAGGTTCAGGCTTCGAAGCCGTCTCGAAGTCGATCAGGTAGCAGCGGCCCTCTGCGGTGTCCGGACCGGTGATCCTGACCCAGTGATTGGTGACGGCATGCAGAAATGGGTAGTTGCCTTTGCCGTCCCGGTCGAAGAGCGTGACGGCGTCGCCAAGCCCTTTTCGGATTTCCTCGATGCCACGCATGCTGCCGACCGTCACGTTGACGACGGCATCCTCGGTGAAGACGCGTCCGAGCTGCTGGACATTGGCGCTGTCCAGGTAGTGGCTGTAGAGGACGCGCAGGTTGCGGATTTCCTCGATATCGAGGAGTTTCTGAATTCGTTCGTCGGTCATGATTGTTTCCGTAAGTGCTTTGATGGGGAGGTCAGTCGCGATTGGGCTCGTAGATCGGGTAGTCCGTGTAGCCTCGCGCACCCCACTGGCCGTAGAAGGTCTCGCGGTCGGGCTCGGCGAGTGGCCATCCGTTCTTCAAGCGATCGATGAGGTCGGGATTGGAGATGAACGGGCGACCCATGCCGATTAGAGAAAGGTGCCCCATTTGCAGAGCTTCCTCTCCGGTATCACGGTCGAAGCCGCCGGCTGCGATAAGGGTGCCGTGATAGAGGCCGCAGAAGGTTTCGGCGAAGTCGGCCGGAATGCCCTCCAGTCCCATGGTGATCTGGTCGCTCAGGTGGACGTAGGCAAGCTGGCGGGCATCCAGTTCGCGCGCGACCGCAAGCCAGGTCTCGGCTTCGTCGGCAAAGGGTCGCATGTCGTTGAGACGGCCGAACGGAGAAATGCGAACGCCGACGCGATTGCCGCCGATGGCGTCGCACACCGCGTCCACGGTTTCGAGCAGGAACCGGAGGCGGTTCGCGATCGACCCGCCATAGCGGTCAGTCCGGTCATTGACGGCGCCGTTGATGAACTGCTCGAAGATGTAACCGTTCGCTCCATGGAGTTCAACTCCGTCGAAGCCTGCCTCGATCGCCAGCCGCGCAGCGGCGACGAAGTCACGCGTTACCCGCGCGATCTCATCGGTTTCAAGCGCGCGGGGCGTGCTGGTGGGCACGTTTTGCGGCTTGCCATCGTCTCCGTAGGCATAGGCGTTGCTGTTCTCAGCCCGGGCGGATGTCGAGGAGACTGGTGCGCCGCCATCAGGCTGTAGCGAGACATGCGACACCCGTCCGACATGCCAGAGCTGGGCAAAGATCTTTCCGCCTTTCTCATGGACGGCTGCGGTGACCTTTTTCCAGCCTTCTGCTTGCTCTCGGCTGTATAGGCTCGGATTGAAGAGGTAGCCCTGTCCTTCTCTGGAGATAGGAGCGCCTTCGCTGACGATCAGGCCTGCGCCGGCGCGCTGGGCATAATAGAGGGCCGTCTGGTCGTCGGGAGTGTCATTGAACGCGCGAGCCCGCGTCATCGGAGCCATCACGATCCGGTTGGAAAGCGTGATTCCGGCAAGGTCATAGGGTTCGAAAATTAGGGTCATCCGTATTCTTTCTGATTCAGGAAGCGTTTTCAGGAGGCGTTCGGAACGATAGACGGGAAGGACGGGATCACGTGTTCCGCCAGATCGGCCATCAGTTCGTCGTAAGGGCGACGGCTGACCTTCGGATTGAGAGCGGCGTGGTTGACACCAGCGGCGCGAGCCGTCTCCAGAAAGTCGGCCAGGGCTAGGGATCCGGACCTGAATCCGGCCCGGATCCGTTGGAACGGGTGGTTCCGGTCCTCGACCAGGTCGAGATATCCGGCGATGCCGATGGGTTTGAACGTGTTCTCACCATGCAGCGAGCGGACGAGGTTCGCCCATTCCCGAGCAAAGACGGGGAGGTTCTCGACAGCAGGTGAGGGAGCGATGAAGCCGTCCATGTTTTCTGCGATCCACTCGATGGACTGCTGTCCGCGCCCGATTGCGATCGACGGCGTCCTGTCGAATGGCGGCTTGGGAAGCAGGTCGAGATGGCCATGCGATTTGCCGAACCGGTGTGACCGGAATGTCGGAAAGTCCTGGTCCGTCACGGTTCGGTAGATCTCGTACGCATCCCGGAACCGCTCGCCGCGGGTCTCGAAATCGATGTCGAACAGCGGATACTCGGCGGGCCGGTCACCGGATGACAGTCCCAAAACCATTCGGCCGCCGGAAAGATGGTCTAGGGAGGTGACCTGCTTTGCGAGGATTTTAGGTTCTCTCAGCGGCAGGACGATTCCTGCGGTACCCAAGGCGATCGACTTGGTAGCCGCTGCCAGTGAAGCGATGTAGATCAGCGGCTCGAATACCTGTCCCGTATCACCATAAGCCGGGTCGTAAAAAGGCACGTCACGCATCCACAATGCGCCGATTCCGTATTCGTCCGCCTTCTGCGCCATCTGCATATGGCCGCGCATTGTCGGAGCTGGAGTGTCCGGATGCGTTTCCAGCGGCAGTATGAGGCCGACGGTAAGGCGATCCTTGGCGAACAGGCGTCGATTGCCGGGGTGCTGAATAGGAGCGGCCACGACGACGCCGCCCGCAGCCTGCGGCTTCCAGTTGAGTGTCATCAGAGATATCCTTCGTTATAGCCTACCAAATAATGGATGTGCCACTGAAGATAATCCCCTTTGAATTCCATTCATTTCATCCTAGAATTCCAGAATGAGTAGCGAGAACAGATTTGACGGTCTTCAGGAGTTTGCGGAAACAGTCCGAACAGGCAGTTTCACGGCGGCTGCGTCCAAACTAGGAGTTACCGCCTCTGCGGTCGGCAAGAGCGTGTCCCGGCTGGAAGCGCGCTTGGGCACGAAACTCCTGCATCGCTCTACTAGAAGCCTCAGTCTGACCAGCGAAGGCGAAGTGTTTCACACCACCTGCATGCACATACTCGAAGAGCTCGAAAGCGCTGAAGGCACGCTATCCGTTGGGACAAGTGTTCCCGTCGGGCGCGTTCGCGTGGATCTACCGGGAGCTTTCGGCCGACGGCATGTCATGCCGGTCCTGCTCGACCTAACGTTACGCCATCCAAGGTTGGATCTGTCGGTCATGTTCTCGGAACGCACCGTCGACATATTTGCAGAAGCGACCGATCTCGCAGTGCGCATTGGCGAACTACGTCAGGATGTTGGACTGGCGGCAAGACGATTGGGAACCCAGCGGCTGGTGATCTGCGCGGCTCCAATATACCTTTCTGAACACGGCACACCGCGAGCTCCTGCCGAGCTCTCGCAAAGAGACTGCGTCGTGGGCTGGCGCAGCGAGGCGCGGGCGACCTGGCTGCTGAAGCGTGAGGACGGTCCGGTCTTCACTCAAGAAGCAAGGACCAGGCATGAGTTCAGCGATGGTGACGCGATGCTCAGCGCCGTGCTGGGTGGCGCGGGGCTCTCCCAACTTCCCACTTGGCTGGTGAGCGAGCACATCGCAAGCGGCGCATTGGTGCCGGTTCTCACGGAATACGCCGGAGCCGAGATGCCTATCCATGCAGTCTGGCCTCAGTCCCGTTACATGAAACCGAAGTTGCGTGTAATCATTGACGCCTTGGCTGAAGCGGCTTCGTCGAAAATTTCAGGGTTTCACCCATGAAATCGACCTCCCAGCTTCGGAAGATAACTACACTACCTGCGCAACGCGACGCCATTAAGTTCCACGACCTCTTGACCCATATTGCCATTTACATCGCACCACCGCCGATATGAATAAAACAGCCTGGCTGCTGCCGCCGATCAAGCGAGCGTCGATGAGCCAGTGAGGGTCACGAAGCCGCTGGAGTTGGCGGTGTTCGATGCAATAACAGGCACATACGACGAGGCCGCCAGTTGAAGGCTGTTGGTGTGTCCGTGAGCACCGCTGACCGTATAGATCGCCTTGGCACTATCATAGGCGGTCGTAAGCCCATCGCTTGCGCTGAAACCACCGAGATAAATGTGGTTGCGGTCTGAATAGTCACCGATCAAGTTTGCCAGCGAGCCCTATTCAACGGTCAGAGAGCCGCTGCCGATAAAGTCGATCTCCCCGGTTCCGGCTGAATCGGCATAGGCCAGATCGACTAGGCCGACTTGAATCTGGGTTCCTCCGGAACAGGTGTTATGTCCCGACAAACGCAATGACCTATTGCCGCGCTTCTGCAAGATACCGGCGCCGTTGCCACCGTCTTCAATCGTGCCCGCTAATATCCGGTTGAGAACCTCCGCGATCATCAATGCGCCGGTACCCAGCTCCAATGTCGATCCGCTATCTCCCGTCAGATCGTTCAGGTATACGCCGGAGGCCTGAGAAAGGTCGGCGGTAGCGCCCGCTGCTACGTCAAGATTGCCGTAGATGCGATGCGTGTTCGAAAGCGCAAGCATTCCATTATTGACCGAGACACTGCCGCCATAGGCATTTGAGGTTGTGAGCGTAAGCGTGCCCGTGCGCCCTTTATCAGGCCGCCACCTGAAGTGCGGCCTCGTCAATCTCGATGTCGCCATTGCCTGCCTTTAGCGCGATCCGGCCAGTTCGTCACTTTTACAGACCAAGGCAAAAAGTTCGAATCGATCAAGGCGGCGGCATTTCAGCCAAAACTGAATCCGGGCCACGGATCACGAAAGACGCGCCTTTGGCAAAAAGTTATCACATTCCTTTACCATCGAGCGCTACAGTCAAACTTCGATGAAAGTCCGGAACGACTGTATAGCTGGGGTAGCGATGCTTGGTGCGGAGATCGTAGCATTCCTTGAGGCGTGTCCGATGGGAGCACTTGTTTTCGGCGCTACTGGTTCAATTGT
>Ga0307510_10001513_pt1 | contig 25617 bp, 30 predicted proteins | sample 12_EM_MG_FD_207224 | JGI IMG/M metagenome (GOLD analysis project Ga0307510, IMG submission 207224) | Populus trichocarpa ectomycorrhiza microbial communities from riparian zone in the Pacific Northwest, United States - 12_EM | ecosystem: Host-associated > Plants > Roots > Unclassified | place... | reverse complement strand
CAGCACTATTCCAGCTGTGCCACTTCCCTTTCCCAATCCACTGATAACCCGATTCAGTCTACATCTGATGAATCCCCTTCCAAAGTGAACTTTACATCGAGGTATAAGAAGAAGGACACTTTGTTGCACAATGAACTTGAGGAATATTTTAAGCTGCCGCATGAAGATTTCGACTTGTGTAAACCTCTTGAATGGTGGGTAGGGTGGCAAGCTCAATTCCCAAACCTCTTCTGCCTTGCAAGGGACATATTTTCGATTCCTGGTATGTTCATCTTTTCACTTTGTATGTAATTTGGTATGCTTATGCTACTCTTTGCTAGGATCTGCTGTTGCAGTTGAACGGATCTTTTCTAGTGGCCGTGATACAATCTCACTGTGCCGTGCAAGCTTGCAGCCAGGGACTATCTGTACCCTAATGGTCCTCAAGCAGTGCCTGAGACTTGTGCATCATTGACTCTCCCCCCTTTCCTCCCCGTGCTCTGACTGGTCCCATCCCCTGTCCCACTGTCCTGTTGTGGCCAAGATGCCTGTAGGTACTAACTTGTATATAAACTCACCTCCTCACTGTGGAGGAATCCTATCAAATGATGAATTGTTTTAATCTTTTGTTCAGAACCTTTTTGCATGCATCATGAATCCTCCTTTCTCTCCCTCTTGCTCTCCTTCTCCCCCCTCTCTCCTGTTTGCACTGCCATCGCAGCTGTGATCTATACACTATTCTCTGCCACGCTCTCATCACACCACATCCCTTCCACACCGAACTCCAGCAGCACAAGCTTGCGATACAATTCACACTGCTTACAGCCTCATCCACAGCATTAGCAGTGTATTGCAGTCTAGCATCGAGCTTGTCCTTGGGTGCGTCAGGGGGCAGCCAGGTCCCGCTTCTGGTGCCATCCACCTTGGTGACTTGTCAGACACAGATGGGAGTGAGGGTGTGTTGAGCAAGCTGGGGAGCCACATGTTCGGCCTGCCCCCCTTGGTCAGTGGTGCCACCAGCATGCTACTGTGCCACATGGGGGCATGTGCATGCTCGATGGTGACAGCAGTCAGTCATCGGTATCATCAGCTGCAGCGGCTGTGGTGGCTGCATGTGTCCTCTTTACTGCTGTCTGCCCTTGATCACGCCCTCACAACACAGCCTGGTCAACAGCAACAGGACCACAACCACAGTGCAGGCGCTCCTCCACAGCCATCTTGTGTGCCTTCTTATCTCTCTTTGCCTTCTCTTCAGGACTGATGATCTTGTGACCTTTGGCATCACACTGAACTGGGGTTGCACCATCATCGCCCTCTGTCGCATCTGCCTCCTGGAGGGCAGTCTTCATGGCAGTTGGGTGTGGGGCATTCCATGTACTGATTGTTGTAGTGCAGTAGTTTCACTTTGTGGAAGGTAAATGTGTGTGAGTGAAAGGAAGCACATGAGGGTAATGGAGCGGGGAATCCCACTCTCCTAATGTCTGAGATTGAAAGCTATACAGTCATATATACTAAGATGGATGATACTGATAAGGCGTTTATCTTAGTAAAGTATTCGGGCACCTAGTCGGGCTTGTCACGGGTTGTTGGGCTGACTCCCAACACCCCCCTTCAAGCCGATACAAGTCCCATTTCTTTAACGTGTTTTTTATGCTTAAAGCCTAATAGCGCTTTAGTAAGAATATCAGCAGTTTGTTCTAGGTTGTGGATGCTTTCAAAATCAATAACTGCGTCTTGAACTAAATTGCAAACCCAGTGCCAACGAATAGCAATATGCTTCGCTCTCTTATGGAATACAGGATTTTTCGCCATCGCGATTGATCCCTCGTTATCGCCATGTATCTGCATCGGTGCGTTTGTTTCTAAGATGCCAAGCTCCATATGAAGACTTCAAAGCCAACATGCTTCCTGCACTGATTCAGACATGGCGATGTATTCTGCTTCCGTGGAAGAAAGAGCTTTTGTAAGTTGTTTCTTCAAGCTCCAAGTAATTGCTCCACCGCTAGCAATAAATACATAACCCAAAATCGATTTGTGATTGTCGGCATTACCGTATGAGGCATCTGTGTACCCAATAAAGTTTGGGTACTCTGTGTTTGCCTTGTAGACGATACTGAGATTCTGAGTACCAGCCAAATATCGCAGTATCCACTTAATGGCGGTTGTGTGTTGTAAACTGGGATTGGCTGTGTAGGATGCTAGCCTGTTGACCACATAAGATATATCGGGATGTGTTACGTTCGCTATATACTGCAATTCTCCCAGCAATCTTGTGAAGGAATTGCTATGATTACTGTCATTGCCTTCTGGATTAGGCACTAATTGTATGTTCAGATTGAGTGGTGTGGCAACTGCATTAATGCCACTTAAACCTTCTTTGTGAAGAATGGAATTGATATATCAAGATGATGAGATTGTGATAGATTCAGGAGTTCTGGTTATCTCGATGCCAATTATCTTTTGTGGCTCACCAAGATTAGTGACCTCCCATTCACGCTCAATATCAGTTTTAGCTTTATCCCTAAGATTGATTGTAGTTGCAAAGATTAGTAGATCGTCTACCCATACAGCAATAATCGCAAAGTCCTTGCCTATGTGCCAAATGTACATGCAAGGATCTGATTGCAAACGCGCATATCCACGCTTTCTCATCTTCGAATCAAACTCATGATTCCATTCATGACCAGCTTGTTTTAAGCCATATAAGGTCTTAATTAAAAGACAAACACGTCCACTGCCGTCATTATAACCTTCTGGTTGTTTCATATAGACTTTCTCTTTTAGGATGCTGTTTAGGTAAGCGCCTTTGATATCCATCTGATGAATATATAATTTGCGCTTTGCTGCAACTGCTAGCAATGACCTTATGGTCTCCATTCTGATGACTGGCAAATGCGTTTTGAGATAGTCGTACCCCAGATGCTGCGCGCACCCCTTGGCAACAAGCCTGGCCTTATACTTCAAGAGTTTCCCTTCCTTGTCTCTCTTTTTTGCAAAAACGAACTTATTGGCGATCGGAATCACACCTGGAGGCTTGTCCACTAATTTCCAAGTCCCCATGTGCTTCAATTGGTCAAGCTCTGTATGGATAGCTTGTTCCCATTCTGGCCACTTATCTGATGCCTTCGCTTCATGCAAGTTATTGCAGTCTTCTTCTTGAAGGACTGCGAATGCTTCTTCTTGGACTTTGACAATTCTGGCTTCTTCCTCGTCAGGGAAGGGATCATTCATAAATTTGTAGTCTGGTCTGATCCCTCTAGTTCTGCAAGGTTCCTCTGGATCTAAGTCTGAGTCTTCATTACTCACGGTTCGCTTTTTAGGTATAACGCTCCACATGTCTGTATCTGTGTCTCCTTCTTCCCCCCCTTCGTGCGGAGGGTTCTCCCTGTCGTAAATAGTGCGTGCAAGCGGATCGATTAGATATGAGATTTCGGACTGTACCCTACATTTCTTAGTTTTGACAGATGTTCACTAGCACACTTGTTTAGCACAGTACCCTAGAACCTTATTCACTTGTTATATACCATAGGTAGTTCGTTTTGTACCCTCAGTTCCCGTGTTTACCCACACGTTCTGAGGCCCAATGTGTGCCCGGAATTCACACTTTTAGACTTGTTCTTTTCTACAGGTTATGGGCCCTGCCCTAGCCCAATAAAATCCACTGTCATTGCTGCAACATGTCCAAGTACATTGCCATGTCCTACCACACCCTTGCCCTCCTTGACACTGTCCCCTATCTTGAAGAAGATGGGAGTAACTGGCCCACTTTCGCCCCATGTTTCCAAGAGGCTATGAAGGCCACATACTGGGGGTACTCCAATGGAATGACCACATGTCCCATTCCAAACAATGCCACCCTCCCCACAAACGCAGAAATCCAGGCCATCAAAGGGTGGGAACGCGAAGATGCCATAGCGCAAGCCCTCCTGTCAATGAGGCTCCCAGACTGGGTTGTACTTTCCATAGACAGCTTGTTAAGGCTGCAACGGGCCTTGATAGTACAACTTGTACTAAGAGTTCTTCTGGTGGCAAGTTATCAAACAAGTAGAGTTCTCTAGTACTGCTAGAGACGACTCAGAGTGTACTGGGCAAACAAGTAGAGGGGAGGGGCTATGAAGGGATTGACAATGGTTGTATTGGAAACCAAGTCAAGCTTAGGGCTTGACTGTCGAAATACTGAGTGCTTATATACAGGCACGTCCGTGCACGGACCAAGGTTTCTAGGAGAGGTACTACTAGTAATGACGGGACTATCTGTATTGTCATGATATCCACAGGCAAGTGCTGCAGTCTGTATAAGTGTTACAAGGGGGATGAAGCAAGAGCGAAATCATATGTCAATGGATTGCCTTAACTGGGTACTAGGAATGATGGGTCATTTCAAGAAGGGAAGCATTGTCATGATGCGATCATGACGACAAGATTTGAGATTGATCCAAGGTGGTTTGGTTGCCCCACACCTGTTACAGTCTAATGGGCGTCTGAAGTAAGCAGCTACCCTTTATGGTAGTCAGACTTAATGGTGACCCAATTGAGGGCCATGTCGCTATCCACATCCTCTGCGGAGCTATGCGTGGATGGGGGATTGTCTGCGGACTCTCCTGAAGAGGTCGACTGGTTGCTCTGGCTCTGGGGCGAGGTGCTGGCTATAGGCGATGGGGCAGCAGGCGTGATTGACTGGTAGCTGCCTTCTCTACTGGTGCGTTGGTGTATAGGTGCGGATGAGGGACTTGTCGGTGACAGGGAGTGCTTGCGGGATATAGGGCTGCTTGGCTGGGTGAGGTATGCTTGCCAGGTGTTACGTTCCTGGGCATTTGGCCCACATTTTTCTTTTCTTTTCTAACCGATATGTACTTATACGATCACATGACCTCGACTCACATGACCGCTTACTTGTACAACAGAGCCATCTCGTCGGGAACTTCATTGTTCTCTCCTCTTGTACGTTCCCCATTGTTCTCTCCCTATGGTAGTCTGTGACCACCATTGTTCGTGACCCCATTGTTCTGTGACGCCTATTGTTCGTGACTTCATTGTTCTCCTCATTTGTACGCTTAGTCAGGTAGCTGCCCTTTTGTATATAAGCTGGGCTTATATCCTAGAGTTGGGCCTTAAGCCTGACTTAGTTTGCAATCTATTGCGTTCTCAGTCCTTGTTGCTTGAACCACTATTTTTCTTTTATCTTTCTTTGAAGTAATCTTCAAGTCCTTGAAGTTACTTCCCCTTCCTCTTTATCTTCACCCAGACATTGGTCTTAGCGACCTTCTCACTTTTATCACCTTCCAAAGCACTTCAAGTTACTAAGGGGATCACGACCCTTATAACTTCGTCACTGCCACATATTTCACCTTTGCGCACGTCGCGCCTTAAGGTTCAATAGGCCTTAACACCAGGGTTTGATAGGGGACTCTTCCGGGGATAGGGTATGCGTCTGGCCTCTGGGGACATCAGGTTCATAGTGTGTAACTGGTTCTGGCTCTAAAGGCAGCGCGTCCTCCATGGGACTGTCTGGGTCTTCCAGCGGGTTCTCTATGAGTTGTGGCTTGTGATACATCTCCATTGAGGAGTACTCCCTTTGGTGGATATTCCAGGGGATGGGGACAAGGGGTTCGACTGGTGGTTGGACTGGTGTAGGCGAGTGCGTAGTGGCATCTTTAGGTGGGTCGCTGGGTGGTAATAGCGGTTGGACTGGTGGTGGCTTGGCTAGGGGCTTTGTGGTGGACACTGTGGTGTACGAGGAGGGCGAAAAATGGGGTGGATTGTAACATGAGGCCCCTCCTAAGGGAACCGTTTCCACACGATTACAAGCTAGCTGGGTCCTGAGTTCCTTGTGATGTCTAAGTGTGAAGCGTGCCCATTTGCTTTGACTGGGGTTGGGTAGTGTGAGTCCTCTGCCTTTTAGCAGGTTTGTCGTTGTGAAGTAGAGCTGGGGGTGAATGCATAATAGGTAGAGTGCTGTGTCCTTGTTGAGCTTCCTGAAGTATATGGCTAGAGTCCTGGTTTGAAATTTCCCTGAGTTGCGCTTCCATCTGTCGTCCAAAGCTATGAAGTCCTTGATAACTTTCTTGAGGACTTCCTTCCTGAGTTCTTCTTTAAGGTCCTGTGCTTTCTGCCTCCGTGATGGCAAGGAGGACTTCGTTGCTAAGAAGTCCGGCTTTAGTGTATTGGCCAGTGGTGTCGCTGTTGTCATCTGCTTCTTGTTCCTGTTCTGTTTCAGGATGTTGTTCACTTGCAGGATAGAGTCCAGTAGTGCTGGCTGCTGGGCTGTGTTCTCCCAATGTAGTTCCTTCTGACGCCGACGTATATATGGGCTGGTGACTGGGGTTCTGTACTGGGTTCTGTGGCGGGGTGGAATGTGGACTGTGATCTGCGATATTCATAGCGTTGGTGGCAGATAGCTGCGCTAATAATTGGTTCTTCGCTGTCAACTGGGACATCAACTCCATGGTGATGGATGACTGTTTCTTCTTCTCCTGGCTCCCAACTGGTCCAGTGGAGCCTAACTGTGAAGTCGTTTCTCCTGATGAAGGCGGCGAAGAGGTGTAGGTTGTCTTCTTCAGTGTGTACACGGATGAGTGCGATGCCATTGTCTGTTCCAAGGGTGAAAATGGTTGACGTGGGGAATCCTGAGCTGGGTAGATCTGGGTGTTGGGCCATTTAGCGGCGATGGACTGGGCAGTACTGTTCTTTGCACGCGCTATGGTGCAGGAGGGTGTGCTTGAGGGTGATATGGGTGGAGTGCTGAAGTGATGCTGGTTTCCTAGCGGCTGGTATGAATTCTCTGAAGCGGTATGGCTGGGGGAAGATGGCTGGGTTTCTGAAAAGTGAGCAGAAGAAGAAGAAGGATTGTTTAGAGGGATGGGAGTAGTCTGGTTGGCAGGGCATTCTGGGTATTCTTCTTCTGTTGTTGCCATGGCTTTTATGCACGAGCGAATTGCTGCGGGATGATCTTTGTAGAAATCTGTGACGAGGTCTTCCGCATTCATGTCTGACTTGTTGACCCATGAATCATGCGATGGCAAGTATCCTTTCCATCGAACTAGGTATTGCTTCTTTTTGGTTTGCCCAAAGCATCTTGACTGGAGGATTTGCTCAACTTCCCATTCTGGTTCTCCTTCTATGATGTCTGGGGGTGGTTCTATCCAGTTTGGTCCATGTGCTTCTGTTTCTCGATATGGCGTAAGCAGTGACACGTGGAAGACATTATGGATCTTCCAATGACTTGGCAATTCTATTTTGAATGCCAAATTTGAAATGATGGCGGCTACCCTAAAGTGTCCATACCGCCTTGGTGATAACTTGGGGGTGATGTTTGCTGGTAAGTTTAGATTGGTTCCTTCCAGCCAGACCTTGTCTCCTATGACAAATGGTTTGTACTTCAGCTTGTCCTTTATCCAGCTGTCTTGCGCTTTACATTGGGCCTCTTGGGTGGCTTCTCTGGCTTCTTTGATACTGTTAAGTCGTTTTTCCAATGTGGGAATGTCTGTTGGTCTGCTGGGCTGATGTACACATGGAGTGTATCCCATGATAAGGTCGAATGGGGCTTTCTTTGTGGTTGCTGATGGCCATGAGTTCTTTGTATACTGGGCTAGAGGTAGCCATGTGTGCCAATTGTTTTGCTGCATTCTGCAGAACATGTGGAGATATTGTTCCAGAGATTGATTTGCGTGTTCACTTGCGCCATCTGTTTGCAGGTGGTAGGCTGTGCTGATATTCTGGCGGATGTCTAGGAGGCGGCATAGCTCCTTTCCAAAGCGTGAGGTGAACTGGGGATCTCGTTCCAAGATGATCTTCTTGGGTAATCCGTAATGTGGTAGGACGTGTGTTAGGTAGAGTTGCGCAACTCCTTCAGAGTCTATGGCTTCTTTGCAGGGTAGAAATATGGATGCTTTGCTGCAATCTGTGTCTGTGATCGTTAGGATAGTGTCGTGGCCTCCAGAGGGCGGTAGTTTCGTAATGAAATCCATGGCAATGGTCTCAAAAGGTCGTGCATTTTCGACTGGGGTGATTGGTGACAGCAGTGGGTGGCTGGGATGAGTGTTTACTTTGTTCATTTGACATGTTGCGCATCCTTGAATGTACTTGGTGATGAAGGCTTTCATGTTGGGCCACCAATAGTATGGTGAAATTAATTGCAGGGTTTTTGAAATTCCAGGGTGGCCAGCGGTTAATTGGTCATGAAAGAGGGATGTTACTCCCCTCCTAAGTTTGTTGTCTGCCATGACAACCAGTGCATTTCCATGGTAATAGTGTGTTCCGTCTGCAAGGGTAATTTGCTTGAATGCTGCTGTCCAATTCTTGAGTTGCTTTTGATCTTGATATTGTACTAACTTGACTTTGCTATCCAGGTTGCTTTCTAGCGTGTCCCAATCCATGACTTGGATGTTTTCTCCATCTCTACCAGGCCTCCCATTTCTGGGGTGACTCCTGACCATAGAGGTTGCTCAGATGCTTGTGTGGTGTTCGCAGAAATATTTTTCTGGCCATACTGTGATGTCTTCATTTTCTGGGTTATTTCCATCATCATGGTCTTCACGTCTTGATAGACCGTCTGCTCAATTTGAGGCTCCTGGTTTGTATTCTAGTAGCATGTTGTATTGCTTGCATTCTGGTAGATATCCGGCAACGCGTGGTCCAATTTTCCTGGGGTCGCGATAGTAGCGGAGGTTTGCGTGGTCTGTATAAACGAGTACTGGTTTCTCAGTACCTTTGAGAAGGTAGTCCCAATTCCTGAGGCTGCGCATGATGGCCAGGAATTCCCTGTCGTCGATAGGATAATTCTGTTCTGTGCTGGTGAATTTCTGGGAGTGGAATCCTACAGGGTGTTGTGGTCCTGGTTTTTCTGTTCCATTGGGCCTCTAGATGGGTTGTCCTCTTTGATATAATATGGCTCCAGTTGCTATTTGTGATGCGTCGACTTCCAGTTTGAATTGCTTGCTTGGATCTGGTCGAACTAATACTGGTGCTTGCGTAATGCATTTCTTGAGTTCCCTGACTGCTGTTATGCATGCTGGTGACCATTCAAATGGTATGTCCTTCCCGAAGAGTTGTGTGATCAGGGCTGTGATGGAGGAAAATCCTGCGATGAACATGCGGTGATATCCCATGACTCCAATGAATGAGCGGGCTCCTTTGAGGGTTGTGATATTCTCTGGCCAGTCTATTATTCTGGCGACTTTGGCTGGGTCAATTGTTGCACCATCTTTATTGATGCGTACTCCTAGGAAGTCCATTGTTGGCTGCATGAAGATTGATTTGCTGAGTTTGAGGTGTAGTCCATTCTTTGCTAGTAGGTTGAAGGCATAGTGGAGGATCTCAACGTGTAGTTTGCTGTCTTTGAGTAGTGTTCCTACTCCACAGTTGTCCATATAACTCTTGAACATTTTCCTGATGTTGTGGACACCTTTCTTCTCGAAGTGTTGATAGAGTTCTTCCAGCATGAGGTTCATAAACCTCTGGAATGTCGGTGGGGAATTGCTCATCCTGAAAAACATGACTTTGGGCTCAAATAGCCCACGGCACGTTTTGAATGCGGCTTTCCATTTGTCCCCTTCGCGTATGTGAATATTGTTGTAGCCCCAGCATATGTCGAATTTACTGAACAGCTCCATTCCTTGGAGGTCTTCTATGCATTGGGCGAGATTTGGAAGGGGGGTGACGTCTTTTCTGGTTACTGCGTTGAGTGGCCAGTAGTTGATGATGTATCTCTTTTCTTTGCTGTCCTTCTTTGGGACCATGAATGTGCCAAATCCATATGGCGACTTGGATGGTATGATGTATCCTTTTTCCAGGTTTTCATCAAGGAATTGATTTTCTGCCTCCTGGTCTTTGAGGCTCATGGGGTACATTTTGCAATTGAATTTGTCTGGAGCTTCTGCTGTAAGCTCTATCTTGTGGTCGCATGGTCGTAATGGTGGGAATTTCTTTGCTTCTTTATCTGAGAAGAGGGCTGCATGTCGTTTGAATTCTTCTGGTAAGGTGATTTCTTCCTTCTTGTGTTGCTTGGTGTATTTGTGCGCCATTTCTGTTGCATTGTGGGTCCTGTTGACTTCCATAGTGTTTCTTCCGATCCATATGTCGGCTTGATCTTCTAGTTCTTCAATGATTGCCTCATGAATATCCATGGTGAGGTCGCTGTCCTGCTGTTTTGTTTGTTTCTCCTTGAGGTAACCTTGTACCTTGTCCCATGTGACTTTTTGCATTGTTTCAACTTTGACTTTAGGTCCTCTGAGCATTCCATCTTCCCAATTGATGTCGGGTTTGAAGGCTTTGAACCAGGGGTAACCGAAGATAAAGCGATCTCTTCCTAGGTTTGTGATGAAGAAACGTAGTGATTTTCTTACATTTCCTTTACTGATCATTAGGTCGCAGTAGTGGGTGATATATCCTTGTCTGTTGAGTGTTCCATTGACATTGTAGACAGGTCACTTGTAAGGGAGTTCCTTTGTTCCTAGGCGGAGTCTTTTGACTGTTTCTGCATCAATGAAGTTTTCCATGGCTCCGGTATCGAGGAGGCTGATCTCTGTGGTTTCTCTTTTATAGCTGATAAGTGCAAATCCGATTTGTACTGAGTTGCTCTTGTTGACAAAGGTGCTGTCCAGGCCGAAGACTTCTGTGAGTTTTTTGATTCTGTTGATATTCCATCCAGTGTCTGGGATGAGTGCATTAAGTGTCCTGATTTTTGTGTCTTCATCCATAGTTTGGATCTGTTCTTTGAGTGCATTTCCCATTTGTTCTCCAGTGGGCCTGGTCTTTGATTGTGATGCATGTGCGTCTCCCAACTGCTTTACATTGGGCTTCGTCTTTGGTTTGCATAGTTCCATGATTTCTTTGCGTGTGGCCTCATCAAATTTATGGGCGTTCTGTGTGACATATTCTTGGACCTTCTTTATGTCTGCTAGCGTTGGTATGCTCTTCTGTTTGTGTGCTGTTATGAGCTCTTTGATTCTCTTTGCGTCCAATAATTTTGGAGCAGGTACTGGAATTTCTTGATCCAGGTTTTCTTCTTCTAGGGTGCTGAATCTGTTAGCATGTTTGCTTTCTTGGATCCTTTTGGTAAGTTGGTTCATGGGTAGAATTCCCGTATCCAGACGGCTTCGCATGGAGCATACTTCTGTGACTTCTTGTCGATCATAATTGATTCGGTGCTTAACTCGACAGCTTCGAGCGTAGTGGCCCTTCTTGTGGCAATGGAAGCATTCTTTGCTTCTCATGAGCTTGTCTGGTGGTGGTACGTGCTTATGACCTTCATATTTCATATGTTGCATGTTCTGTGGTTGGGTCCCAAGACTTGTTCCATATTGTCTGCCCGAATAGCATATTGCGTTGACTTCTATTGGTTCCTCCTTTTTGGTCACTGGTTTTTCCTTAACGCCAAAGATTTCGTATAGTGCTTTGCAGAGCATTGTCTTTGCATCGCTTTCTGGTTGCATCATTTGTGCCTTCACTATCCCTGTTGGTGATCCAGTGGTGCCCTGGTGCGATCAAACTACAGTCGATTTAACTGCTCCAATATCTTCGGTTGTTGAGCGTCCTTTTGATCTACCAGTGGATCTCTGGTCTTGAGCATGGGGTGTGCATTCTTTGGCAGCAACCGTGGCATGTATCTTTGTGTTGTTCTTCATGAATGTCATCATGACGTCTGATGATCGGGTGGGTAGGAGGATGGATGGGTGTAGTGGGTTTGAGTGAATTAAGGTCTTCTCTGCATGGAGGGATAACAATGTGTCTGTATGACCCAAGGCTGTCTGACTCAGGCTTCTTGCCCTATTGTCTGCCTCTTTGTCTCAAGGGACACAAGCCCAAGAAACTTCACACCTTAGTTTGGCTTATGTGCTCTCCCACTTCAACACCCGTGAGGGCGCTCTGATCCTCCTACACAAGGCTTTCAACTCCAGGTAAGGGAGGTCTTATGCAATAGATTCACAAAGTTGTGGGATTACAGAACCACTGGCACTAACGTATGTGGTACTAGGAAGGTAGGGGGTATTAGCGTCCGTGGGGTTGTCTACTTGCCAAGCTGGTGTGTCTGGTAAGAAAGCTTGACTTGTGTTAAGGCTGCAACAGGCCTTGATAGTACGACTTGTACTAAGAGTTCTTCTGGTGGCAAGTTATCAAACAAGTAGAGTTCTCTAGTACTGCTAGAGACGACTCAGAGTGTACTGGGCAAACAAGTAGAGGGGAGGGGCTATGAAGGGATTGACAATGGTTGTATTGGAAACCAAGTCAAGCTTAGGGCTTGACTGTCGAAATACTGAGCACTTATATACAGGCACGTCCGCACACGGACCAAGGTTTCTAGGAGAGGTACTACTAGTAATGACGGGACTATCTGTATCATCATGATATCCGCGGGCAAGTGCTGCGGTCTGTATAAGTGTTACAAGGGGGATGAAGCAAGAGCGAAATCATATGTCAACGGATTGCCTTAACCAGGTACTAGGAATGACAGGTCATTTCAAGAAGGGAAGCATCGTCATGATGCGATCATGACGACAAGATTTGAGATTGATCCGAGGCGGTTTGGTTGCCGTGCGCCTGTTATGGTCTAATGGGTGTCTGAAGTAAGCAGCTACCCTTTATGGTAGTCGGACTTAATGGTGACCCAATTGAGGGCCATGTCGCTATCCACGTCCTCTGCGGAGCTATGCGTGGATGGGGGATTGTCTGCGGACTCTCCTGAAGAGGTCGACTGGTTGCTCTGGCTCTGGGGCGAGGTGCTGGCTATAGGCGATGGGGCAGCAGGTGTGATTGACTGGTAGCTGCCTTCTCTACTGGTACGTTGGCATATAGGTGCGGATGAGGGACTTGTCGGTGACAGGGAGTGCTTGCGGGATACAGGGCTGCTTGGCTGGGTGAGGTATGCTTGCCAGGGTTCGATAGGGGACTCTTCCGGGGATAGGGTATGCGTCTGGCCTCTGGGGACATCAGGTTCGTAGTGTGTAACTGGTTCTGGCTCTAAAGGCAGCGCGTCCTCCATGGGACTGTCTGGGTCTTCCAGCGGGTTCTCTATGAGTTGTGGCTTGTGATACATCTCCATTGAGGAGTACTCCCTTTGGTGGATATTCCAGGGGATGGGGACAAGGGGTTCGACTGGTGGTTGGACTGGTGTAGGCGAGTGCATAGTGGCATCTTTAGGTGGGTCGCTGGGTGGTAATGGCGGTTGGACTGGTGGTGGCTTGGCTAGGGGCTTTGTGGTGGACACTGTGGTGTACAAGGAGGGCGAAAAATGGGGTGGATTGTAACACAGCTACCCAACGGCAAAGGCACAATGGGACTGGGTCATCAGAAAATTTGGTCAGCCTGGATACGAAGACACGAGACCAGAAGAGGGACTCACTGGAGAACCCCCTGCAGTCATAGGACAGGGGGGTAACTGACAAAGGTGACACAGGGGCAAATGCCACAGCTACAGAGAGGAGGGCCACCACGCCCGTGATTGTTGCGCTCCGAAGGAGGAGCCGGCGACACCCCTAATCGCACAGGAACAGTCAGGTGCATCAGTGCAGCCCGAGACCAGCCCTGCACACCACACCCATGCTGCCGATCTTGAGGGGGAGGGATGCCCATTGGCCAAGGAAGGGGATACTCTTGTGCAAATCATCAGCGCGGAGGCGGTCCCATCCCGGCAACACCCACAAGCCCCGACCCAAGGTGTTCATGCGCAAACCATTGGCGCAGAACCATCGGCAATTCTGGGCGAGCTAGGAGCCACTGAGTGGCAGCCAGGCAACCCGAGTGCGAACACCCCCAAAGGAGTTGCTCATCCTGAGCCAGACTCAATGCCAGGGGAAGACATCGACCCAAATGTGAATGCGCCCATGCATCTAGAAGGCCTGGGGCCAGAAGTTATGCTGGAGGAGGGGGGAATCGCCGGGGAGAATGCGAGCGTCGAAGGGGACAGGGATCCTCTTGTCAAGCTGCAAGAGTCCGGGGTTAGCCACCTTGCCATGCCAGAGGAAGTCACGTTCCTCACCTCATCATCATCATCATCATCACCCACCACTTCAGATGCTGCTAGGACGCAGCACTCACCAGCTGTCAACACAGGGATGTCGGCAATCCCAATCATAGACCATGGCATAATTTTGGAACCACCACTGCATGACATGCTGCTGCCAAACAAGGGTGCGGAATCCCTTGATCACCATCCGTCCAAGCAGAGCCAAGCCACCACTGAAGTTGGAGGGCCATTGGAGTCACTCCTGGGCGAGGGATTGCAGCGCACAATGGGCAAGATAGTCCTGATATCAGCACAAGCACTTGAGGGCAAGACACCCATCGGAGAGGCGCACAGCCGCCCTCCTGACTTCCCTGACCCGCAAGGGCATGGCTCCATCATTTGGGAGCCAGCATCCGTCGTTCCGAAGGCCTGTGTCCATGTGCATAAGGCATGGAGGCCCATTCTTGACGAGGGTGCTCATATGCACACCGGTCTGTGGCCCAACTTGGGCATCGTCAGCACCAATCCGGACACCTGTTTAGGGTCAGTATCACTGCTCAAGGGGGAGCAAAACATATTCTCACCATGTGCGGGGAGCGAGCAGTATGCCTCCCCATGTACCCCTCAAATTTCCTTGTCTTCACCCTCATCCTTTCTGCCACCTGACACCCTCGTGCGTGAGAATCCACTGGGAGAGGGTGCTGCCACTGAGCAGCATGCCACCGAAGACCTTGGCCCAAAACATTTGAAGCCACCCAATTTGCGTGTTGAAGACCTGACAAAATCAGGGGGAGCGTCACTATCAGACGACTCACCTGTCCCCTTTGGCAGCCCTGGAGACCCTGATAGTCTTGGGTTTGCATTCACAGTCGCGAATACGGATGCGAAGGAAGTCGAAGCTTCGTGCGCCAATGCGCATGAATGAGGGGGAGCGTTGCCGGTCGCAGGTACTGCACCAGCCCTGACCGAGAGCACCACCAGCATTGAACCTGCTAGCAAGGCTGAAAAAGCCATCGCCGCTAAGCCCGAGGCATCAGTGCCCTGGGCACAAGAAAAAGCCAGGCGCGGACGTGAAGTTGACATGCCACCATGAGAGGTGCTGCCGCAGAAGGGTGAGCGATGCCCAAACAAGGGCAGCCAACGTGAACCCATTCGGCCACAGGGAGAGGCACCACAAGGGGATGAGGGCATGCTTGAAATACCGCCACGAAAGCATGAGCAATGCCCAAACAAGGGTGAATGCAAACCCGTACAGCTGCAGGGAGAGGTGCTGCAAGGAGATGAAGGTGCGCTTGAGATGCCGCCGCAAACCCATGAACATGAGCCCAACTGGCCGCCACAAGAAGTGTTGTGCAAGGACACCCTGCTGACTTGGGAAGCCAGCAACGCTGGGCAAGAGACCAAGACGCCATTGAGAAAGGGCGAACTTGAAGTCAGTGCACTGCCACAAGAGTGCACAAACAAGGGCAATTGCAAGCCCAGTTGGCCGTCACAAGAGACGTCCCACAAAGCCATCCCGTCCACTTGGGAGGGAGTAGCCCTTTGGGACCCAGGAGGGAGACCACCAAGGGAGCGAACCCTCAACTTGAAAGGGCCTGTTGAGGCCACAGACATCGCAGTGGGCATCGATGCCCCACAACAAAAATGTCGCACCAGGCATCGTCGCCCACAAGAAAATCCTTGGCTGTACAGAAGTGGTGTCAGTTTGCCAGTACCACCGCAAGGAGCCAACCATGCACTTTATCCTTATTCCATCACTCCGAGCTCCCGCTATCAAGAAGTCCACCCACTTTCGTTTCGAGGCCCATACAGAGGGCATGGCGTCGTCCTGGGCAATCCAGAGCAGAGACAGCACAACAAGGACAAGGCAACACGGCCGTTTGGTGGCCGTCACACTCGCGTCACACACCATCACACATGTCCCCACGCCATGCATGCTCTGGTGCACAGGCAGAGAGAAAGTTCAATGCGCAGCCACAGCTGCTCAATAAAATCCTTGCATGCCCCCATTTCTGTTAGGAGGCATTTCGCTGCAGTTCGCAGACTGTCTGTGAAATGAGGGGGAGTGTCATAAATAGTGTGCGCGAGCAGATCGATTAGATATGAGATTTCGGACTGTACCCTACATTCCTTAGTTTTGACAGATGTTCACTAGCACACTTGTTTAGCACAGTACCCTAGAACCTTATTCACTTGTTATATACCGTAGGTAGTTCATTTTGTACCCTCAGTTCCCATGTTTACCCACATGTTCTGAGGTGAGTAGCATACCCAAATACCATCACCAGTTCCCGTGTTTACCCACATGTTCTGAGGCCCAACACGTGCCCGGAATTCACACTTTTAGACTTGTTCTTTTCTACACTCCCCCCCTTGAAGTTCTGGCAGTTCTATGGCTATCTCTTCAGGTGGGATGGGATCGACTGGGTTTAAGAAACGGAAGTTTCTTGCAGTTTGGACAGTCTTCGTCGCTGCATTGTAGAACCTTACCACTTTCGAGCCCTTGTCGTATCTGATGTATGCTCAACATTGGGATTTAGGTAGCATCTTACGCTGCACATTCTGACCTTGTAGAAGCACCCAAACTGGTGTGCCAAACTTGCAGAGGTGAGAAACATCAGGTTTTTTTCCATACCAAACTTGATATGGAGTTCTGTTACCCAATCTCAGTGAGGATGTATAGGACATATTCCGAAGATATGCAGCATGAGCAACTGCTGGTTCCCAAAGGAACTCAGGTAACTTCGAATCCATTAATATCGCTCTTGCGAGTTCTACTAATGTTCTGTTCATTCTTTCAGCAACGCCGTTTTGTGATGGTGAATAGGGCGCTGTCAGTTGCATTTCTATCCCTTCCAAATGGCACCAAGTTTGCAAATTCTCATTAAGGAATTCCATTCCTCAGTCCATTCGGATAGTGCACAGGCTAGCCCCTCTGGCTTTTAAGTACACCATATATTCTTTTATCTTTTGCGCGGCCTGATCTTTTGTCTTAAGGAACTCGATTGATATATGTCTCACAGCATCATTGATGAGTAAAATATAATACTGATTGCCGTTTATCGATCATTTATCGTATTTTCCCCACAGATCAGTATGCATGAGCTCCCCAACTTTGGTTTCCTGCTTTGAAGTGGGACCATACAGGGCTTCAAAGAGTTTGGCTTTGGTGCACGCAATACAATCGGGTTTTAACAAATTGTGATCGACATTAAGGCCATCGACTAAGCCTAAACACACAAGTTTTTCAAGGCCAGAATATGCAATATGGCCGAAACGCTTGTGCCAAGTTTCCCATGGGACTGCAAGCCGCGCAGTTAAACAAATAAGATCATCAATAGGTTTTTTGTTGGAGGGTTTAGGAGCGATAGTAAATTTGATTTTATAAAGTTTACTATCTTTCCGTGTTCCCTTCACGATGGTAGTGTCCTTATTTGAATTCAAGATTACTTCTTGGTCTTCGAAATGGGCACTACGCCCAGGAGCATTCTCCCAAAGTAGGACAGAAAATAAGTTATTATTGTTGCAGGGGATGTGCAAAACGTTACTTAAACGAATCGTATTGACACTCCCGTCACACTCGGAATATAGATATACAGTGCCTTTGCCCACAGCAAACGCTTGAACACCTCCGATGCCAGTTACTGTAATGTCTGGCACAGGAAAGTATGTTTCAAACGCATCATGTCGATTGGTGACATGGACAGTAGATGCTGAATCAGCAATCCATTCAAAACAATCTTCATTTTGTGAGTCTGTGAGACTAGTAGTTACAGAGGAATACACAAAGTCAACACATTTCGGATCTTTTTCATGACAATAAATCTCGATTTTTTCATCTTCACCTGTGTTAACATCAGTCCCTGTAATGGACACTGCCAATAAAGAGACGAACGCTCCATGGATACTGGCATTATTCACCTCAGCACTGTCTTCCGCGCTGTGCGACTGCTTTTGCTTTTTATTGGAGGACTCACCTTCTTTGTCCTTCCCCTTCCATGGACGCTTACTACCGCTTGACTGAGGAACCCAGCATTTGTCCCCCTTGTGGAAGCAGTCGCATTCTGTGCACTTTTTCTGATTCAAATACCTGCAATCTTTTTTCTTGTGGTTGTCGCGCCTGCAATGGTTGCAGTGCAGTTTCTCGCGCAAGCTTGAGGAACCATTGGAAGCTCCTTGCCTCCTTTTACCTGAAGAATCCGACATGCGGTTAGCAAGAGACGAATTGTTCTTGTCGCTTTGTTTCTGAGCCTTCATATCCTGCTTCTTCTGGGACTTGATCAGATCGTATTCCTGCCTGATCATCCTGATGAGCTTCTGGGAATTGACGCGTTTCTTCAGGTCCTTGTCAGCCTCGTCCATGTGCCCTCAGACGAAGGGATTGGTGAACGCGTTCCAGGACCTAGGAAGTGACTGTGCTATAATGCATTTGAAAAACACGTCGCCCATCAGCTTGTTATGGTCACTAAACAGGGTCAGCTTATCCCAGCTTTTCTTCAGCTTAGCCAAATGCTCTGGGATATTGGTGCCCTCTGTCGCTCGGATCTCCAGAGTGACTTTGAGTTGATCTGTATACACCATATAATCGGTGCTTTTGTACATTGACTTGAGATTATCCCACATCTTGTGGGCCGTCCCACATCCTTGAGTATGTACCTTCTCAGATGGGGCGGTATTGTTATTGATGCACAGCTTGGCGTAGGCGTTGTTATATCGCCAATTCTTCGCGCCTACTGGGTCATGTGCTCGCTCTGGGCGCGGAACCCAACTGATGACAAAATTGACCACGTCGTTCAGATCGAACAACGTCATCATCGATTCAGACCACATCATCCAATTGTTCTTCTTGTTATCAAGGGTTTCTTCAATTTTCGTTATACTGGACCCCCCTCCCTTCAAGATAAGTGGCACTGCTGCCACGGCTTGCGATGCTACATGCGCAGGTGGATTCTGAGGGGCTGGGGCTGGCACAGTTGACTGACTTGGCTGTATAGCCTGTGTTCCCGCCGTCGCTGTCTGTGGCACTGTGGGTCCTGAATTGAGATTGAGGGTATTGGGGTCATCGATAAGGTCGTCGCCCCTGGCACCTCCAAGATCTTCATCTGCTATTGTTGCCTGATAAACAGGCTTGGGAACGTAACCATTGTCCATTGTGATAGGGATAGGTGGTTACAAACTAATAGGGGTTTTTCTTGTTTTTAGGGGTTAACACACTTGTGAGCGTTAGAATGCTGATAATATGATGATTGTGGATAATATAGATCTGAGGGTGGTTAGAGCCACCCAGGGCCCATAACCTTTCACTTTGTGGAAGGTAAATGTGTGTGAGTGAAAGGAAGCACACAAGGGTAATGGAGCAGGGAATCCCACTCTCCTAATGTCTGAGATTGAAAGCTATGCAGTCATATATACTAAGACGGATGATACTGATAAGGTGTTTATCTTAGTAAAGTATTCGGGTGTCACGGGTTGTCAGGCTGACTCCCAACAGGTAGTGGTCTCTTGTGGGAGTAAGAACATAGGGCTTATGGCTGTACCGTACTGTTTATGGCTGTATTAGCTGCCATACCGTACCGTCAACTGTCTGAGATTTTAGTTTATGGTATGGGTTGGGTTTATTTTCATACTGTATAACAGCCATAAATATATGGCCGTATGCCGTATATGGTACGGTACGCAGCCCTACTCTGTCTCTTCGCCCTCGCTTGCCCTTGCCCTCACTTGTCTTCACCCTTGTCCATTCTTGCCCTTACCACTTGCCCTCGACCTCATTGCTCGTCACCGCCATCGCCTTCTTGTTAAGGCTGCAACGAGCCTTGATAGTACGACTTGTACTAAGAGTTCTTCTGGTGGCAAGTTATCAAACAAGTAGAGTTCTCTAGTGCTGCTAGAGACAACTCTGAGTGTACTGGGCAAACAAGTAGAGGGACTATGAAGGGATTGACAATGGTTGTATTGGAAACCAAGTCAAGCTTAGGGCTTGACTGTCGAAATACTGAGTGCTTATATACAGGCATGTCCGCGCACGGACCAAGACTACTAGGACAGGTACTACTAGTAGTGACAGAGCTATCTGTATCGTCATGATATCCGCAGACAAGTGCTGGGGTCTGTATGAGTGTTACAGTGCTGGACAGCAAAAGTTGACAAAAAATATTAATGATGTATTTTTGTTCAAAACACAAAATAAACACTACTTTACTTTTTGCAAAATTTGATAGTTGGCCAACCCTAAAGTTAGGGTTAATCAATTGAAAAGTATATAAATTGACACCATTTGCCCTTGTGAATCCAATACCAATGTTGAAAAGGGTGAAAACTATCTGATAAGGGTGGGGCAAACCATGTGATAATGAGTCTGGTGCTCCACATGACATGACAATGGATGCAAAAATATCAAAAAACAATGATAACTGATAAGTTAAGTGGATAACGCATGAGAAATGAAGTGCCCTCAACTAATTCTAAGAGTTTTATTATTTCAAAAATATTGAAAGAAAATAGTTAAACTGTCTCCCAAAATTCCACTGCAAGTTGAATCCCATTGATTTAATTTATTCCCATACATTGGCTAACTACTGGATACAGTACTGGGGATGGTGCAAGCAACAGTACAGAGATGTACCCAAAGACCATCTTGATGTGGCAAAATATGACTGCTTACCAAGTTTGACTGGGAAGGCAGCCAAGTGGGCCATCCATATGCAGAAATCGCACCGGAGGGTCAGTCCAGAAGCAATGATGCCATTATAAACTAGATATTATGTTGAAACCCTGACCCCAATAGTTGGCCACCCCAAAAAATACGCGGGAAAGCCCATAAAGGGTGTTTTTGGACATTTTCAGCCCCCCTGATCACAATTCTGAACTCTATTTTTCTGAAAAAGTTCTGGTTCCGGCGCTAGGAAACTTGTCGACTTTTGCTGTCCAGCACTGTACAAGGGGGATGAAGCAAGAGCGAAATCATATGTCAGGGGGTTGCCTAATCTATCCTTAACCGGGTACTAGTAATGATGGGTCATTCCAAGAAGGGAAGCATTGTCATGATGCGATCATGATGACGAGATTTGAGATTGATCCGATGCGATCTGGTTGCCGCGTGCCCATTATGGTCTAATGGGCATCTGAAGTAAGCAGCTACCCTTTATGGTAGTCGGACTTAATGGTGACCCAATTAAGGGCCATGTCGCTATCCACGTCTTCTGTGGAGCTATGTGTGGATGAGGGATTGTCTGCGGATTCTCCTGAAGAGGTTGACTGGTTGCCCTGACTCTGGGGCAAGATGCTAGCATTAGGCGATGAGGCAGCAGGCGTGATTGACTGATAGCTGCCCTCTCTACTGGTGCGTTGGCGTATAGGTGCGGATGAAGGACTTGTAGGTGACAAGGAGTGCTTGTGGGACACAGGACTGCTGGGCTGGGTGAGGTATGCTTGCCAAGGTTTGATAGGGGACTCTTCCGGGGATAAGGTATGTGTATGGCCTCTGGGGACATCAGGTTCATAGTGCGTGACTGGTTCTGGCTCTAAAGGCAGCGCATCCTCCATGGGACTGTCTGGGTCTTCCAGCAGGTTCTCTACTGGTGGTGGCTCTTCGTACATCTCCATTGAGGAGTACTCCCTTCGGTGGATGTTCCAGAGGATAGGGACAAGGGGTTCGACTGGTGGTTGGACTGGCATCGATGGGTGTGTAGTGGCATCTTTGGGTGGATTACTGGGTGGCAATGGTGGTAGGACTGGTAGGGGCTTGGCTAGGGGCTCTGGGGTGGATGCTGAGGTGTATGAGGAAGGCGAAAAATAGGGTGGATTGTAACACTTCTGCTATCACTGCCACTTCACCATGTCAACACACTGATGTTTGACACCAACACACCAGCATCTACGCTTCTCCCGGTCCTCATCTGCACGTTCTCAAATCTTTGGGATCATGGCCTTTCTCCCTCTCCCTCCCTCTCTTGTCACCTGGGGAACATCCCCAAACTTGGCACACAGGCACCATTCTGCATTACAAAGGGAAACCTTGTGATTACTGGAGCCCACCCCTCTACCCCTCAAACCCTCCATGCTGCACTCCCTCACATCATGACACTGCTCAATACTGCCTTTGGCCTGTCCGCAAAATCCCAAATCACACAAATTAGGGCCAATGTCAAATGGTCCAAAATCCTTATCAACGGCGTCCCAACTGGAGGTCCTGACTCAGCAAATGTATACTCACCAGATACTTGCCACACCTTGCTCACAGCCAACAACCCTTCCTATGCTGCACTTACCATCATGCAGAAACCCAGCTGGGTTTGCTCCCCTACCTCCTACAAACCTAATTCCATCTCTTCACTCTCAGTGGCTTTTGAGGACCCTGACAGATCAAAATTGAAGACTAGTGGTTTGCAGGGCCGGGCTGGGCCCAAATGCCCCGGCTTGGACTCGGCTTGGTAGGGCTCAGGCTCATGAAAATGTGGAGCCGGGCCCTGGTCGATGGCTTGGGCTGGGCTTGGGCTGGGCTTAGGCTTAAGCCCGGGCTTTGGAGTGAGACTTGATCCATGCTTTCTTCTGCCAACATTGCCTGGACAAATGTGTCACCTCACTGGCCATGAGGCAGACGACCTCCGTTCGACCCTTCAAGAATCGCCATGTCATTGCACTTTCGTACTTACCTCCCTGCCGCTGCTAGCCCCACAAGCGTAGGAGCCTTGCATACGCAAGCTGCATGAGCAGCAGTCCCCATGCATCGGGTGATACATGTGCCACCTTCATCACTTGTTTGCCATGCCCGGTCTTGACCACATTCATTGCCTGTGACACGATAAGCTTCGTTGCATCTTTCTCTGCATGGGTGATGCTTTGACTCGAACTTAGAATCAAGTGTCCATTGCAGCTCCTCTGCTGTGGAGGGAGAGGCCATGGGCAAGCTGTGATCGAATGCTGGGTCAGCCAGGGCAGTGCAGATCGAGTCCATGAACAAAAGTGTGGGCATGCAGCCCATGACAGAGTGCTTGAGACAAGCGAGACAGACAAGAGCACGCAAAAAAAGAAATGAGAAATAGTTGGCGTTGATTGCCAGCTTGGCCAAGGCCAGGCGAGGGATATATACAAGTACACTACCGGCAAGTTGAATAGAGGCGAAGAATGGGAAGGGAGTAAAATCAGTTTGAAGTTAGTCTTGCTGGCAATAGACCCACGTGGTGACGTTGGCAGGAGAAATTGGTGTTTGAAATGTTGGCAGTTTGGTGGATTGTCTCCAAGAGCAAGATGGCAAGTGCAGGGCCAAAAAGGATGGCAGAAGGCTAAGGTAAAAGAGGGAAAGCTGAGAAATGGAGTGGAAGGTCTAGGACGAAAAGATGATAAAGGAGTTTCTTGACTGTGAGGGACCATGCCTGCCCTGTGTGACATGTTGGTAAGACTAAGGCACTGCCAGTGCAATTGCATGCCTTCGGTAGCAATGTTTGAGGTGCAACGAGAGAGGAACTCTGATGTGAGAGGACAAGGAGTCGAGATCGAGTGGTAGCAGAGGTGGACGATGAAGGGGTGGATCCAGAGGTGTGGCATGCGAGAAAGTGGTGGTAGATGCTGAAAGCCTGGGCTTGCGGGCTGGGCTTGGGCTTGCCAGATCTTGAGCCAGGCCGTGAGCCTGCCAAAGCCCTCACTCGGGCTCAGCTGGGCTCAGGCTTTCAGGGCCAGGCTACCTGGGCTTCCAGGCTTTGAGCCGGGCCATGCAAATCACTATTGAAGACAATACTAGCAGAACGCTACCTTTATGCCTGCGGCATGAGGGCCAGTGTCAAGAAGTGGAAGTATCGTCAAAATATCACCAAGGACAATTCTGAACATCCCACTGTCACACACACCCAGGATGGGGACAACAACAGTGAGGAAGACACTGACCACACTCCAGCTCAGCCACCCATTCAGTCACCACACATTCATTCATCAACCACCACCTGGGCTACCCAGCCAGCTAGGTCATCAAATAGAAAGACAAAACCCTCCTGCCCACCTATTGCCTAATCTTCAGCACTCGCGACGTCACATGGCCCTTAGAACGCAACTCATCTCAGGTGATCCATAGATGCACATAGCACCCGTCGACTTCTGCTGCAAGCAGGCTCACAGACCTTCTCTCTACTCACCGCATTGTCCTTCCCTACCTACTAACCGCACTTACTAAACAAGAAGGGGGCTTCAGTTGTTCATCACATTCCCATGTCATTCTTGTATAAAGATAGCTAGTTACTTTGTTCGTACTCGAAGTGCTACATAGGGTTCTGTACCCCAAGGTGCACATAAATAGATTTGAAAAAAAAAAAAAAAAAGGCCCTTGAGCGCCTATCGAGTAACCTTCAGTTTCATACCCTAGTCAAGAGATGCAGTGGGCGGAGGGTACTCCAGGATATTGCAGTAAGAAGGGGCAAATACGCTTGTTTACAACAAAAGGGAGGGTTTGCAGAGATCGTGATTAGAAGCAAGTGAGCCCTTTCGCATCTAGGTCCCGCAAAAGTGGTTGTCGGTTCTGTCACCAAGATTCTTTTTTTTTTTTTTTTTTTTTGGGAGTGTTTTATTGTTTTGTAATGTCTATTTCGTTTATACTCAATAGATATTGTTTCAACAATAAGTGATAGGTGGTAGGAGGATAAACCAGCCCCGCCTATCGCGCTATAGCCGGACTGAGGTCTGGTTGTGAGGAAAAAATGCATTTACGCACACCCCTGGGTTAGGGGTAGTGTGGGGCTCAAAGCACAAAGTGACCCTCCTAACAGGTAGGCCCATCATACAGTCCTACCCACTAAAACCTCATCGCGCTGTATCCAGTTTACTGGGATTTCCTTTTCTTTTTTCAATGCTGGTTCCCAGGTTGCTATCACTGTTCTCATGAATTCCTGGTTTTGTTTAATTTTCGTTGTGGTGAATTTTCCTTTTCTTTTTTCAATGCCAGTTCCCAGGTTGCTATCACTGTTCTTGTGAATTTGTCATTCTGTTTAATTTTCGTCGCGGTGACCTTATTGATGGTAAGCTGTTTGCCTATACTGTAGTGCTGCGGCAGCTGCTGCGCCTGGTTCTTGTGCAATAATGTCGGGTGGGGAGTCAACTCGGCCCTTCTGTGTGTTCTTCCCTGTTTTCTCTGATACCCATATCACTGACTTGTCTGTCCTTCTGAGAAAGCTGCCCACAAGTGCAAGTCTTGTCGTCTGCATCAAGTTTCCCAGGGTGGAAACTTTCATCGCCATCATACCTGTTCACCTCAGTGTGTCATGATTTTCAAGTTGTGCTGCCGCTTGTGCGGGTTCTTACATCCCTGGGTTCTGGACAGGCTGTAGTTTAATTCTGGTGCATCTAGTATGGCATGTCTGTTGTGTCTGGTACATTTACTAAGTTATTACTTTGTGGTTTGTATTGCAATATAAGCATGTTATGTTCTTGTCGTTGCCAGGGGAGGGGGTTGTGTGCATGGTGATTGGTTGGTATTGTTGTGGCTGGCCCAGCGTCCTTTGTTGGTTGTTGGGGCTTTTTGTGTTAGCTGTTGGTTTTCCTGTTCGCTTTGCGTCCTCGTTGCATTGTGGGTGGTCTGTCATCACTACTTGGGGTGGTATTCTGGGCTGTTCCCGTTTGGTGGTTTCGGGTCTGACCACGTTTCCCTTATGCTTTCACAGGACTTACCAGCAGATCCCAAACTCTTACCCGCATGTATTTGGGTGGTCGAT
>Ga0307510_10001511_pt1 | contig 25646 bp, 12 predicted proteins | sample 12_EM_MG_FD_207224 | JGI IMG/M metagenome (GOLD analysis project Ga0307510, IMG submission 207224) | Populus trichocarpa ectomycorrhiza microbial communities from riparian zone in the Pacific Northwest, United States - 12_EM | ecosystem: Host-associated > Plants > Roots > Unclassified | place... | reverse complement strand
GTGGATGTAAAAGAAAAGAAAAGAAAAGAATAATAGAAAAAGAGATGTGTTGTGTGTGTGTATTTTTTTTATGTATGTTATTGAAATAATAAAAAAAAAAGGAATGAATTTAATATTTTAATTTATATGCACAAATATCTAAAGGACAGATAAAAATCATGTTGTATTTTCCATAAAAATGTAGAACATGTATCTACATATATTTTGGGAACTAATAACTGATTTATCGAAGCCTTGGAATTGGGCTAAAATTTTTATTTTTAAAAACATATCAAGTCCACGAAGCAGCTTACCTCAGGTAGGGTGCGTTAGGGGTGCTAATACCTTCCCTAACCACAACCAGTCCCTTACCCATGAATCTCAGACAAGACCAGTACATCCGGTTTCCTAGTAGCCCGCAATTAATTACTAGGTGGCGACTCCAACGAACCAAGCAAAACGAACAACGAAAAAATCGCCAGCCGATGCCGCGCTGATTTTTTGACGTGCGACACTCATCATCATCTCAAGCATGACACCATTACTTTGCCTTTTATTTCTTCTTCTTTGCAGATTGCAAATTTCTTTACCAAGTTACATTCCATTTCTTGTTTTTGTTTTCTAGTTAGCAAACTCTCGATGCTTGTACTGTCGCATCATGAGTTTGAGGGAAAATGTTAAGAAATATATTTCTTTTATTTTATTTGTTAAGGGTAGAATAATATTTTTAGTTTAGCCTATATATAATCTATTTGTATTTAGGTTAAAATAATAACTTCATAATAAAATTATCAATGAAAACCCTAATCTTCTTCTCTCTTGCGTCTGTATTTTTTTGTGTTAATTTAGATTGCTTTAACAATTAGAACACTATATTGTTTGTTTGAAGTTCATTAATTTTACTCATTTAAATCCAATAAAGATTAAGATAATTAGTTGATACAAACATAATTTAGTAGGATACTATATTATTTGCTTATAGTTTATCAGTTTTTTTCTTCTAAATGAAATTAAAACTTAAGATAATTAATTTATACCATTAATTTTTTTATTTTATTTTTGATAACCCGGGATGTTCAGGTCAGCTTATGCGCACCACGACTAATCCTCAGACCTATTGAACACCCTACAAGCCTAATAAACAAGTAAAGCACCACTGGAATAACAAACATACATGCTGAGGCTTGAATCCAGGATACAGACACAGAAACCTTGTCAAGACCGCTGGGCACCATCCCAATTAATTATTACAGGTAGTGATTGCTCTTTTACCTTGACGTGCCAATTTTGTTTTGCTACCTTTTACTTGCTTTTCTCTGGCTTTGACTTTTATGCTTATAAAAAAATAATTGTTACAGGTAGTGAAGTGATGGCAGCACGTATTTGCGTGAGGGGAGAACCAATGGCCGATTGCACAGAACAAAAATGCAATGAGTTGTGTGAGAAAAAATATGGTGGAGATCCTAAAAAACAAGGAGGATCCAGGGGACACTGTGTTGTTTCTGGTACTTGCAGTTGTACTTTTGATCGCGATCCTAGACTTCATTAATATTATAATGATTGTACTTCAAATAATATTTCACCTCATGTAATAAAAGAAAAGCACGATGAGTCGCAAAGTTTTTAAATTGATTGAACTTTCATGACAAATAAACACAAAAAGTTTATTAGAATATCTTTATAATTACAAAGTTTTATGTGTAAATTTTATTAGGCCAAAAGAGGAAGATTGTACTTCGATTCAAGATACTTTACAAATCTGCGACAATTTAGAGAGAGGATGAATAGCCAAGAGAAAAAAAAATAGAAGAAATATAATTTAACTCCTGTACTATGACAAGTATTTCTAACAACTTACAAGACAATGAAATTGATTGATCCACTACATTTTGTTTGGAATCAAACTAGCAACTAACATAAAAGAAAAGAAAATCTAAAAATAATTGTATTCTAAGAAATTTACCAAAAAAAAAAAAAAAGAGGAGAAGAATCAGACCTTCAAGAGGTTTCTTCTCGTCTGGAAGTTGAGTGATACTGTAAATAATAGCAGCCAGCACAGACTTGGGGTTACTCCTTATATCAATCTCTTGAATTTTTGCAAGAGCTTCATGCACTGCTTTCATGGCATGGTTTTCCATGCCATGATAGGAACATAACCGTCTCACACTATGATTCATGGTCCCTACGGTCATATCCTCCAATTGTGCATGCCTCTTTCATTGTTAATCCTCCTCCTCCTCCTCCATTGCAAGATGCAGCACTACATGTTTCCTTCAATGTTCTTGGCAACTTATTCTCCTTACAAGAGATGAATAAACAAGCCGCTGGCATTGCTTCCCGGTTCCTTCTAGAGCAAGACTATTGTTCTTGTACGTTCATGTATATCTCTCTAGCCCGATTCATGAACGGCGCAAGACATAACCTTCTTGCCATTGTTTCAATGATTTCAAACCCCTGGATTAAATCCCCATCTGGGTTTGATTGACGATTAATCAACCAGTTCTTGGAAATTGCGACAGCAGTGGTACCACCCTTGGCAGGCTTGGAAATTGTGGTGGCTAGATTGGCATGGGTTAAAAGAGGGTCCGAGAGAGAACCTAAATGGTTGGGGTCGTATTCATTAATATTATCTTCAATGCCAAAAGTTCTCCATTCGGGTTCTTCATCGACATAGTAAGATATAAGAACCAAACCACAATCGATGCAAATTGTGTCCCCGGTTAAGTGATCAAGAACATTTGCACTGTATTTCTTGCGATTTTGCTTTTCTTGATGTGTCTTCTTCTTCTTCTTCCTTTTCGAATAATATACTTTTCCTGATGTGTCTTCTTCTTCTTCATTTTCGAATAATATAGGGTTTCCGTCAATCTATCGCTCTGTGCTGCAGGTTTCACGTTTTTTTAAAATTTTTTGACAAATAGTAACAAAATACAGCAAGAGGTTTTGTATTTCTAGAGGCACTGGCTTGGTCAAGTAACCGTAGTTGATAAGGATGAGTGTATGTCTCTTGGAAGGGCGGAGAAAGAAAACGTATTTTACTTAGCTCGCAGGACTGCTTAATTACACATTGCCTCCATGTTGGAGATGACAATGATACCCACCTGTTGTGTTTTTTTATATATTTATTTAAATATTTATATTCTATTTATTATATTTTGATTATATTTTGAATATTGGATATCTATTGTAAGAATATTATTTATTATTCAAAAAAGTAAAACAATAATATATATGCAAGTATTATATAAGTTTTTGAGATATTTATATATTATATTAAATTCAAAAAAATATAAACATACTACTTATATATCTATATAATATAATTATATATCTCGAATCAGATTGGATTTTGAATTGGGTTTTACAATATATATATTTTCAATTACCTACAAGGTGAGAACTAAAAAACTCATTCATTCAAGCTGATGCAATTGATATCCATTAAATTTAAATTAAATTATCATCCATATCTCCCTTTTCAATCATAATTATTAAACATATCTTATTTAATGAGTTAATTTTGTAATATTGACACAAAATCTAATCCAAGTCAGGTCAACCATTTTGAAAATTGACTCGGTTAAGCTAGATGATCTAATAGATCAATTAATAATCTAATCACCCTAACTAGATTCAACTAAGAATTAGTCATGTTAACTCGAAGGATTTTAAAAAACTTATCCTAAACAATATTATTTAATTTTTTGTGAAAATTTTTATCAAAAACATCATTTGAGTTATTTTAAATAAAACTAAAATAACATAATTTCAAGATTGACATGTTGACCCACAATTTAACTTGGTAAATTCATGATGCTCCACAAGTGAAATTTCAATCCCGATCTAATAGCTATACTTTCAAAGCCTAGACTAGCATAAATTTTAAGGGAGTCCAGGTTCTTTTCATTTCTTTGAAGAATGATCGTTGTGTTTGACAAAAAAATAAAAAAATAAAAAAGATAGATGAAGTTAAGTAACATTTGTTGGTTGGCAGCAAATCTCCAGGTCCTCATGTTGTGTAACAAAACCCCAAGAATGAGTTAAAATTAAGCATGGCTACGATGCGGATTTGAAGCGAGTTATATCTCTCCCATTGATCGGTTCTAGGTATATATATATTAGCCGCCTCCCAGCTGAGCTACTTCCTATTGAGCTTAGTCAAGCTTTGATTTGAAGCTAGTAGAGAGATTGAATTTCCTATATTCCTAGTTAGGCCTTCTCCTAATGCCCTATTCCTAGCAAGTGAATCAACAGAACTGCCACGAGTTTGATAAAAAAAAAAAATGATTTCTGCCACCAAAAACATATTTTTTAAATGATAAAATAATGGGAGATGAAATTGCAAAACTAAAATCAATTAGGAAAAAGACATATAAGAAAATAACAATTAAAAATAAATAAGGATAGATCTGATATAAAAATCAAACTAAATAAAATCTCAGGGGATGGAATCCAAAAGAAAATAATATACTAATTAAAAAAATAAAAATCACATTTGATATAAAAACCAAATCAATTTAAATTTCAAGAGTTGAAACTAAAAAAAAAATAAGCAACAAAAGGAATAAAAATCAAATTTAATATAAAAATCAAACAAAACTTAATCTAAATGAATGAAAAAAAAAAAAATTAATGAAAAAAAATATCTCGAACATTCAAAGATTAATCAAAAGAAACAAGAAGTATAACTAAAATGAAAATAAAATACGAGAATGCATTTACTTTTTTTTTGCTTGGCCAATACATCCCAAGGCCGTGAGAGATAGGGGGGGGGGGGGGGAAGAAAACTCGATTGCTGCCAAACCATTTAGAACCAGCATACAATGCCAGCTCAATAGAAGCACCGCTACTTGCCAGAGCTGGTGACATGATGGTATGGTGTTTTTGGCAACTATATCACGTGTCATGCGCCGCTTGAATGCGGTGTCTCCACCCCACGCACGAGCATGTTCTCTCAAGACATCTTACATTTTTTTTTTTTAATTATACCTTCAAAAAGGACCAAACTATAACACAAAAACCATGATAAAAAGTCCAAAAAGTCTTTAGATGGCAACTTATAAAATTTCAGACATAAAGAGCACATAAGTTATTATACTATATATTAAAAATGAATTTACAAGGAAAAAAACCCCTTCCATGATATCCGAAACAATTTTGATCATAAAGGTTTGGCAATGTAATGTTTCGATCATAAAGGTTTGGCAATAATTACATTGTGCAACTAAATACAAAATAGCCAAAAAAAATCCCGAGAACAAACTATTTTTTGCCTTTTTTTAAGGGTATTATAGTATTTCCACTATTTATTTTTTGTTTGAAAAGTATAATCTGACCAGCAAAAACCACCAATGACAACTAAGTCCCTATGAAAAGACAATCACACACACACACAACAAGATGATAATTAATATTTAATTAAAAGATGATTAATAGTAATTAAAATATAATCTAACAATAAATTTATTTTAAGAAAGCAATTGTTTTAGGAAATATTCAGGACGTAAAGAACGAAAACAATACACACACACACACACACACACACAACAAGCAGGTTCAGGTTATTCATTCCTCACCTCCATAGTCCATTCCCATTTTTTTTTTTTGGAGAAATACCCGATACTTGTCTCTATATCAAGTTTTTGAAAATACTGGTGGAGACGAATAATTTTGCTATCATTAGATAAAATTGACTGGTTTTTTTTAAAAAAAAAAAAAAATTGTCGTTTTGAGACAACACGGGCTAAGACAAGATTAATCCTTTAAAAAACAAGGTTTGAATCCTGGTTGCTAGGGCTTGCAATTAAAGACCAAACCACAAGACCCCGGGAACATTGGTTTTCAGCTCTACACAGCCAAATGTGATAGGAAACTTCTGTTTGTTTCTTTTTTAAATCATAAAGCTGTAAATTTAAGATTTAATAATATTTCTCATTAATTCAACACCTAGCATAAGGTGCCATATCAATTGACAAGAGAAAATTATTAAATTAGTATCACAATCATTATTTATATCGATCCTCATTCATTATTTGTTAAGAGAAAAAAACATTAACTAGACTTTCATAATTAGCAGGAAGCCTGCTGTACCTGGGAGAACTCTTCAAGTCTCGTGTAAAGTTTAATGAGTAGGCTTGTGCAGATCTCAGGAGATGTGCATGGCCCACACATGAGATATATGACATTGCCCAAAGGCCTCATGTAAACACCATCTTCACGGAGCTTCTGAAGAAGAGAGCGGGCATAGAGGGATGCGTACCTAAAAAAATTCACTGGCTTTCAGAGAATCATCAAGTTTCAGCCTAGAAAGAAAAAAGTACCATGATTTTGATGATTCTGATGAGGTCACTACAAGGGGATATGGAAATAGATTCAGAGGAGAGAAAAAAAGCTGCATACCTTGGCACATAACCATACAAGATAATTAATAGTGTTCAGCATGGAAGATATCCAGTAGGACTGAAACTAATAAAAACAAAGGATAATCATGAACTAAATGCATGACACCTTGTGACTTCAAACACTACCGATGCAACTAAAGATGATATTCATGCTACCTGCTATACAAATGTGGCCGTGGCTGAACACAATTGTAAAGCCCAAGTGTCAGGCAACCCTAATTGGTTAAGGCCAAGTGTCAGAAACGCCAAGTATTCTCAGAAGTATAGCTAATTCATTTAAGCGTGAACCCAGACACAATGGTCTTCGACAAGAAGGAAGATCATAGCATCAAACATGGACTGCATGGAGTGGTTGAAATATCATGCAAAAATCACCATTTACTTGGAGCATTAAATGGTTGAATTTCCATGTAGGAATCATTTTTTGGAGGATAAAATTGCTATAACGAAGTTTCATGCTTCCACTAGTTGGAAACATTGAGACCCAATCTCAATACAAGCTGAACAAATATATACATTTTAATACCCTGAACCACAGCTGTTGGATAACTGTGAAAGTCATTCATGTCCAAAAAGTGGCATAGAAGTAATTGAATGTGACCATACCCGACATTATGCCCTTCTGCTCTTAGTTCTAGAGCAAAAAGAGTTCCTAATGCTATCACTCTTTCAACCGAAGGATGTGATGAGATCTGTTGCACCAGTTCCGCATTCCATAACTGCAAGCATTAAATGCAAAATATTGGATGAAATTCATTAATGACATGGAGATCACCATTATTTCATCATTGGGAAAAATTAGCTTTGAACAGATTGAAACATAACCTGTTTCTGGTGTATCAATAAGAAAACTGAAGGGGGAAAAATGCAGATTACTGTGCCCAACCAATCAAAGGACAAAGAAAGTCCAGCTAATATTTCAATGGTAATGTAAAGCATTTGAAAATGACTATGGTGCTGAGGAGGGAAGTCCTATAAGACTGTACTAGAAGTAGGTCAAATATTTTTTTTCCCAATACCACAATTGTTGAGATAGTATAACATTAAAATTCTACATGTCAGATCTTAAAGGTTTGAATAATTGCTGACATTTTGAACCACATCAGATTCTGAAATTTCAATTCACATGTTGAGTTTGAAATGAGAGCATGGAATGCTTCCTGCCTAAGGTTTTGGTTTAGGAATGGCAACTATGCCAGTATCACAACCAAGGCATGCTGTCATATATATTTCAGATTGTGGAAACTGTCAGACATCAACTTCTGGAAACTGATATGCAATGAGGAAACAAAAAAAATGAATTATACACACCTCCCTAAGCAATCTTCGCCCAGAAATAATATTATGGTTTGTTTGAGGATCCTTAAACCATTTAATTGATGTAGCAGCTGCCGAGCACCCCATAGCATGAGCAGAGTATGAGTGTCCGTGCAAAAGGGCTTTGAGCCACAGCCAGAAACAAATAAATGTAAGCAGTTTCTTTATACAGTCTAGACTCTAGATCACACAGTACAGAATTGTTTAGGAAAGACATCCATAAATAAATGAAGGATACAGATAGGAATGAATATTTGAATTTGAAAGTTGGTTGTTGAAGAAAATATCAAAAATTCTTGATCACAAATTTTACTTTCACAACCACATGAAAAACCTTGTAACTCAAAATGCAATAAACTCAGACTGCTTAAACTTCAGATTGAATTAACTAGCATGTTATTCCAAGAACAAATCTTCGGAACCTAAACTCATTATGCTAGTTGAAAAGTTTGAGCCACAGAAAGTAAAAAAATCAAATGGTAATATGGTTCTACTTTGGCAAAAATTGAAGTAAACATCAACTAAGATTTCATCTATGATATCAAGGAAATAATCGAGTAGGAATGAGAAAGTCGATTCAAAGAAGCCACTTCCCCATGTAGCCTCTGATCCTCTTGTCTGTATTGTGAGTTAATGCAATGAGGAATAACAATAGTGAGCGAAATGAAAAACCACTATAATAATCTCAAAAATTCACTTGGTCAACTTCAAAAGCAAGCATAGGTGTCCTTAGAATCAAACAAACCCACAGCTATACATCACCTTTGATTCTCCAAGAAAAGAATCAAAAACTGCATCTGAGGCCAATGTTGCAGCCAAGGGTATAACCCCGCCAGTCATCAGCTTTGCAAAGCAGGCTATATCAGGTAGACAACCAAGTAGTTCTGCTGCAGACTGTAAAAGGAGGGACAATAAGGACACTTTCAAGAAAGTAGATGAAATGTATGTAATTCAACACTTCTATTATATTGAATGAAAGTAACATGGAAAGCAGAAAGAACAAGAGAAGAACAAATGAGAATGAGATGCAAGGGATACCAACCTCTGTTCCAAGACGCCAGAAACCTGTGAAAACTTCATCAAATATAACTGGAATATTTCTACTTCGGCACTCACTTACAAGCACCCTTTGGAAAAGTGGATCAATCATAAGCATTCCACCAGCACCTTGGATAACTGCAAAATAGTATCAAGCCAATTAGGCAAAGACCATTTAAAACCATATTGAAATTCATAATTTCATCAAACCCAGAACTATTTCCATAAAAATTGCACTCGCGCACAGGCCACAGGAAAGACCAGGCATTCACAGTTCCTATTAAGTAGGAGTTTTGATTATATAGAGATTTGTTGCAAGGTAAATACAAGACTCAAACGACTAGCAAGAGTGTGAGTGCATGCATTTAAGTCTTGGATATTAAGTTCCAAACCAACTGAATGAAATGCTGGGGAGTCAACATAAAAGAAAATTTGGAAACACTGTTTGCCTAAAATCAAAGGCCCCTTAAAAAGTGACCAGGCCAAGGGAATAAAGTATTCTGAAGGATTTAAGTTTCCAAATGTTTTCATACACACCATAAAGTTTTTGAAGGACTTGCACAATACAAAAATCATTAGAAGACTCTTGGATGATTCGCATAATTCAGGTTAACAATGCTGATGAAGGGTTGTCTTATCCAGACAACATCCACTAGTACAGGAAATTACTAGAGCCGCTGAAACTCAAGGTAAATTCTTTTACGATGCCACACATCCTTTTCAACAATAAGAAATGAAATAAGATATCAAGAAATCATCAATTGACTTCTGAAGCAAGAGACCTCAAAGATGAAGTTAACAAAAAAACATCAACAAAACAAAATTGGCCACAACGGGACAGATTCTTTTAATCCAGGGTATTGTAATAATAATTCTCTTGCCTGGTTCGATAATCAACGCTCCAACATGGATAGATTCTTTTAATCCGGGGTATTGTAATAATTTCTGCGATATATATGAGGAATAAACTCCTGTGAGATCTGATTTGTCCCTGCTCTTGTCAAATATTTCATCACGAGTGCTGAAGTCTGTAAATGTCAGTGCACATCAGGAAGCAATAGAAAATAACAGCAGCCAACATAAAAATTTAAAAAGTACATTTCAAAAGTTTGCTTACTCATGTCTTTCTTAATCATATTTTCACAATGCATTCCCTCAGGTAAAGAAAGATTCCATTTATTATTGGACATAGACACTGTAGGAGGGTCTAGAAAAAGCCCTCTTCCTGTGTACCTGTGAACATGCGTGAGGTAAGTAAAAGATAAATTAATTCACTGATAATTGACCGTCTTTTTTTTTCTTGAGCACATAAAGTCAATGTAAAAAAATAAAAGAGCACATTGAGGTGAATTTGATGCCTGATTCCTATAGAACCAGGTACAATTTTGAGACCAAAATAATTATAGAAGGATCTACAAGGCATTGAGCCTAAAGCAAGGAATTTGGAACCGCTAGCCAAATTTTCAATAGGTACTTTGCTAATTTGCTCCAACTCCCTATTTCATGTTTCATTAACAGGTTTTCCTAGCATAAACATTACATTTCCAAAAACTGAATTTCTTCTTGTTCCACACAACATTCGCATCTAATATTCAAGTATAAAAAAATGCAAGTTCTAGATCCAACTAGAACTTAAAGAAACAACAAAATGCTAAGTTATATAGGCATACAATTACAGCCACTTCAATTACAAAAATTCCTTGAATCCACATCATCAGATCCCCCTCTCGACTTAAAAAGCCAAAAGAAAAAACAATAACCACTATATAGGCATCAATATTACAGCCACTTCAAAGTATCAATGCCATCACCCACCACCACATGATCTGCGCTATCTACTCTGAATTACTATCTTCCTACATTGATGATTTTCAGAGTTCAATGCAGGGCAACAACCAAACCAGGTTGCTGAAACCACTGTTGACCCAAAGCACCAAACTATCAGCACACAAACTCAACATTTACCTCCCAATTAGTTATGCTAACAATCCACTACACATTTCAGCTAATCTAATCAACAGGCCCTCACAGAGTGATCAGTCACTCTTTTCCGCATTGACAACAGCTGAAAAACCATCACTCATTGACATGAACCAACTCAAGCTTTGCCAGGGGCACTCATATTCTGCCCACTTGTGTCAAAGCAGTCTTGAATAATTTCCATTTCTGTGACTGAAGTTATCATTTATATTACAAGTTGCATAATATGCAAGCACTATCCTTACCAAGAGAATTCCAACCCAACTCAATTCCCTTGTTTTGTCTTACTCACTAATTTCTATGAGGCAATGGAGAAAACCAACTAGGATATACATCAGAGCAATCCAAAAGTCTCAGAATGATATAGTAATTTAAGAGCTATGTTTTTTAAAACAATGATATGGAACTCATGCATAGAAGCTATTTCATTGCGCGTGAATTCTCACAAATAAGCCTAGTCTTGAGATAATTACTTCCATTTTGCTCATCACCCTATAATTTTTCAATCCTAAATGATTGGTTTCAGCATCAATGAGATTTCCTTGTGCAAGAGCACTAATTAGTAAAGCATGGCCCCAAAAAATAAAACTTCTTAATTAAAATAGTTTTATTCATCATAAAATTGTGCTTCTAGCACCAAAATATTCCCTACCATGGCTGTTGGAGGAAGCCTGTATAAGATGATGGTGCTTGAGCTTCCATCGCACCCAAAGTGTCACCATGATAAGATCCTTTGAGAGCCAATACCTGAAATAAAACCACACCTTAGTTACCAGCAACTGTTTGGAAGAAACCTCATCCTGAATGAAAAAGGTACATAATGGTTCATGCTTTAGATTTGTAATAATTATCATGTAGAAAGACACATAGGCTATACAAAGACAATTCAGCCAATCTTATCAAAGGCAGTGTCAAGACAGACCAATGGTACTTGAGTTTTACTTTTGAAATAAATAATGTTTTACTTACCACATACAAACAGATATGGAAAAAAAAAAATTTTAAAAAAAACAGCATTCAATGCACAAACATGCATGTTTCAATTACTGAGCTTTAACCATATTCCAAAATTGTGCATGTGTTAATAAAAGTAGTTATATTAAGTAGACTACAGAACAATCTAACATGGTGTGATTGTCACCCTGGAATTATCTATATATAAAAAGTGCCCTAGTGTTAAGCTACATTTTAAAATAAAAAACTGTCTTATAACCAGTAAAGTTGGAGAACTAAGTTTAAACTTGTAAAGCACCCAGCATGGACAATGGTCAGATTTCAACGTCACTTGCTCAACTACTATTTACCTAGACTGTTTTCATTTTTGACAAAAATATACTTAAAGGACTCACTCTACAACTGCTGGATTCAAGGTAAATTGAGGTGCAAGTATGACCATTGTTTAAAACATCCCCACTAGCAACTAATAATCAGAAAGAAAAGAAATTTAACCTACTTGGGAAAGAAAATCAGTAACCTCAGAAATAACCATTTTTTTTCTGAAACCAGAATTTCTTGCATTTTTTAAGAAACAATGTCTGAAATGTTAAGCTGAAAAATGTAAGGATTATTTAAGTTCACCTTTAGTTGGACAGATTTGTCAGTTCTGTTATTGTTGGAAAAATCTAAAAGGAGTCCATTATCAAAGGAAAATTTGCGAAATGCCATTTTGAGAGCAATTTCAATTGCCGTTGATCCATTATCTGAATAGTATGTCCTTGAAGCCCACCCTGCAAAAGTACAAACGTACATGATAAGTTGGGAAGAAGATAGTTTTGAAGAAGTTCAAAATGGATAACTTTAATGCATTTTAAAAGTTATAACTTTACGCCATAGATGATTAAAAAAAAACCACTTATCACATCTGAAACACCAGGCACATAAGAAATGTTATGTTCTTGTTAATTAAGCAAGTGCTATTCGACATGAAAAAATTAATTACATTATGCCAGTTAAAATGCTTGAAAAAACATCAAACGGCAGGAGAAAAATACTAACCTTTACCCACACCCTCAAGCAAAAGCTCTGCACATTCCAACGCCGGCTCATAAACATTCTCTGGAAACATTACATGACCATATCTTGCAGCAGTATAACCCATCTCTCTAGCAAGCTCAGTCTGAAACCACCTAAACAAGTAACCACATTAAAGAACTTCAGAAAAGTGACCAAATGGTGCAGAAAAGTGAACATTAATGAGAGAAGATAGTTTGGGAGGCATATGGTAAAATCTCTAGCATTTGTGAAATTACTAGGTGAGCATGGTTCACCATAACCTACACTGACAGAGCAGCGGGTCCCATGGTACTTTGTTGCCATATGAAATTTATAAGAGTGGATTTTGCCTAAGAAGAGAAACCTGTCATAAGACATGCTTCTGGGCTATTAATACTTGTTTAGTTATAGTATAACTTTTTATGTTACAGTTATACAGTGCAACCCATCGTTTGATTGGAAAGAGGACCTTCTGAACAGGATAGCTTATTTAAAAGCAGGGGACTCAATAATTAAGAAAAAATGCAACCCTAACACAAGTCGGTAGATACCACACATTTTAATAATCCTGTTGTGTGTTCCTCGGGTTGTTCCTAATAAACTCATCATCCATTAATTGGCAAATGAGGGGAGGGTCAGATCCAGAAAAAAAAAGTTCCCAATAATCCAGAGAAACAGTTAAAAGAATCCTGTGTACAGAAAGACTTTCAGAAATCCTCAAGGAACTTCCACTACATTCATTAAAATAGATTTTTCTACACTTTGCAGAAAGCATTGACTTCCAGCAACAGAAAGGAAAAGAACAACAATAATTCAAATGGTAGAAATAATATGCATATAAATATGAACCTACAAAATCATTTCCAGAATAGCCAAATCTAAATGCACCAATAACTTCACTTCTTAAATATTTTAAAAGGCCGATATAGCTGCAAATGAAAACAAACTCTCCAGTTCCATTATCTATTACTCCAGCAACAATATCCCTTAAGCTAAGCAGATTCAAATTAACAGAATTTCTTCTTACTTGCTTGTACATAAAATTGTTTCATTTTTAATGTTAATTTTTGTTTAAAAAGTAATTAGCTTGTAATCTGTCTTGTTACTTACAGCTAAATTTGCTAATAGTTTTGAGTGCATATTAAATGGCACTCCACACCCACAGCAAACAAGCTTGCCATTAAGAATACAAAATTCTATCCCGATGTCACACAGGTGCATGAGCATCAATTGAACTAACTAAATCAATATGCCAAAAGAAAAAATGCATCTTTTGAACAAGCAATTAACATGCAAGTAGATGAAATTGGTATTTAGAATAGAAAAGAAACGTCAGAAACAAAGATTCAAAAGCAGTTTCTAAATGTGGATTCTGGCTGTCGAAGGACCCTATAAGAAAGGCTAGTTCCCCAAAAAAACACAAGAACAGATTGCAAGAGAATTGTATGCCAGTGGATCATAAGAATAATTTGGAACTCATTGATTGATCCTATAATCAAGTGGCTCATGATATTCTTGTAACTTATTCTTGTTTTTTCTTTTGAAATAGCATTTCTCACCCTTAAAATAATTGACATATTCTAATGAAGCATGCAATACTGAAAAGATCAGTAATTACAACATGATTAGATAGGAATGTGTAACAAGAATAGAAAAGCAGTTATTTGCCATAAAGTTGACCTGCAGAGTAGCATCAGGTCCTTGGGTCCACCAGCTAGCGCATCCATCAAATTGTTGAGTAATAAACTGATTGCCTTGGACCTGAAAATTCTATGAACTTTAGAAGCATAGAGAAATAGCTACTTTACATCAGAAAATAATTCTAACAAGAAAGGTGAGAACATTTGTATATAGCAAACAATTGCATTATTTGTTAGCAAATTGAAATTTATTCACTTACGCCTTGTTTGTTTGCTGGAAAGTGTTCTATATATATGTGTGTGTGTGTGTGTGTTTGTGTGTGCGCGTGTGTACATTTGTGTGAACAATAATATTTTAATAAAATACTTTAAAATATAATATTATTAAAAAAAATTACTAATATATTTATATCGGAAATAAGATATTAAGATATATTAATGTATAATTTGATGTATTAGTGCATATAATACTTTAATGTAAATAATATTGCTTGAAAATACATTCAAATATAAAACATGTTATATTATACAATAATCATACATTTTAAATCATATAAATTGTGTTATAAAATTAGAATACCATAGAAAAGAAATTTATTTTCAATGTTCTCTAAACACCAAAACAATATTTGATAAAAATAAAAATTCTACTATTTTAAAAATTTAATAACTCAAAATGTATTATTTTTCAACTTATTTTCTTTGATATGTCCAAACACTAGAAAATGATTTCTAGCTCATTTTTCATTATATAACTAAACATGTTAATAGATTTTACTTAAAAAATATTTAAAGAGGTTATATTTCTATAATATTATATTTAAAGTATTTCTATTATATGTATACATTTTATAAAATAAACTATATATAAATATATAATATAGTAAATTCTTTTTTTTCACCATTACACTTTTTATATATTATTCTTTTATTGTAAGTGGATTAAACTTTTATTGTAAGTGGATTAAATAGCTACATTTAATATTCTATATATGTTAAATAAACTTGAAAAAAAAAACATTAATAAGTGATTTTACAGCTCATTTTTCAAGGCATAACCAAGCACTGGAAAATGTTTTCCAACATATTTTACATGACACTTTCCAAACATTGAAAAATAATACACTTTCCAGGAATCTATTTTCCATGGAAACCATTTCTAAAAAAAAACTACTTTGTGACAAACAAACGAGGCCTTAGTTAAAATCAATTGCAACTATTTCTATGAGAGAAAAGAAGAAAACAGAAACCCTAAGCAAATATTTTTTTTTAGCGGCAGGGGATCAAGAAGAAAAAAGGGCATTCCATAATATAATTTCAAGTACATTAGTGAGTGACGCCTTTTTTGGCAACACTAACCTTGTAAATGGCAAAGTTCTCGCCACATCTTGAATCAATAACAGTAACAGCCTCTTCTGGTACCAGTTTGTGCTGAGTAAACGGCCACCACAAAGTGTGTACTGCCTTTTTTGCCATGTCATTCAGTCTCAGAATTCTTTCTGAAAAAGCTGATATCATTATTTCCTTTAGAGAATTAAATGCTTCATCAGAATCACCAAACCATTCCACCAAGTCATTTGACATATCTTGTGGCACAGGTGGAAGCACAATTACAGGAACCCTAGAAAAATACAAGAGAAAATGGGAACAAAAATCAATTTAAATATACCAAGTGATATTCCAATTATGTAGGCATCAAATGCATAACAAGATTGCAGTCAAATAATTGATTCAAAATTATCCAAGTCAGAAGAAGAAGAATGATTAAATTACCTATTTCGCAAATATGACAATAATGGCACCTCATTAACAAGGCCATGATCTTCCAAAACAACAGCAACAATATCATACCCTCGAAGTTTTAAACTCTCATAAGCTGAAATGGTTCCAGAAATACCACCTAGCCTGCCGTCTCCCATAAGAACACCAGGTAAGCGAAAAGGCCTGCTAACATACATCACAAAGAAGGAGAATATTAATATGATATTTTATCTATCCATGCAACACCGTCAACAATGTTAATGTCGTTGAGTGACTGTTGGACTTGGAATATATTTAAGGCTGTCCTTTTGTAAGATAACTGAGATATGCAATTCTGCATCCAGGCAAGCACAGTGATAACATAGGTGTAAACTGTTGCCAAAATCATTGCCACAAAACACGCAAATCTCACTAAAACCAGTTCATTTCTGCCATGTAAACGAAGCTCCAAAAAACAGATGAAAAGAAAATGAATACAAGCTTTCTTCCTTTACTTGTGTCCTATCTAATGCATATTCTCCGTGAGACACAAAATGAAAGCAATCAACTCAACTAAGTTTTAGTCCCAAATTAGTTTGGTTGACTTCAGAATTCATTCCCTGTGTTCTGTTCTGTCACATATCCTGTAAGATAAAAAATGCACAAATTCAACTCAACCAACTTTTTGTCCCAACTATCATTGGTTGATTACATAACTTCTTTTCATTCCTTCCATCATACCATTTATTCTCTATGAGACATCAAATGCACATACCAAATACCAAAAGATTAAATTGTCACTTTTTTGCAAAAGCACAGACCTCAAATGAATAAGTATCACGTATATTCAGGTTCCTAGGAAAAGAACAGACACAATCACCAAGCAAGATGTTCATATTCACTGCCAGCTTATTGCTGGGTACTTTTTTATTTATTTATTTTTTGTTCTTTGGGTGGTAAGAGTAGGACTTGAATTCAAGACCTTACTCCCTCTCCACTTCTCATTTAGTTACATTACTACCAAACCAACTTTCAAGGGTACCTTAGATCTTTACTGGACAAAAAGATTAAAAGCCCACAAATAGTCTTTTGTGTAAGTAAGATCAACATGTAAAAATAACATCAAGGAAGTCCAGTCTTCAATTATAAAGTCAAACAAAGAACCGAGAACATCAATTGTAAAACGATGAACAAAAACCTGATTCCCAATTTAATAATCAAATGTTAGTTAATCCTATAAGCAGCAATTGACAATTAACATTCATTAACAGGAGAGAATGACCACATACCGGTACAAGTCACATTGTAAGGTCCCAGACGGACCTGGACTCGCAACGCCACCAGCAGTCTCAACCACGCAAAAAACATCCATTTCCTCAACCTTTCTATCCTCTTCTTTTCTCAAACACTTCTCTAAAGTCTCCAACACTAAAGAATCCTCCACAACTCCATTCTCCTTCTCTGCTGCCAAGTGCGGCGAAACAGCCTCCTTCCATGCATACAAAGTTTCACAAACCAACTCCGAAACCACATTAACCCCATCTTTCACAAACCTGTTCTCCTCAGTGAAATTCAAATTATAAATCCCTAAGTTCCGACCCTTGGTCTTAGAATCGTCGCCAAAGAGGGAACTGGCAGCGGAAAGGGAGGAATTGAGGACGGAATTGGAGGCAGAGAGAGAGAGAGGAGAGGAACGGAGTGAAGCGAGGGAGGAGAGTTTAGAAAAGACGAAATGAGAATCGGAATCGGAAGGGAAACCGGTTTGGATTGGTTTGAGGTAGACGAATTTGGGGGTTTTGTTGGTGGTACGGGGGGAGAGGAGGAAGGAAGAGGCGAGGCCGGTGGAAATTAGGGTTTTGCCGAGGGAAGTGTTGGAGCCCCATATCATGTAGGTTGGGAAGGAGAGTGGGAGGTGCAAATGCTGTGAGGAAATTGTGGAGAGGAATTTGATGTGGATGCGGAGGTGAGAGTGGTGGCGGCTACTGCGGAGGTGGAGGAAGAGCATGGCTACTGGTGAGGTAGAGAAACCCTAGAGGGTGGAGTTAAGGAGGAGCCTAGAGAGTGATGTAACGGCTTCGGGGCGTATCAAAATTTTAAATGTGGAGGGTAAGTTGGGGGCGGGTTGTGGACAGTGAGTCAGTGACTGACTTTTCAAGGGAAGGTAAGTAAAAATGTTGGTTCCGTCACGTGCTAGACAATGATTAGGTTCGGTGGCTCCCTTACCAACTTCATTTTTTCCCCGACAAAACGGATAGAAGATATAATTAAAACACGAGTATTTTTAGCCTGTGTCAAAAAAAACAATTCTCTATAATATTATATTAATTAAACTCGGCTTAATGATTGGCTTAAAGAGGGGTAGATGTTAATTAACTGTTTAAAGGTATGTTTGGTATTGCGGTAGCTGTTGTTGTTATGGTTTGAAAAAAGTTGTTTTATAAAAAGTATTTTTAGTTGAAGTTGGTTTGAAAAAATAGGTGTTTGGTTAAAACTGTGGTTGAAATTAAGATTGAATAAAAAGTAGTTTAATGTGTTTGGTTAAGAATTCTTTTAAAATTGAGGTTATAAAATAATTTAAAAAAATATATATTAATATTGATGATTTTTAATTTAAATATTATGGATTTAACTATTGCTATTATATCATGAAATAAATCATACTTTATATAAAATATTTTTTATTATTCCATTAAACCATTTATAATTCCATTACGTACGAAATACATCCGACAAGAACTACAGTTTCCATAATTTTTTAGCGTGTAATAAAATTAGATAAAATATTATCTGTATAAAATTCACTCTAAACTAGTTTTTTTTTTTAAAATGTTAAAAAAATTAACACACTAAAAAAAAAAGTCCACGCAATGCAAGTGAACAGTGCAAGAGAATTGCACTGTTCACTATTTTTTAAGTGAACAGTGCATCACTATGCACTGTCCATGTTAATTGCACTGTTCATTGAACAGTGCAATTAACGTGAACAGTGCAAAAAAAGCAAGGAATTCTTACTTTTCAAATATTGTGTTTCCAACGCAGAAAAGAGGTGGGACTCAGTTTGCACCGCATTCCCAAACATACTTAAATTAAACTCGATTGAGTGGCAGATCAATTTATGATTTATTTGATTTGAAAGATTAATTCTAAGAAATTTTTAAATTTTTATCCATAATAATATCATTTTTATTTTTATTTTTTATCAAAAAGAATGTTATTTTGGGTTTGACTCAGGTTGACTGGTCAACCCTTGATCCGCATCTTGAGCCAAGCCTAATAAGATCATGTTTGTTTTAGCATTCAGAAAGTATATTTGCAAAAAATTAAAAAACAAATTGCTATAAATTATCTTTTTTATGTGTGTGTTTTTAAATTATTTTAATTTGCTAGTATCAAAATTGAATTTTTTAAAAAAAAATATTTCAATATATTTTCAAGCAAATAACATTTTCAAAAAATAACTGCTATTATAATATCAAACAGGCTTTAACTATACTAGATACTAACTCTATGACTCAAACTTAAAAAAAAGAGGAAACACATTTCTTTATCTATTAGAGGTCGAGTATGCAAACTACAATATACAAAAAACACAAACCATAAATACATGTTATACAAGCAAGAAAATAATGTTATCACGTGGATTCGTATGATTATTAACCAAATTAGTTTTTTTACTTTGATGGATGGCTTGTGCTATCACGTAAGCTGAGATAAATTTTTTAAGGTAAGATAAAAGAATATTCATGCAACAATAATATTTTTATAGGAGCAAGATTTGAATATATCCAATATATTTAATTAATTTAATAATATAATTTTTAAAATAAAAAAGATAACAACAATAAAAAAAACTAAAAATACAACAATGACTAATAAAAAAATGAACACTTTACAATATTATAAAATATATATCCCTAAATATTTTTAAAATATCTCAATGATCTTATTTGATAACAAAACAAAAATTAAATGTGAATGGGATAAACTTATAAAAATTGAAAAATATATAAAGTTCAATTACCAGCGAAACAAATATTGAAAAATGAATTGAACAATTTTAAAAAAGAACAAAAAACCTGACTCGGGTCAACATGTCAAATTTGCAACCTGATTATGAGGTCGAGATAACCCCGTACAAAAAAGACTGAATACAATAATGGAGGTCAACACTCAAGCAAACTAAATAATAAAATGTGAAACTGAAAAAAAAAATTGATTAAGAAAAACACTGCAAAAAAAACTCAAGTCAATCTAGATTAACTTAACTAACATGTGACCCGAAATATGAAATCAAGGTAATCTCATAGAAAAGAAAGTAACAAAAATCAAAAAATTAAAGGCTCAATAATCTAATGTTAAATGATGAAATTAAAAAAAAAATCAATTTGAAAAAAAAAGAACCTAAAAAAGGCCGGAGTCAAATAAGGCTAATTTTCAAAACTTATGACTTAGGTCATAAAACTGGGTTACCCCATAGAAGGCGAACCCGGAAAAATCACAAAGCAAAATTCTCAATCATCAAAAATAAAAAAAATAAATAAAATATCAATAAAAAAATGAAGGCCAAATCTGCTATAAAAGCTAAATGATATAAAACAATGAGGTACAAAATTGAAAAAAAAATCAAGAAAAAAAAATCAAGAGGACCAAATCTATTATAAATATTAAATGAAATAAAATAACGAGAGATGAAATTGAGAAATAAAATAAATCAAGAAAATGATAATAAAAACCAAAAATAGCAATCAAAAGAATGAAGACCAAATATTATAGATGCAAAAATCGATGGATGATGAAATTTAAAAACAAATATAATTTTTTAAATTATTTCAAATAAAAAATAGTAATCAAAAGAACATGGAACAAACTTAAAAGGAAAAACAAATTGAACGACTATTTTGAAAAACTGGAGGAGCATGCATAAAAATCAAGTGGGAGGGAAAAGAAAGAAAAAAGAAAAGGTTATTGGCGTCAAACCGAAAAATTATTCACCACATGTGTCTCCTAGAGATGGAGAGGCCTCGGAGATGATTTGAATGTCGCCTGAATGGTACGGGTGTCTTCCATATGATAACACATGCATGTGTCCACCACTTTTTTTAAATAATATTTTATATTTATTAAAATACTAAATTGCCCCCTTTTCAACTTGAATACAACAAAAAAAAAGTAAGAAATACAAAAATTCAATGCATGATAGCATAATGATATTTTATTATAAGGGTTATTCTGTCATTTCATTGTGCTTATAAAAGGAAAACAAGAAGAAGCTCGTGAATGCAAATTTAATATTTTTTGCTTTTTAGGGTGGTTAAATAATGTTATTGTGTTGAAAACAAATATGCAAATATTGGTTCGTACCAATCATTTTGATAATGACTAATGAGCCATATGAAAAAAAACCAAATTACCTCATCAACAAGGCCTTCGGGTTTTGTGTGTGTTTGGTATTATGGTGCAAGTTGCGTTTTAATTTGATTTTTTTTTTTATGAAAATGCATCGATATGATTTTTTTAGTTTTATTTATTTTTTACTTCAGCATATCAAAATTGTTGTTATCTATTTCGAGGCTCCATATAAATATACAAAAAATCAGAAAAGGGAAAAAACAAAAAAAATAAAATAAAAGGAAATAATTTTTAAAAAAAAGTTGAAAAAATTAAAAATATATATACATCAATAGAGAGAACATAAAGAACACCCAGAAGATTGCCAAAAATTGGTCAGGGAGGATCAAAATATACAAGTTTGGAAAAATTAACAATCCAATATGAACTGGTGAAAACCCTTGAATTAGAAAATTAAATTTGGGAAGGAAAATACAAAATTGAATTTTTAAGGACTCAATTTTATTTTTTCAAAGTTTAATTGAATTTATTGAGGGTTTAATTACAAGAAAATTGATTTTTGAATTCAATTTGAGCTTTAATTGAAAGAATTTGAAGTTTGAGGGTTGAATTGCAATTTTGAAAAGCTACTTTTGTCAAATCAAGGGCTTAATTGCATAAATATTGACGTTTGATGGGCAATTAGAGACTTGATTAAAGAAATTTAAAACAATGCGTGGCTTCAGGGACTGAAATCATAACAAAATCAGTAAAATTTGAGATTTTTCATGTGTTCACACCTTAAACCTTCTAAGTTGGTTCTTATCAAGGGATGAACATCTTTCCCTCAAGATCAGAAGGCTAGAAACAACTATTTGGTTTCCAAGTTAGCAAAACCACCAAAATCTTCAAAAATCAAGTTTGTTGCAAAACCATCAAGGTACAAAGTTTCTAGCTATTAAAACATACCTAAAACCCTCCCATTTGGATAAAAGGTACAATCATTGATCAATCGTGATCAAAACTTGATTAAAGTCCTAGCTTGAAACCTTATAAATGCCCCCTGAAAAATCAAAGCAAAGAGGAGAAAAAAGAGGAAGAATGGGTAGGAAAATCTTGATAAGAAAGATTAATGTGAAGGTTCAAGCATAAGGATTTCTTAAGCTTTGAGTATGGTAAAGAAAAACGTTTCAAAAGAAAAACATAAAGGGGCAACAACAATTAGTGAGCTTTGAAGGTATAAACTTTCTTTAACCTAGTAGGTGATGTCTATAAGATACACATCTAGCTTATTTTACATGTTTAAAAATGTTTATGAACTTTTTTTGGTGTTATAATGTCTTTAGTTTTAATTTCGATAAATGCACAAAATGTTATTTTTTTTCGTTTAATCTTGTTTGGGGTTGTTTATTAATATTGTTAGATGTTTTAGAAGATGTTTAGATATTTAGATTTGATGAAACATAGCAGTTTTTGAATTTGCCAAAAGTGGTAGTGTGTGTTTAATGTCTTTTTCAATGTTGTTAATGCATACTCTTGGTTCCTGAGTTTGCTTTGAGTCCCAAGTGTTTAAAGGGTCAGTTTTGGATTGAAATTTAATGCATTTGTTGGTTGTCAATAGGAACTTTGTCGATTTTAGGAACTTCATGCACAATCTTGAGAAGGTGGTGTTTTGTTTTTTACTTGTTTTGATCCAATCATATGTAACAATGATAATGTGGTTTGTGTGAATAAAAGAAGCATGGTTTTAGGGCTTGGTATGCATGTTTTTGGGTTGGGACCTTGTTCTGTATTTTCAAGGTTTTATAGGTAGTGTTCTTGAGAAGAACATTGCCTTAGCTCTATGATTTGGACCAGTTTTGATCCAATTCTTTGCACTAACAACTTTATGAGGTTTGGTTAATCAATAATCAAGGGTTACTTTAAATAAATAATTGTTTTTTCTGAGTTTTAATCCTAGAGTTTTTTTTTTTGCATCGAAACCTATTTTAATTAAATCATGATTATTGATAGATAATTGTTGATGTTTGATGCTTAATTATGGTTCGAGGATTGATTTTCAACATGTCTATGTTTTTTATTTGTTCATATTTAGTCTAGGTTTTGATTGATGTTTATTGAGGATGTTCTTCGTGTTCTTGAGTGTTTTTTGGTTTTGATATGTCTTTGACAAAAAATTCCGTGCATTTGTGTTTTTTGCAAGTTTGATCTATTTTGGGTTTTGATTTTGGTTTGTTTTTCTGGTCAAACTAGTGGTTTTTTATTCGGTTTATGGTCGAACCAAAGAATTCAAATCAATCTAATTGGGTCAAATTTAGGTCAGATGTGTAAGGCCTTGTTTTTTTCAACCTTTTTTATAAAGGAATTTTCGGCTTGAGGGTGTGTTTGGCAAACACGTCGTTAGATCTATTTTGACAATTTTATTTCACAAAAAAAAGTTTTTGCCAAACAAAGCTTTAAAAAATAAAAATATTTTTTGAAAAATAAATAAATAAAAGGTTTCCTTGCATGTGGCCAAAAATCCAAAAACAATATTGGAGCATGTCTTAAAATTAAGAAAAACCTCAAAAAACGTTTTTGCATGTTTAAAAATACAAAGTATTGCATTGATTTTACAACCAGTTTATAGAATACTAAAGGATTTAGGTTTATATTTTAAAAATATTAAAAATTTATTTTTGGCAAAGAAATATATTATTAACTTTTAATATAAGGATAAAAACCTACAAAATTATTAATATCCAAAATATTATTAGGAATAATAATTTATTATTCACTTTTAATATAAGGATAGAAAACTTGTATGAAGATTGATATCTAAAATATGATTAGGAGTAATATAACTCATTCACTTCTAATATAAAGATAAAAACTGCGAGTTTTATCTGAAATATTATTTGAAATAACGCAATATCTAAAAATTTCAAGTTTGTCTTGAAAGAAGTCGATGATAATTAGAGATATTTTAACCTATGTCCCATGGTACAAGAATCATAAACATCTGAAAATACCAAAGAGAAAAGAGAAAAAATAAAAATCATTGAATCTCTTTGGATTTCTAGCTATGGTTCATTTGGAGTGAATAAACTGTGAATACACTTGTTTTCTCTAGAGATCTTTCAGACCAAGTTCTTGACTTGTAAAATCAAGATGTGTTCATCATAGCAACTCCATCATGGACACACTAATAGAAATAGAAACACCACCAGACCATAGCAACGACAAACAAAGAAAAACAATGCAGCTTATTTCAAATAAGGCATACTAAGAGTTCTAATATCTTCTCTTTATGCAACCATTCACTTGCCTAGAATCTTAGAGTTCCTAATAATTATAATACTAGATGACGACTCCTTGTCCAACAAACAACCTCTTAACCCTTCTGAGAAGGGTTGCCGTGACATCGCTCTCTTGTAAAGGGTACGATAAAATCATTAAAAAATATTAAAAAAAACATTAATGTGATATTTTTCAATAAAAACACACTTTTAAAAAGCGTCTGAAAATGAAAATTATTACACTTCCAAACATGTTCAAAATTGTTAAGAAGGGCAAAAGGTCAAAACATTATTTCAATCCTTGGTGTTTTGTGTGTTAATTAGTTCATAGTGTTTTACTAATCTCTTTTAGGCTTTTGTTAATAGCAATGGTGAAAAACTCATATTTATCTTCAAGATATTATTATTTATAAAAATAAAATGTAGCATATTACGTACCTTTTGTTTTATGTTTCATAATGTGGTGCACTAAAAAAATTATTTGTATATATATTTATAGAAAAAATTATGAAACTAACAATTATTTTATAAAAACTGATATTCATAGATGATATGAAAAGTTAATATCAATTGATGATTTTAAAATAAAGCATGAATTAAAAACATTGTAATCATACAAAATCAAAGAGTTATTGAAAGTTTTTAATAAAAAAAAATGAAATCAAATATTCTTTTATTTACATTAAAAAAATGAAATCAAAGTGTCTATATCAATTTCTCTGTTTCATTTTGATTTTAGCTAATATCAAAATAGTTGTGTTATCATATCTTCATATATTTAGTTAAGATTCGAGGAGGGGAGAAGAACTGTAAATACAAACCACACTAATTAATAAAGAGAATATGAGTATTTCAATTTTGAAATCGATTAAATTCTCCAAAAGAAATTAATAGTTTGCTTGTAATTTCAATAGGTCCTTATGTCACCAACATGACCCTTTATATATATATAT
>Ga0307510_10001510_pt1 | contig 25658 bp, 13 predicted proteins | sample 12_EM_MG_FD_207224 | JGI IMG/M metagenome (GOLD analysis project Ga0307510, IMG submission 207224) | Populus trichocarpa ectomycorrhiza microbial communities from riparian zone in the Pacific Northwest, United States - 12_EM | ecosystem: Host-associated > Plants > Roots > Unclassified | place... | reverse complement strand
GCCGAGCTCGGCATGTCCTCACGGGACGCTGTCGTGCTGGCGGGCGAGTTGTCCTCGCTGACGGGCCACGAGTTGCCGGCGACCCTGCTGTGGGAGGCGCCGACCGTCGACGCGCTGGTGGACCGGGTGTGCGGTACGGCCACGCCGATTGCCGTGCGGGAGACCCCTGTCGCGCCGGCCCCGGGCGGGCCCGTGGCCGTCATCGGGGTCGGCTGCCGACTGCCGGGCGGGGTGCGCGGTCCGGCCGACTACTGGCGTCTGCTGATCGACGGCGTCGACGCGATCAGACGCGTACCCGAGGACAGATCGGCCGACTTCACGACGTTCCCGCCCCCCGAAACCCCGCTGTACGGCGGCTACTTGGACGACATCGCCGGGTTCGACGCCGACTTCTTCCGCATCACCCCGCGCGAGGCCGCGGTGATGGACCCCCAGCAGCGCATCCTCCTGGAGGTCGTCCGCGAGACCCTCGACCACGCCGCCGTCCCCGCCACCGCCCTCGCGGGCACGGCCACCGGCATCTACGTCGGCGTCTCGGCCCCGGAGTACGGGCAGCTCACCGGCGCCGACGCGAACGCCGTCGACCCGTGGGCCCCGGCGGGCGCGGCGCTCAGCGTGACGGCGGGCCGACTGGCGTACGTGTTGGACACCCACGGTCCCAACATGGCGGTGGACACGGCCTGTTCGTCCTCCCTCGTCGCCGTGCACCAGGCCTGCGTCAGCCTCCGCACCGGCGAGACCGACACCGCGATCGCCGCAGGAGTCAACGTCCTCCTCTCCCCCGTCATCGGCGTCGCCTTCGACCGTGCGGGCGCCCTGGCCCCGGACGGCCGCTGCAAGCCCTTCTCCACGGCGGCCGACGGCATCGGACGCGGCGAGGGGTGCGCGGCGGTGCTGCTGAAGCGGCTGTCCGACGCGGAACGGGACGGCGACCGTGTCCTCGCTGTCATCCGCTCCACCGCCGTCAACTCCGACGGCCGTTCCAACGGTCTCCTCGCCCCCAACCCGGCTGCCCAGCAAGCCCTGTTGACGACCACGTACGCGCGGGCCGGGCTCACCCCGGCCCACATCGACTACGTGGAGGCGCACGGCACCGGCACCCCGCTCGGCGACCCCATCGAGGCGGGCGCGCTCGGGGCGGTGCTGGGCGCGGGCCGTGACCCCGAACAGCCGTTGCTGCTCGGCTCGGTGAAGGGGAACCTCGGGCATCTGGAGTCCGCGGCCGGCATCACCGGCCTGGTGAAGACCGTCCTCGCCCTCCACCACGACCTCGTCCCACCCTCGCTGCACGGCAACACCCTCGACGACACACGACTGCGCGTCGTCAACGAGCCCGAACCATGGCCCCGTTACGGCGGCACGGCCACCGCCGGTGTTTCCGGCTTCGGGTTCGGCGGCACCAATGCCCATGCCGTACTGGAGGAACGGCTGCCCACCGTCCTCCCGCTCGACGAGCGTGCCGCCCGTCTCCATCTCCTCTCCGACGTCGACACCGAGCGGGTCCGGGACACCGCGTCCCGCCTCGCCACGTGGCTCGGTACGCCCGAGGGCAGCGCCGCCCGCCCCGCCGACGTGGCGCGCACGCTCGCGGGACGGGTCGGGCGCGGGCCCGTACGCGCCGCGGTCGTCGCGCGCGACAGAGCCGAACTGGCCGATGCGCTGGGCGCGTTGGCGCAGGGTGGCAGCCCGGATGCGCGAGTGCTGACCGGTGACCGCGGCCTCGTGGGGCGCGGTCCGGTATGGGTGTTCTCCGGGTACGGCAGCCAGTGGACCGGCATGGGGCGTCAACTGCTCCTGGAGGAACCGGCTTTCGCCGCCGCCGTGGAGAAGCTCGACGCACAGGTCTCCGACGTGTTCGGCTTCTCCCTCCGCGAGCACCTGGCCTCCGCGGGTGATCTCGACCGGTTGGACGTCGCTCAACCCGTCCTGTTCGGCGTCCAGTTGGCACTCGCCGAGCTGTGGCGGTCCTACGGTGTGGAGCCGGTCGCCGTGATCGGCCACTCCCTGGGCGAGGTGGCCGCCGCCGTCTGCGCGGGCGCGCTGGACGTGGCGGACGCGGCCCGGGTCGTCGCCGTACGGGCTCGGCTGCTCGGGCGGCTGCACGGGGGCGCGATGGCCGTCGTGGACCTTGAGGACGGCGAACTGTCCTCCCTGGAGCGGGACTTCCCCGGGGTTCAGGTCGCCGTCCACTCCTCGCCCCGGCAGAAGGTCGTGACCGGTGACGAGATGGCGGTCGCCTGGCTGGTGCGCCGGCTGGAGGAGCGAGGGCGGGCCGCCCGGGTCATGCGGGTGGTCGGCGCGGGGCACTCGCCGCAGGTGGACCCGCTGTTGCCGGAACTGGCCGAGGCCCTCGTGGACGTCGGCGGCCGACCGTCACGCGTCCCCGTCTACTCCACCGTCCTCGACGACCCGCGCGGTGCCTGCGAGTTCGACGCCGTCCACTGGGCCGCCAACCTGCGTCGGCCGGTGCGCCTGGACCGGGCCCTCGGCGCCGCCGCGGCTGACGGGCACACCGCCTTCGTGGAGATCTCGCCGCATCCGGTCCTGGCCCGGTCCATCGCCGACAACGTGCCCGGCGCGCTCACCGTGGGCACGGTGCGTCGCGACGCGGACGGATCCGCCGCGTTCCTCTCGGAGTTGGGGGCCCTGTACGCGGCGGGACTGGACCTGCCGCTGCCGGGCGGCCGGGTCATCGACCTCCCGGCACCGCGCTGGCGGCACGTCCGGTACTGGTGGACCGACGGCCGGACTCCCGTGGCCACGACCGCCACACACCGGTGGGCCGAGCCCGCCCCGGCCGCCGGTGATTCGATCACCGCCCGCCTCAGCCACCACATCGCGACCGTCACCGGCCACCCGGCGGCCCGTATCACCCCCACCACGGCGCTGACCGACCTCGGCCTGGACTCCCTCATGGCCGTCCGTATCCGCACCGCCCTGGAACGCGACTTCGGTGTCGAGTTGCACCTGCGCGATCTGTTCGACGCCGCCACGGTCGCCGAAGTGGCGGACCGGATAGGCCAGTCGGCGGAATCGCCGTCCCCTCTCCCTCCGCTCTTCCTGTTCCACGCCGCCGGCGGAACCACCGACGTCTACCGCGCACTCGCCGAACACCTCGGTGAGGACCGGCCGGTGCACGGACTGGACCGGATCGAGGACGCCCACACCGTGTCCGAGAAGGCCCGCCGCTACGTCGAGGCCATCACCGCCGCCCATCCCGACGGGCCCTGTGCGCTTGCCGGTTGGTCCTTCGGCGGTTTCGTGGCGCAGGAGACGGCACGCCAACTCACCGCCGCCGGACGGGAGGTCGAACTCGTCGTGCTCATCGACTCCGTACGGCCCCTCCCCCAGCCCGACCGCGCACCCGCCGACCGCGTCCACGCGCATCTCACGGGCTTCGCGCAGCACATCGCCGACACCTATGGTGTCCAACTCCCCCTGCCCTACGACGAACTCGTGGCGATGGACGACGACCACGAGCGCATCGACCTCGTGCTGCGCACCCTGCGCGGGGCCGTGCGGGTGCCGCCCGCCGCACTGGAGCACCAGCGTGCCTCCTACCTCGACCTGAGGATCGGCGAGGCGCATCAACCGGGCCGGTACGAGGGCCGGGTGGTGCTGTACCGGGCCACCGAACCGGCTCCGCACACCGTGCGTGACCCGGCGTACGAGCGGGACGACGACGCGCTCGGCTGGGACGAGGTGTGCCCGCGCCTGACGGTCGTACCGGTGGCGGGGCATCACCTTTCGTTGCTCGACCCGCCGTACGTCGACGAGATCGCCGCCCATCTGCGGCGGGTGCTCGCCACGCCCGGCGGGCCCGCCGAACCGGACTGAGGAGCCGCCATGCCGCACCACCACCCCACCGGAATCTCCCGACGAGCCGTCACGCGAGCAACGGCGGCCACGGGACTGGCCGTTCTGTTCGGTGCCACGGCCGCCGTAGGACGCGCTCGGGCCGCGACGCAGGTCTCGGCCCGCACGTTCGACGTGTCGGTGTCCTCGCCCGCGCTGGGCCGCAGCGCGCCGGTGCGGCTGATCCTGCCGTCGGACTTCGCCGCGCAGCCAGGGCGGACGTATCCCGTGCTGTATCTGCTGCACGGGGCGCACGACGACTACACGTCGTGGACGCGGGAGACGGACATCGAGGCGTTCACCGAGGGCCGGGACCTGATCGTGGCGATGCCGGACGCGGGGCCCACCGGCATCCCCGGCGCGTGGCGCGACGGGCCGGACTACGAGACCTTCCAACTCCAGGAGGTTCCGGCGCTGTTGACCCGCGACTACCGGGCGTCCGGGGTGCGGGCCGTCGCCGGGGTGTCCACCGGGGGCTACGGCGCGATGGCGCACGCGGCCCGTCACCCGGGCGCGTTCACCGCCGCCGCGTCCTACAGCGGCATCCTCGACACCACGGCCCCCGGGGTGCCCTCGCTCGTGGACGCCATCGTGGCCCGCGAGAACCTGGCGCCGCGTTCCCTCTGGGGCAATCCCCTGCTGGACGCGCTGACTTGGCGGGCCGCCAATCCGCGCGCCCAGGCCGGCGGGCTGCGCGGGACACCCTTGTACGTGTCCAACGGCAGTGGTGTGGCCGGGGGTTCGGGCGACTGGCTGCCCGAGGCGCTGGAGAGTCTGCTGTGGCCCTCCGCGCACAGTTTCACCGGCATTCTGGCCCTGCTCGGCATTCCGGTCACCGCGCACTTCTACTCGGGAGGTGGACACAGCTGGGCCTACTGGAAAGGGGAGTTCACCACCTCGTGGCCGATGCTCGCCGGTGCGCTGGGGCTGCCGGAGTGATGTCGGTGCAGCCGGGGCACGGAACGGAGCGCAGGGGACGGCCGTCCAACACAGGACGTCCCCCTCGTCCCACGGGCAACAGTCCGTGGGCGAGCCGCCTCCGGGGGAAAGGAGTGTCCGTCGTGGCTGTCCCCACCCCGCGCGGAGTACCCACCGAGCCCCGAACCGCATCGGTTCCGCCCGACCTGGCCGAGCTGTTGCGCGCCCAACTCGCCGCCGTCTCCGACGAGGTGGAGGAGGTGGTGCGCAGAGAGGTCCCCGAGTACGCGCGGCCGGCCGACGGGACCTACCGCGAGAACCTCAGGTCCGGCGTGGTGCAGGCGCTCACGCTGTTCGTCGACCACATCGCGGACCCGCACGGTCAGACCGCCGCTATGGCGGCGGCGTACTACGAGGAACTCGGGCGCGGCGAGGCCCTGGAGGGCCGCAGCCTGGAGGCACTTCAGTCGGCGATCCGCGTGGGCGGGCTGCACGCCTGGCGACTGATGGGCCGTACGGCGGAGGAACTCGGCCTGGATTCGGCGGTGGTGGCCGCGCTCGGGGAGCTGGCGTTCCGGACCGTGCACGAGGTCGCGGAGGCGGCCGCCGCCGGGTACGCGGAGGCGCAGTCGCGCAGCACGGACGAGCTGGAGCGGCGGCGCAGACGGCTGCTCGAACTCCTGCTGGGCGAGGGGCCGGTGGCCCCGGAGGCGCTACAGGACCTCGCGCACGGCGCGCGATGGCGGGTGCCTTCGCAGGTCGCCGTCATCGCGCTCGCGGGCCCCGCGGACGCGCGTGCGGAGGACCGGCCGCCGGCGATGCCGGGCGCGCTGGCCGACATGGAGTCACGGCCGCCGCGCGTGCTGGTGCCGGACCCGGAGGGCTACGGCCGGTTCGGCGGGCGGTCGTTCGTCCTCGGCCTGGGCGGCCGTCCGGCGGCGATCGGTCCTACGGTCCCGGTCGTGGAGGCCGCGCGGTCCTTGCGCTGGGCCACGCGGGCGCTGGGGCTGATGGGCCGCGGGGTGCTGCCCCGGCAGGGCGTGGTGCTGTGCGCCGACCATCTGTCGACGCTGCTGCTGCACAGCGACGAACCGCTGCTCGCCCAGCTGGAGTTACGGGCCCTGGCGCCGCTCGACGCCGCGTCGGAGGGTCAACGCCCGCGGCTGGCCGAGACGTTGCTCGCCTGGCTGCTCAGCGGCAGCAACGTGCCCGATGTCGCCGCCCGGCTCCACATCCACCCGCAGACGGTCCGCTACCGCCTGCGTCAGCTGGAGAAGCTCTTCGGCGCGTCCCTGCACGAACCCGGCACCCGTCTGGATCTGATCCTCGCGCTGCGTTCGGCGTATTTACGGGACGGCGACCGCGACTCACGAGCCGACAAAAACAGAGAGAGTTTCTGAATTCCCGTCCATAACACCGGGAACGGGAACGCGAATACCTTCGGGACAGTCCTTTCCACAGGCGCTCCACGCGCCCCACCCTCAAAGGATTCCCATGCGTATTCGATTGTGTCTCGCCGCGCTCTCACTGGTCGGCGGGGCCGGGCTCGCCACCCTCTCCGCACCCGCCGCAACGGCCGCCACCTGCTCGGACCTCGACGTCGTGGCGGCGCGCGGCACCTTCGAGCCGGGCACACTCGGCCTGATCGTCGGCGACCCGGTGTTCTCCGCGCTCCAGCAGAAAATCACCGGAAAGACGCTCTCCAGCTATGCGGTGAACTATCCCGCCGACCTCTCCCTCACGTCCGCCGCGCAGGGAAATTCCGATGCGGTGAACCACGTCAACGCACAGGCGGCCGCGTGCCCCAATCAGCGTTTCATTCTCGTCGGCTATTCGCAGGGCGCGAACGTCATCGACAACTCCATAGGGATCAGCAGCGACGGCGCGGTGGTCGGCAGCCCGATCGTGGCGACCATCCCCGCCGCGCTCGCACCGCGAGTCGCCGCGGTGCTGCTGTTCGGCAACCCGATCCGGGCCCTCGGCAAGAGCGTCACCGGCACCTACCAGAGCCGCACCATCGACTTCTGTGCCAACGGTGACCCGATCTGCCAGAACGGCGGGACCGACGTGGGGGCGCACCTCGGCTACACCTCCGACGCCGGCGCGGCGGCCACGTTCGCCGCGGGCAAGATCTGAGCCGTGGCGATGCGCTGACGGGGACCGGGAGTTGATCCTCCCGGTCCCCGTCGGTGTTCTGGAACGGCCGTACGGGGATGGCTACTTGGGGGATGCGGCGAATGCCGCGAGGCTGCTGGAGACGACCTCGGGGCGGCCGTCGTTCTGGACGGGTGCCGCGGTCAGTACGTCGAGGTGCTGATAGCCGGGGGCTATCACGGGGTGCAGGTCGGCCGGGACGTGACCGGCCAGCAGTCCGTCGCCCGCGAGGACGGTGAGCGTCGGGTTGGCCGTCAACCCGCCCGGGTGCACGAGGAGTTGCCTCACCTGCGGCGAGGTGGCCAGCTCGATGTCGGTGACCAGCTTGGTCGGGAAGTACTGCTCGGTGAAGTCCAGCGGCTGCTCCCCCATGCTGCGGGCCAGTTCGCGGATGTCGGTGACCTCCTTGCCGGCGTTGGTGAACGGGGTCCCGTCGGCCGACCGGTACCCGGGGTCGTCGGCGGCGCCGACACGGTCGTAATCGCGCCAGGTGTAGAGCGGCCCGTGGGGCTGGGCCGGGATGGCCTTGTACTCGACGCCGAACACCTGCGACTGGTCCGAACTCCCGTTGGCGGCGGGGAAGTTCTTGTCGGTGATCGGCCCGCCGTCGAAGAACCCGACACTGCTTTGCAGGAACGCGAGGGGCACGGAGTTGTCGTCCATGAGTGACCCGAGCACGGCGTCGTTGGTGAGCCGGAAGTCCTTCACGGCGGGTGAGCCGGTGAGGAACGTGGCGGCGTCCTTGGAGAACAGGAAGCGGTTCGTGGCCTCGATGTTGACGTTGGAGGGAAGGTAGGACGGCAGGTCCGCCTCACCATTCGGGTCCTGCACCGCACCCAGGCCTGCGATGGCGAGCAAGGTCATGGTCTCGGGGTTGAGCAGCACGGGCGCGGACAGCGAGCGGGACAGCACACCGCTGTCGAGCCCGGCCTGCACGACACCGTAACCGAGCCCGATGTCAGGCAGGTTGGTGTCGTCCGGGATGCTGCCGTTCAGGTCCGCCAGGTCGGTGGAGATCGTCGTGTCGAGGGCGAAGTACCCGGCGCACTGGTTCTGCCCGGCGTCCGCCGTGGTCGCGGGGTTGCCGTCGAAGTCCGCCGCCGCGAAGTACCCGGTGATGACGCCGCCGAGCGAGTGCCCGCCGCACAGCACCTTGCGCTTGCGCAGCCCCTGGTCGGGCAACTCGGCGACGAGCAGGTCGTATTCGTCGCGCACGGTCTGTTCGATGCCGAGCTTGGCCATCCAGCCGAGCTGGTCGTTGCCGACGAACCCGGCGAAGGTCCGGCCGCCGACGGCCTTGCCCCGGTAGTAGTAGTCGACCGCCGTGTGCTGGTCGCCGGAGGCGATACCGGTGGGATCCTCAAGGCAGTTGGAGCGCCGGTCCAGGGCCCAGAACTCGATGTGCCGTCCCCGCGCGGCGGCTTGGGCGACGGTGTCGCGGGCGACGCTGTCGAAGGCACCGGCCCCTTCCAGGATGCCCGGCTGGGCCACGAGGATCCGGTCGGCGGCGGCCGACGCGCTCGGCCCGTCGGCGGCGCGGTAACGCAGATACGACAGCCAGTCGCACGCCGCCGGACGGGCGCCGAACGACTGCGGTAACGGCACTTTGACCCGCACCAGCGACTCGACCACACCGTCGGCGGGATGCGTCGACGCCACCGGGGTCTCGGTGCGCGCACCGTCGCCCTGGGCCTGCGGAGCGGCCGCGGTGAGCGCGCCCGCGGTCAACAGCACCGCGAGCGCGGCACCGCGCCACGTACGTCCTGCACTCGTGACTCCGCGCCACGAACTTCCTTTGCTGCGACTCGTGTTCATGGCCGGACCGTAGGACGGTCGGGACCACGGGATCAGGCGGTGCTCACAAGAACGCAGCGCACACCGGCGCCCTTGTCACCTGCTCGCAGAGAACCTCGCGGCGAACTTCGCAGCGAACCTCGCAGCGAACCTCGCAGCGAACCTCGCGGACGACGGCGTGAGGTCAGGCGTCCTTGATCGTCGCGGTGACGGGCGTGCCGGTCTCCACCGTACGGCTGACCGTGCACAGCCGTTCGTGGGAGACGGTGACCGCCCGGGGCAGGATCGCGCGGGCCCGGTCCCCGGCCTCCCCCTCGGGAAAGGTCACGGCGAAGGTGACCGCCAGGTCGGTCATCCGGTTGCCGAGGTCGTCGCTGACCTTGTTGCCGGTCACGGTGACGGTGAACCCGTCCGGCTCCGCGTGCCGCGTGGTGGCCACGTCGACGTCGGCCGCGGTGCAGCCGCCGATCGCGGCGAGCAGCAGCTCGACGGGGGTGAACTCGGTACCGCCGCCGACGGCGGTACCGAAGTCGACCGTGCCGCCACGGGCGTTGGTCGCGGTGAAGCGGCCGGGGGCGGTGCGGTCGACGGTGACTTGGCGCAGGGGATTGTCGCTCATGGTGGGGATCCTTCCAGAGACCTCGGCCGGATCGTCCGAGGCCACGGAGATGGTCCCTGGAAGCGCACCCTCAGCCGACGGCCGACCAGGCGCCGGCGATGTCGGCCGCGATCGGGGCGTGGGACAGGTACTGCGCGATGTCGTGCGCCCGGTCCTTCGGGTTGGCGCAGAGCACGTCGCGGACCCGGTCCCAGGTGTCGCCGAGCGGGCAGCCGATGGCGACGGCGTCCCCCGCCGCCCACGCGTTGGTCCACTCGTCCACCTGACCGGGCCGGACCGCGCCGTGGGCGAGCAGTCGCCTGTACACGGCGTCCAGTCCGAGCGGGCTGCCGGCCGTCACCAGCAGGGGTACCGAGATCCCGCTGGGCAGCATGGTGCACAGGTCGAGCGCGACGACGGTACCGAGGCTGTGGCTGACCAGCACGATCTCGCCGTCCTCGGGCAGCCCGGACAGCACCGCCTCCAGCACGGCGTCGCGTACCGTCTTGTCGCCGAGGTAGGCCGCGACGTCGCGGAACACCGCCGCGATCACGATGTCGTCGAGCCCGCTGCGCGCCGCGATCCAGGACAACGGCCGTTGCAGTGCGGCGACCGCCCCGCCGAGCAGGCCCGACTCCTGTGCGTCCGCGGACTGTTGCTCCGATTCGGGCATCCTGGTGGCCTTGGCGGATTCGGCGATCAGCGCGGCGTAGACGGTGCGAGCGCCGGGGTCGTCCGGCACGTACGCCTCGGCCGTGGTCGTCGCCGTATCGAGGTCGGCACTCTCACGGCCAGCCGTCGCGGTGGCCAGCGCGTCGCCGTAGAAGGGGAACCAGACGTCGGCGTCGTCCAGTGGGGGACGGCCCGCGGCCGCCAGCCCGACGGCCAGGCCCCGGCACCAACTGGCGCGCAGTTCGGCGGGGTTGTGGCCCTGCTGGCCGCGGCCGTGCAGGAACACCACGCGTCGTCGGCCCGCGGCGGTCCGCCCGGTGACGCCGCGCCGCTCTTGAGCACCTGTGCCGCGTCCGCCGGAGCGGTCGGCGTCCGACACCGTCTCGACGGGCGCCGGCCCGATCGGCACCGCCTGTGGCCCCAACTCGGCGAGCAGCGCTTTCTGTTCCGCTGGCAGCGCGGCCGCGGCGAGGTGGCGCAGGATGCCGCTGACCCGGGCTCCCTCGTTGGCGATCCAGCCCGCGCCGCCGGGGTCGGGTACGCCGGCGTGGTGCAGGGCGACGACCTCCCACTGGTCGTTGAACACGGGCGAGCCGGAACTTCCGGGCTCGGTGTCCGTGCGGTAGTGCAGGAACTGCGGGAGCTGGTTGAGCAGTTCGTTGGCGCGGACCGCGACCTCCTTCGGCCGCCTGTCGGGGTGGCCGACGATGTTCACCGGCTCACCGATGACGATCTTCCCCTGTTGGGCGATCAGCCTCAGCCAGCCGTGCACCTCGCCCGGCCGCTTCCCGTCGGGGCGGGCCTCGACCGCGACGAGCGTGTAGTCGAGCGCGGGGTCCGTGACGAACAAGACGTCCGGGGCCAGGTCGTAGGAGTCGACCGGTTTCGGCACACCGTCGGCGTCGGATTCGAAGTCGAACTCCGCGAAGGACCCCGTCGCCGTCGCCACGTCGGGCAGCACGTGGTTGTTGGTGAGCAGCAGGCGCTCCCCCACGAGGAAACCGGTGCCGAACCCGGTCCGCTGTCCGCCCTGGACGATGGAGACGCGGGCGACCGCGCGGGCCGCACGCGCGCCGCGGGCAAGGAAGTTGACGCTCTGCAACTCGTTCGCGGCGCCGAGGATCCGCTCGAAGACGACGGCGGGACGCACCGGCCCTTCGTCGGACGGCACCGGCGCCAGGTCCCCCGGGTCGACCTCACGCTTGCTCACCAGCCGCTCCGCGCGGGCGCGCAGGTGTTCCGTGCTGTCGCCCGCGAAGGGCGTGCCGGTCTCCACCTGCCGTCGCCGGATGTTCTCGCGCTGGTCCACCGTCTCCCGGTAGCGCTCCACCATGTTCCGCTGCTGTTCTCGTAGGTCCATGCGCGCATGGTCCGGCGAGCGGGGAACACGGCGCTTCGGGGAACTCCCTACGGCGCGGGGGTGCGGCCCACAAGGGTCTTGGCGGGTCAGAGGACGCCGGCGAACCGGAGGAAGTCGGCGATCGTGCGCACCGGCCGGCCGTTCGGGAGCAGGACGCCCTGTGCGGGGCTCCAGCTCGTCCGGTTGACGTACGAACCGGGGTCCCTGCGGATCTGGCCGATGATGGTCTCGGCGACGATGCGGCTGCCGACCTCGCCGAGCCGCTGGCCCAGCTCCCGCACCTCGGCCTCCTTCAGCACGTAGAACCACAGGGGGGTCGTGTCGAACAGACCGCCGGACTCCAGGGCGTCCTTGACCAGGTCGCTGCTGCCCTCCTCGAGTTCCACGCGGCTGAGGGGTTCGACCTCCAGCGCCTCGGCCACCGCCTGTCCGGTGGGGGCGGCCAGTCGATAGCCGCGCAGGAGGTTGCGTTGGGCGAGGTGCTTGAGCAGTTTCTTGATCCGTTCGGGCAGGCTCGGATCGGTGCCCTCGTTGCGCAGGTCGGCGAGGGGTGGCGCAAGCCTGGTGTCGATGAGCCGGGCGAAGCGGTTGGCGAACGGGCTGTTCTTGTCGACCATCCGGTCCCACTCCGCCGGCCAGTTCGACGGGAGCGTCGTGAGCGTGGCGGCGAAGCCGCCCTTGCCCGTGAACTGGAAGAGCTGGTCCAGGGTGGACACGGCAAGCCTGTCGCCGGGGCGGCCGAAGTTGCGGTTCCAGTCGTAGGCGCCGCGCACCATGCTGTGGCCGAAGCGGAAGGCCGCCACCGAGAACTCGATCGGCATGTAGGTGCCGCGCCGGTCCAGGTCGAGCAGGTTCCCCTCCGCGGTGTCCACGAGGTCGACGACGTCGGGGCGCGCCACGGTGTGCAGATAGTCGTGCACGCTCAACCACTGGTAGGTCCACCGGGTGAGGTCCCTGGCCCGCCGGAAGACCTCGACGTCCGTCTCGAACTCGGGCTCGTGGTCGCGCACCCAGTCGACCGCAGCGTTGTGGAACCGCAGGAACGCCACGTGGAGTTGGGCCACCACGAGGTTCTCGTCGTTGCGTGTGTCGCCGACGAGCGGGGTGCGGTCGGCCTTACGCGGCAGGTCCCGTTGTATGTCGTCGACCGGGGGGATCAGCGCGCCCACGTTGGCGGGAACCGGCGAGAGCAGGCCCAGCCGGAACTTGATCCCGTCGTACGGAACGGCGTCCTTGCCCGGCACCGGTGGCGCGAACGGCCCGTCGCCGTAGACCGAGTCGAGGTTCAAGGACGGGATCCGCAGGTTCTCCAGCTTCCTGACCACCTCGTCCGGCGGCACGGGCGGCGGATTCTCATCGGTGATGCTGATCACCAGGTCACGGTCGGTCGCGGCCGTCAGGTCGTGGTCGACGAACTGGCCCCAGTAGGTGTAGATCGGCGGAATCGGCGAGTTGAGCACCGGGTCGCGCACCTCGTCCGGGGTCTCCACGATCGCCGAGCCCAGGGCGAGGAGGGCCTTGACGACCTTGGGGACGTCGTCGATCGGCAGGTGGTTGTCCGGGAACTTCTTCGCGAGGTCGAGGAACAAGTAGTCGAAGGAAGTGGTACCCACGTGCGCCGCGTCGTCGGTGGACTCCTGGACCACCGTGCTGCGCATGCTGAGACTCTCCTGGCTCTGGGCGGTCTTCTCCGCCTCCTCCGCACTGTCGAGAATCGCGTGTCCGCCGTGCGTGAGGTTCGTGATCACTCGCCGGAACTGTCCCTGCTCAGTCATCCCGTATCCCTTTCCGGTCTAGGAACACGCGAGCATTCCCGAACGCCCGCGCCACGGCTTCGGGGAACTCCCTGCCTCCGCCCGGGACATGTCCTCCCGCGTTCGTGAGGGGCTCTCCCGCCGGAACACCTACGCCACCTGCCGGGCCGGCGGCACCGGACGCACCCGGCAGGGCCTACGCGTCATGGACTCGCCGCGCGAACCCCGCCGTACGGAGACCGTCGTAGGACCGTCCCGACCCCTGACGCCGATCGCCCTCCCGGGGGCACCCTGGGGACATGACGGAACGCCGCAATGGAGCGGCGGGTGTACGGGGGCGTCATGGAAGAGACAGCGATGACCGGCGTGCCGCCGGACGGCGCGACATACGGTCCGGTCCACGTGCCGGAGGACTCGGGTGGGCACGGGGCGTACTGCGTCGTGGCTCCCGCCGCGCCCGACGAGGTGACGTCCCTCCCGGGACCCGCCGCCCTCGTCGGCCGACGCGCCGAACGAGACCTGGTGGACGGTCTGGTGGACGCCCTGCCCCGGCGGGGCGGCGCCCTGCTGCTGAGCGGTGAGCCGGGGATCGGCAAGAGCATGGTGCTGCGCCACGCGGCGGCCCGCTGTCAGGGCTCCCGGGTTCTGTGGGCCTGCGGTGTGGAGTCGGAGGCCGTCCTGCCGTACGCGGTGCTCGCCGATGTGCTGCTGCCGCTCCGCCGTCACTTCGGCGAGCTGCCGCCGGCCCAGCGCAGTGCCGTCGAGGGTTGTCTCGCGCTCACGGACGTGGCCGAGTCGAACCCGTACGCCGTGTGCGCGGGCGCGCTCGGCGTGCTGGCCGCCGCCGGGGAGTCGTGGCCGCTGCTGCTCCTCGTCGACGACCTGCACTGGGCCGATCCTTCGTCGCGCCAGGTGCTGCACTTCGTGGCCCGGCGGCTGGCCACTGAGCGAGTGGCCCTGATCATGGCGGCACGCCGGGGGCGGCAGGAGGACGGGATCCAGGAGAGCGTGCCGCACACCACGCTGGGGCCGCTGTCGGACGACGAGTGCTGGACGCTGCTGCGGCGGCAGGCGCTCGACCGGACGGACCGGGCGGCGGACCGGATCGTCCGGCTGGCGAACGGCAACCCCCTGGTCCTGGTGGAGTACGCGGCGGCGCTCGCCCGGACCCGTGCGTGCGGAACCGAGCCGTGGGACGACTCGTGGGAGGCGCCGGGGCCGCTGGTGGAGCGGGCGTGGCGCGGACAGCTGCGCATGCTGCCGCCGCGCAGCCGGAAGGCGCTGGTGTACGTCGCCGCCGGCCGAACCCCTCAATGGCCGCTGCTGCAACAGGTGTTGGCGCTCGACGGACTCACCACCGCCGACCTGGACGCGGCCGAGGCGGCCGGGCTGGTCCGTATGCGGGACGGCACCTGCGAGCTGCGGCATCCCGTACTGCGGCCGGTGGTGCTGGGACAGTGCGCCACCGTCCGGCGGCTGGAGGTCTACCGGCGACTGGCCACCCTGAGTTCGGGCGAACTTCAGACCTGGTACCTGGCCGCCGCCGCCCCCGGTCCGGACGAGTCGGTCGCCGCCCGCCTGGTGTCCGACGCCCGACAGGCGCGCCAGCGCGGGGCGTTGGCGGCTGCCGCGCCCGCCTGGCGCCGTGCCGCCGAGCTGTCGCCGGACCCCGCGGACGCGGCCCGCCGGCTCTTCGAGGCCGCGCACGACGCGTTCTACGGCGGTACGACACGCGATGCCGCCGAGTGGTGCGAACAGGCCCTGACGCACAGTCAGGATCCGTTGCTCACCGCGGACATCGAGTTGCTGCGCGGCCAGGCCTGCACCTGGCTCGGGGATCCGGGCCGCGCGCACGAGCTGCTGGTCGGCGCCGCCCGGACGGTGGAGTCGGTGGACCGCTCACGTGCCTCCCAGCTGTACGGGGCCGCGGTGGTGCCGGCGACGATGGACGGGCGGATACGCGACGCGTGCGACAGCGCCGCACGCTGCGAGGCGCTGGCGGACGGCATGCGCGGCACCCGGCGTCGGCAGGCCGCCGTCATGCGCGCCCGGGCGGAGGTGCTGGGCGGCGACGTGAGCGCGGGCCGTACGACCCTGCTCGCGCTGCTGGACGAGACGCGTGGCCTGACCGGACCCGAGGAACGTCAGACGACGATGGAGATCGCGCAGGGCCTGTCGTGGACCGGCGACGGGGACCTCGCCCGCCGCGTGCTGGACACGGTGATCGAGGGGGTGCGCCGCGACAACGCCCCGGCCCTCCTGCCGTACGCCCTGTTGGCGCGGTGCCAGGTGGAGATGTGGTCCCGCTGGCCGATGGCGCGCGCGGACGCCACCGAGGCGCTGCGCTGGGCGGAGGAGTTCGGGCATCTGGCGATGACGGGCTACGCCCTGATCCAGCTCGCGCGGCTCGACGCCCTGCACGGCGACTTCGCGGACTGCCACAAGCGGGTGGCGCAGTACGAGCGCTGGTGCGGCAGCCGACTGCGCGGCCTGGCCCTGTTCGCACGCGGTGCGCTCGGTACGTCCGCTTTCGCCGCCGGTGACGCCGAGGCGGCGCGTACGCACCTGGAGGCCGCGTTCGCGCTGGCCGACGAGATGGGGCTGGTCAATCCCACCCTCATGCCGTGGGTGGCCGACCTCGCCGAGGCCTGTCTGCGCACGGGGGCGAGGGAGGGTGCCGTGGCCGTCGCGGACTGGCTTCGGGAGCGCGACACGGCGACCGGTCTGGCGTGGCCGGCGGCCGCTCACGCCCGGTGTCGGCTGATGCTCGCGCGGTCCGCCGAGGAGGCCGCGGACTGGCTGGCCGTCGCGGAACGCGTCCATGCCGACAAGGAGATGGCCTTCGAGGCGGCGCGGACCCGGCTCGTCGCGGGAGAGGTGCTGCGCCGGTTCCGGCGGCCGTCCGCGGCACGGGAACCGCTGCTGCTCGCACAGCGGACGTTCACCGCGCTGGGCGCCGTTCCGTGGGCGGTCCGGGCCGAGGCGGAGGTCGCGGCGACCGGACACCGCTCCGCCGTCCACGGGGACGAACCGCCGCCGGTGGCCCTGCTCACGCCGCAGGAGCTCCAGGTGGCGCGTGCCATCGGCGAAGGCCTCAGCAATGTGGAGGCGGCCGCGTCACTCTTCCTCTCCCGCAAGACGATCGAGGCCCATCTCACCCGCGTCTACCGCAAGTTGGGTGTCCGTTCCCGCTCGGACCTGGCGCGCTGCCTGGCCCATGCCGGGGTCACCGGATAGCGGGGCCAGGGCAGTTGGAGTGCGGTGGAGACCGGTGCGGGCAGGAGGTGTGTGCTGCCCGCACCGGCCGCTTCAGGAGACCTGCGAGGCGTCGACCAGGACGACCCGGTGGTTGTACTGGATGGTGTAGTACTTGGCGGCGCCGGTGACGTAGGTGTCGCCCGAGACGAAGAAGTCGTCGGCGCTGACCGGGGGTTGGGTGGCGACGTAGGCCTGGCCCGCCGGGAAGCCGTAGACGGTCAGGGGTTTCTGCGTGGACGGGGACAGGCCGGACGGGTACTCGGACGCCTGCGGGTAGCCGGAGCCGTAGAGGGTCGCGGCCTGGTCGCCGGAGTGGAGGATCGTGGCGCCCGGCGCGGCGCAGGTGTTGACGCCGCCGGGGTTGTGGAACCACACCTTCGCGCCGCTGAACCAGATGGCGGTCCAGTCGCCGTCGACGTCGGCGACCACGAACTGCTGGCCGGCCTGGACGGTGCTGCCCCAGTCGTGGATCAAGTCGGTGCCCGCGCTCGCGCCGGGGTGGATGGCCGGGTCCGCGAACAGGGGTGCGTCGGCACTCGGAGCGGTGCGCACGGGAAGGAAGTTGGCGGGTTCCGTGCTGTCGGTGCACGCTGTGGTGGCGCCCGTGGGATCGTCGGCCGGGCAGACCTGGACGGTCTGCTGGTTGGTCGCGAACTCGGGGCTGATGGTGACCGCCGAACCCACCCTCGGGACATGGTGGTCGGCGCTCTGCGCGTGGGCCGCCTTCGTCGGGGCGACCATGTTCATGAACGCCGTCCAGTCCCAGTAGGGGCCGGGGTCCCAGTGCATGCCGGAGATGTAACTGTCCTGCGGGCCGGGCACGTTGTCGTGGCCGATGATGTGCTCGCGGTCGAGCGGGATGTCGTACTGCGCGGCGAGGTACTTCACGAGATCGGCCGTCGCCCGGTACTGCGCCTGCGAGTACCAGGTGGCACCGTGCGCGGCGTAGCCCTCGTGCTCGATGCCGATCGAGTGCATGTTGAACCAGTAGTTGCCGGCGTGGAACGCGATGTCCTTGGTGTGCGTCATCTGCGTGACGGCGGCGTCCGAGGCCCGCATGACGTAGTGCGCCGAGTCGCCGGAGCCCGCCGTCTGGAACGTCTTGATCGCGGCGTCGTAGGACGACTCGGTGTCGTGCAGGACGATGTACTTGATCTGCACGCCGTCGCCCGGCCGGCCGGCCACCTGTCCGTTGGAGGCGGCCGCGGCGAGGAAGGTGCAGTCGACGGTGGCCGGGCACTCGGTGTCGGTGGCCGTCACGGCGGCCTTCAGCTTCAGTTCGGACAGTTGCTGTGTCTCGGGGTGGACCGCTCGCTGCGCCGCGAGGCTGACGTGCTGTCCGTCGACGGTGGTCCGCGAGGCGCCCGAGGACACGGTCTTGAAGACGCGGTCGGCGAAGAGCTGCGCGGCCTTCTTGTCGGACGACTGGCTGTACTTGGCCACCGCCCCGTACCAGTCGGCCGGGTCGGTGGAGCTCTTCCCCGTCAACTCCCGCTGATACGAGGCGAGTAGGGCGGCACCGGCCCGGATGTTCGCACGGTCGTCGGTGCGCAGCTTCGCCGCCGGCGTGCCGGTGAGGCCGGCCGCCGCGTCGAGGGTGTGCAGGGCCGGGTCCGACGTCAGCTCGGCGAGGTCACCGCGGCCGGCGGCGCCCGCCGAACCCCCGGACACCATCGCGGCGTTGACGTCCGTCAGGTTCATCGGACCATATCCGCCCGAGGTGTTGCAGTGCCCGTCGTGGTCGTCCCACTGCGACTCCTGGTACGACACGGCCAGGAGCACGGGCAGCGGTACGCCGAACTCCTCGGCCGCGTCGGTGAAGGAGGCCTGCCGGTCGGCACCCGGACTCGGTGCGGCCTGCGCCGTCGACGGCAGAACGGCGAAACAGCCAGCGGCCACGGCGCCGCCGACCAGGATTCCGGCCAGCACCTTCCGGGGTGATCTTCTACGCGAGGATTGCAAGGATCTTCCCTTGTATGTAGAGCCCTGTGAGTAGCGCTTGTAAGTAGTGCCTGAAGTGGTGCCTGTAAGTGGCGCCTTGAGGCAGACGTACGGCACGACGCTTGCCGGAACCACTGTGCGGAAGGCTCCAGCATCCCCCACCTGACTTCACAACTCCCGCACTGGGCAAGCGAGTCGGCGTTTCCCTCAGTGGTGTCACCGGGGCATGCCGCCTCAATCGCCGCACACCTTGTCAGGACGCGGGGCCGGCGCCTGTTCACCCGCATCGAGAACTACGCCCGCCACACCGCCGTCTCGAGCTACGCACCCTCCGTATCCGCGCGGTCCTGGCAACGCACACGCCGTAGGGGGCGCCGACTCCCGGAGCCGGCGCCCCCTACACCTACGAGGTCTGTCAGAGTTCGTCCCTGGGGTTGGGGTTGGTGCCGTCGTTGAGGGCGATGGCCAGCAGGGCGGCTGCCTGGCGGGCGTCGGAGATCTCGGCCCCGGCGACGCTCGTGCTGGCGCCCTCGTCCGTGCCGTTGACGTGGCCGACGTAGACGTGGCTGACGTTGGCCCAGTTCCGGATCAGAGCGATCTGCTGGGAGCTGTAGGTGACCGAGTCCCCGCTGTCGAAGGAGGGCGCGACGCGGTCGGCCAGGGTACGGAAGCGGGCCGCCTCCGAGATGCCGAAGATGATGCTGAGCAGACCGCGGGCCTGGTTGAGCCGCGACGAGCCGGTACTGGACAGGTCGAACAGGGCCTGGGCGAGGGGGCCGGGGCCGACGGTGACACTGGTCAGGGACTGGTTGCCGACCCGGGAGAGGGCGTCGTAGCCCTCCCGGCCGACGAAGAAGTTGTCGTCGGTGCTCGACTCGTTGGGGACGTTCCGGATGAGGTTGAGGACGCGGTTGTGGGGCGCGCCTACCGTGTAGACCCGCACCACGTACAGGTCACTGAGGCGCACCACGGCGTGCACGGTGGGCGCGCGGTGTCCCGGAGAGCTGATGACGACGTCGGCGAAGTTGTTCGTCCTCCTGTTGTCCAGGACGGTGACGGTCACCCGGTTGCCCCGCGTGTTGACCACCGGGCCGGTCAGGCGCGCGTTGGCCGTGCTGCGGGCCAGCGCCTCCAGGCCACTGAGCATGGTGCGGTAGCCCTCGGCGCCGTCGTCGATGTTCCAGTGAACCTGCGGGAAGTTGGTCTGCGCCACCTCCTGCGTATCGATCTTCACGCTGTGGGGTGCGGTGGCGGTGCCGGCCGCCCCCGGGGAGGACGTGCCGGATACCACGACCGCTCCCGCGAGGACGCACGGAAGGACCGCCGAGAGGCTGACACGTCGGACGACGCTGACACGCATGGGTTGCTCCGATCAGTAGGAGGACGGGGAGGACGCAGAGCCGTATATCCGGCCCGACCTCACCGAGACTCACAGCGGCGGAGTTGATTCGCACCCCCCTCCCACCAGGGAAATCAATCCCACGACGGACCAAACGCTCAGTGAACTCGCGCGCGGGAAAGCTCACGCCATCACTGTTCGCGCGGGAGAGTTCACGCCATCGCTGCCGGATCGCCGCGAGCACCAGGCGAGGGCGATCATGACTGCCGGGATGAGCGTGTCGTACACCAGGACTCCCCCGGTGTTGCCCGGCGCGTGGTCACCGTGGGCGAACCACTGGTAGACGTGACCGATCACCGCGCCCCAGAGGAACATTCCGGCCCCCAGGCCGATGGTGACGCGTTCCCTCGCCGAGGCCGAGGGGGAAGCGGCCCGAAAGCCCATGACGGCGAGCCCGAGGTTGGCGAAGGCGATCTCGAACTCGAACGGCGTCCGGTCGAAGCCGATCGCCGTGGCCATCACGTCCGGGATCGTGACGAACGAGATCGTCATCCACAGACTCCCGAACCCCAGCGCGCCGATCGCCCACCATCGCTGCCAGGTCTCCAGCATGGCTCGACGGGAGGCGCTGTGCCGGGTACGGATCAGTGCGCCGATGACTGCCACCAGCAGCCAGGTCATGGGGAACGCGGACTTGGCGAGGTACGAGATCGTGTCCATGACTTCGAGTCTTGCATGGTTAATATTAACAATGCAAGATTGAGGTACGCTGCACCCATGGACGACGGACTCTCAGATCTGCTGCACCGAGTGGTCTCACTGCTGGGCGATCTCGCACGCCGGGACGCCGACCCGGACGGCGATCTCACCTACAGCCAGATCAGGCTGCTGGGCGCACTGGAAGACGTGGAACCGGCGACACAGCATCGCCTCGCGCAGGCCCTGGGAGTCTCCGACCCGGCGATCAGCCGGGCACTGCGACCGCTGGAAGAGAGCGGGCTGGTCCGCGTCACCCGCGACCCGCAGCACGCGCGGCGCCGACTCGTCGAACTCACCGCCACCGGCCGCGAGACCTACCACTCCAACGGAAAACCTCTCGCCAAGACCCTCCAGCGCGGTTTGCAGGAGCAGGACTTCCCTTACAACCGATACCTCGCCGACACCCACAGGCTGGCCGAGATCCTCGAAACCGCACGAGCCGCACGCCGCTGAATTCAGCACCAGGAACCCGACCTGGGACCAAACACCAAACGCGTACAACGAGATCGCAGGCATCCCGGCGACCGCGAGCCGCCGGCTGCTCACCGAGTTCCTGCGCGACACGCTCGGGTTCGACGGTCTGGTGGTCAGCGACTACGACTCGGTCAACCTGCTGCGCACCGCACACCGCACCGCGCACACGGAGGGCGAGGCCGCGGTGCAAGCCCTGTCCGCCGGGCTGGACGTGGAACTCCCGGGCAGTCCGAACTACTCCTGGTGGACGAGGTACCTCCGGCCGCTTCGACGAGCGGGTCGTCGACGTGGCCGTGACCCGGATGCTCGCCACTTCGGCCGGCTCCGCGCGGGAGCCGGCCGAGTGACCCGTAACGCCCACTCCGTGACGCGTAACGCCCGCTCCGCGTAAGGGAGTTGACCAGGAGGCCGCCCGGCCGGCCTCGGCCTCGTCGAGGCGCTCGCCCTTGGGGATCGTCAGCACCAGCAGCGCCGCGATCGCGAGCGCGCCGGCGAACAGCGGGAACCCGTGGCCGGGCGGCGACGCCGACACGAAGCCGCGGTGGCTGCGGCGGTCCGGCGTCGGAGTTCGTGCGGGGCTAGTGTCTGCCGGGTGAGCACAGACGATGCGAACCGGCGCTGGACAAGGTCCATGCCCGAGGCCTACGAACGCCACCTGGTGCCGGTCTTCTTCCGGCCCTTCGCCATCGACATGGCCGCCAGGGCAGCAACGCTACGACCCCGCACGGTCCTGGAACTCGCCGCCGGAACCGGGGCGTTGACCTCGGCCCTGCTCACCGCGGTGCCCACGGCCACCGTGGTGGCGACCGACCTCAACGAAGCGATGGTCACCGCGGGATCGGCACGGGAACCGCGTGCGGACTGGCGGCAGGCGGACGCCCAACACCTCCCCTTCGAGGACGGCAGCTTCGACCTCGTCGTATGCCAGTTCGGGGTGATGTTCTTCCCCGACAGGCCCGCCGCCTACACCGAGGTGCGCCGGGTCCTGGCCCCGCAGGGACGGTTCTTGTTCAACAGCTGGGGCCCGCTGGCCTCACACGGATTCGGGGCCGCCTTCCAGGCCGCCCTGGAACAGTCCATGCCCGACGGAGCACCCACGTTCCTGAAGGACGTGCCCCACGGCTACTGCGACCCGGCCGCGGTCACCGCGGACCTCACGGCCGCCGGACTGACCCTGGCCACCGCCGAGGAGGTCACACTGGAAGGCGTCGCGGAATCCGCGGCCTCCGTCGCCACCGGGTTCCTCACCGGCACGCCGGTGAACGCCGCCGTACAGGCCCGCGCAGACGCGCAGGCCCTCCAGGCCGCCGTCACGCAGAGGATGACGGACCACCTCGGCACCGGCCCCGTGACGGCGCCGATGACCGCGACCATCTACACAGCGCACCAGTAGGCAAGTGCCGGGCCGGCAGGGCCCACCAAGGCACCGGCCGCACGATCCGAGTGCCCTGGAGAGCAGGCCCTGGTCGCCCTCAAGGGCTGGTGGCCGGCCTCTGTTCCCACTCGGCCGGGTACGCCGCCGCGCAGCCCTGATCACGACGTGCCGAGCCCTGCCCAGCACAAGAGTTTGCGGGCCGGGATTGAAACCGTTCAATGCCCTCGCATCCATCTCGCTCGCCGTCTCCGCCCGGAGCGATCGCGAAGTAGCCGTGTAGCGAAAACAGTTGCACGACGATTGACCCCGACCTCACCACGCTCTACGTTACCCACGCCTCTCAAGTCTGAATCGATTCATCCATTCCGTACGAGCGAGGAGTCGTAGTGATCAGCAGGAGGAACATGCTCGCGGGCGCGGTCGCCACGGTCGCGGCAGCGACCGTCGACAGCGTGCCGGCGATGGCCGCGCCGGCGTCCAGACAGGCGCAGGCGGAGACACAGCGCGGCGGACTGCGCGTCACGGCGCCGACCGTGGAGTACGTCCAGCACCCGCTGGGGATCGATGCCCAACGCCCCCGGCTGAGCTGGCCGTTGGCCTCCGACCGGACGGGTGCGCGGCAGAGCGCCTATCAGATCCGCGTCGCCACCACCGCGTCGCGCCTGTCCCACCCTGACGTCTGGGACAGCGGAAAGGTCACGTCCGGCGAGTCGGTCCTCGTGTCCTACGGAGGTCCCGAACTCAAGCCCCGGACGCGCTATCACTGGTCCGTGCGCGTGTGGGACGCCGACGGGCAGGTTTCCGGCTGGAGCGCTCCCTCGTGGTGGGAGACCGGACTGATGGACGCGGGGCAGTGGAGCGCGGACTGGATCTCCGCACCGGCGGGCCTCGTGGACGCGCCGTCCTTCGAGGGCGGTTCCTGGATCTGGTTCCCCGAGGGCGATCCGACGAACAGCGTTCCGGCGGCCACCCGTTGGTTCCGTCACACCGCCCAACTGCCCGACGGGATCACGTCGGCCACGCTCGCCATCACCGCCGACAACGTGTACGCCGTCTCCCTGAACGGAGTCGAGGTCGCCCACACCGACCTCGACACGGACAACGAGGACTGGAAACGCCCGGCCGTGATCGACGTACTGGCGCGTGTGCGGGCCGGCGACAACGTTATCGCCGTCGCCGCCACCAACGCGACCGTAGGCCCGGCGGGGCTCGTCGCGGTGCTGGTCGTCCGGACCGCTTCCGGTGAGCAGAAGGTGTTCACCGACGCCTCCTGGAATACCACGGACCAGGAACCGGCCGCCGGATGGCGGGAGTTGGGCTTCGACGACGGGGCCTGGCCGGCGGTCCGGGTGGCGGCGGCCTGGGGCAGCGGACCGTGGGGACGCGTCGTCCCGGTGTCGTACGCCGTCACGCAGCTGCGGCACGAGTTCCGGCTGCCGCGTCGGAAGGTGGCCCGCGCGCGCCTGTACGCCACGGCGCTCGGCCTGTACGAGAGCCACCTCAACGGCAGCCGGGTGGGCCTCGACCAGCTCGCGCCCGGCTGGACGGACTACCGCACCCGCGTCCAGTACCAGACGTACGACGTCACCGGACTCCTGCGGCCCGGCGCCAACGCCATCGGGGCGTATCTGGCACCCGGTTGGTACGCCGGCAACGTGGGCATGTTCGGGCCCGGCCAGTACGGCCAAGTCCCGGCGCTCCTGGCCCAGTTGGAGGTGGAGTACGCGGACGGGACGAGTGAGCGCGTCGTGTCGGGCGCCGACTGGCGGGCCGCCGCCGGACCGATCGTCGCCGCCGATCTGCTGAACGGCGAGACGTACGACGCGCGCAAGGAGACCCCCGGTTGGGCCTCGCCCGGCTTCGACGACACAGGCTGGCTCGGCGTGCGAGGCATGGGTGGCGTCGGCGACCTCGGTCCCGGCCTGATCGTCGCGCAGGTGGACGGTCCGGTACGGGTGGAGCGGGAGCTGACGCCGAAGCAGATCACCCAACCCAAGCCCGGCGTCTACGTGTTGGACCTGGGCCAGAACATGGTCGGCTCGGTGCGGCTGCGCGTGTCGGGTGACGCGGGGACGACCGTCCGGCTCAGGCACGCCGAGGTCCTCAACCCCGACGGCACCGTCTACACCGCGAACCTGCGGACCGCCGCGGCGACCGACACGTACACCCTCAAGGGCGGCGGGAAGGAGGAGGTCTACGAGCCGCGCTTCACCTTCCACGGTTTCCGGTACGTCGAGGTGACCGGATTCCCCGGCGCACCCTCGACGAGAGCTGTCACCGGCCGCGTCATGCATACGTCCGCCCCCTTCACCCTCGACTTCGAGACCGACGTACCGATGCTCAACCAGCTGCACCACAACATCACTTGGGGCCAGCGCGGCAACTTCCTCTCCGTTCCGACGGATACCCCCGCACGCGACGAGCGCCTGGGCTGGACGGGAGACATCAACGTCTTCGCGCCCACGGCCGCGTACACGATGGAGTCGGCCCGCTTCCTGTCCAAGTGGCTCGTCGACCTCCGGGACTCCCGGACCGCGGAGGGCGCGTTCACGGACGTGGCACCGATGGTCGGCACGGTCGGCAACGGCACGGCCGGCTGGGGCGACGCGGGTGTCACGGTCCCCTGGTCCCTCTACCAGGCGTACGGCGACCGCCAGGTCCTCGCGGACTCCTGGCCGTCCGTCCAGACCTGGCTGACGTACCTGGAGAAGAACAGCGACGGGCTGCTGCGCCCGGACCAGGGATACGGCGACTGGCTGAACGTCGACGACGAGACCCCGAAGGACGTCATCGCCACCGCGTACTTCGCGCACAGCGCCGACCTCGCGGCCCGCATGGCCGAGGCGCTCGGCAAGGACACCGCCCCCTACCTCGATCTTTTCGAACGGATACGAACGGCCTTCCAGAGCGCCTACGTCACCTCCGACGGCCGCATCAGGGGGGATACGCAGACGGCGTACGTCCTGGCGCTGTCGATGAACCTGCTGCCGGACGCGTCGCGTAAGGCGGCGGCCGACCGTCTGGTCGCGCTGATCGAGGCCAAGGACTGGCACCTGTCGACAGGATTCCTCGGCACTCCCCGCCTGCTGCCCGTCCTGACCGACACGGGCCACACCGACGTCGCCTACCGCCTCCTACAACAGCGCTCCTTCCCCAGCTGGGGCTACCAGATCGACCGGGGCTCCACCACGATGTGGGAGCGCTGGGACTCCATCCGCCCGGACGGCAGCTTCCAGGACGCGGGCATGAACTCCTTCAACCACTACGCCTACGGCTCGGTGGGGGAATGGATGTACACGAACATCGCCGGCATCTCGCCGGGCCGGCCCGGCTACCGCGAGATCGTCATCCGCCCCCGCCCCGGCGGAGCCGTCACCACCGCCCGCGCCACGTTCACCTCGGTCTAC
>Ga0307510_10001509_pt1 | contig 25664 bp, 17 predicted proteins | sample 12_EM_MG_FD_207224 | JGI IMG/M metagenome (GOLD analysis project Ga0307510, IMG submission 207224) | Populus trichocarpa ectomycorrhiza microbial communities from riparian zone in the Pacific Northwest, United States - 12_EM | ecosystem: Host-associated > Plants > Roots > Unclassified | place... | reverse complement strand
AAAACCCATTTCATCAAGAATTCCTCCTGCTTCATGTAAATAATTATATCAACGCGCGATGGTTGTATTACTTCGTAATGTAATTCATTAATCATTAAGCAGAAAATATATGAAAAATCATTCTCATCACGAGGACGAGTATACTCCCGACCTGAGCAGTGACGGTATCGACCGCAGGGGCTTTCTTGAATGCATGGCATGGGTCGGTACAGGTGTGCTCTGGATGATGTCGGGCGGCATCCTTAAATCATATGGTATGAGCCAGATGATCGACAAAGCAACAGGCGGTCTTAAAAAAGGTCTTGTTGTGCCTAAATCCGATTTCAGCTTTGTGCAGATCAGCGATAGCCATATTGGCTTTAATAAGGCTGCAAACCCTGATGTAATAGGCACATTGCAGGCTACCATTGACAAGATCAATAGCCTGCCATCGGCGCCCTCCTTTGTACTGCATACAGGTGACCTGACGCACCTGGCACAGGCGGATGAATTTGATACACTGGAGCAATCTTTAAAAAGTGTAAAGACCAATAAAATATTCTATGTGCCGGGCGAGCATGATGTGACCGACAACGGCAAATTATATCTTGAACGCTATGGCAAAGGAACCAAAGGCGACGGGTGGTATAGCTTTGATTCGAACGGCGTACACTTTATCGGCCTGGCGAATGTAACCAACCATGTAGACGGTGGCCTGGGATATCTTGGCCCTGAGCAACTGAGATGGCTTGCCGACGACCTGAAAGCCTATACCAACAGCACCCCTATCGTGGTTTTTGCACATATCCCTCTTTGGGCCATATACCCGCAATGGGGTTGGGGAACACAGGACAGCGAAGCGGCATTGGCTTTACTGAAGCGCTTTGGCTCGGTATCCGTACTTAACGGGCATATCCATCAAACCATACAAAAAGTGGAGGGTAATATCACATTCCATACCGCTAATTCCACTGCATTTCCGCAGCCTGCGCCCGGGTCGGCACCTTCACCGGGGCCATTAAAAGTGCCTGCTGAGAAACTTCGCGGGATGCTTGGCTTAACCAGCGTAAACTACATGGAGCACGATCATACACTCGCTATTACGGACACTCCGCTTATTAAGCTTGATAATTAAAGAACCTTCGTAGATGCGTAGGAGGATTGATTGTGGGGCCGCCGCTTAGGGCGGCTCCATGCATTGTATTATTTACCAGGACTTCCATATCATGAAAAAAACCGTTTTTTTATTTTTTATATCCATTATTCCTATCAGCCTGGCCAGGGCGCAATATAAACCCGTTGATAAAGAATCGACGCTTGATTTTAAAATAGGCAACTTCGGTTTTGATGTAAAAGGCTCTTTTACCGGGTTTAAAGGGGACATCAATTTTGATCTGCAAAACGCGGCTGTCGACAGTTTCGATGTCACCATTGAAGCAGCTACTGTGAACACTGATAACAATTCACGCGATCAGCATTTACGGGGCGAGAGTTATTTTGATGTAAAAAACTACCCGACTATACATTTTGTGTCCTCAAAATTCACATCTGCAGGAAAAGAAAACGCCTTTACCACTTATGGCAAGCTAACTATCAAAGGCAAATCGAAAGACATCAGTATTCCTTTTACTGCTACACCGGGTACAGATGGATACCTGTTCAAAGGTTCATTCAAAATGAACCGCAAGGATTTTGGCGTAGGCGGCACCAGCACCATCTCGAACGAACTGGAAGTGTTTTTAAATGTGACCGCCAAAAAGTAAACAACATCAAAATTCAATTTACAAAGCAGTGAGACTAAATAAAAAAACCGTCATTCCGGGCATTTTAACCTGTATAGTCGTTATTAGTGCAGCAGCAACATCATCACCAAAAAAAGAGTCCCTTTATACTAACCTGAAGGTCTTACCGAAGGATATTAGCCCGAGAGAACTACAGGCGATCATGGCAGATGATTTTGAGGATGGCCTGGGTGTAACCTGCGGGTTTTGCCATGCCAATGCAAAGGACGGTCACGGACTTGATTTTGCAAGCGACGAAAAACCAGAAAAAGAGATAGCCAGGAGGATGATGCGCATGACCCTTGGTATCAATAAAAAGTATTTCAAGGCCAAACACCCGACTATTGGCAGCAATGTATTAACTATTACCTGCACTACCTGCCACAAAGGAGAAGCTTTCCCGGATGGTGATATAACACAGAAATAAACCCATCACGATTATTAAACGTGATTGATTTGTGACAATCTGTTAATTAAGCTTTTAATATTTTAATTTCGATACAGAATAACAAAATTTGAAACCCAACAAACTCGCATATCATCTTATATTCTGGCTGTTTGCCTACCTGTTCTGGATATTTATTTTCAGGAACGGCACGCTGGTACTTACTCATGCCATTACGATCCAATTTTGCTACCTGGTATTTATTGCAGGCAATTATTATTTCAACTGGCTTTACGCTGTACCCTACCTGCTTAATAATAAAAAGTATATCCAGTTTGGACTATGTTTCCTGGCGGGAATTATTACGGGGGCTCTATTGAGGGTACCTGTATCGTTCTTTGTAAACACCTACCTGTTTAAAGTAAACACCACGGATTTTAAACCTCTCCACGTATTTTTTGATTCTTTTGTCAATATCCTGTTCTGGGTAGTACTGATATTGGCTACAAAGCTGATCATTGAGAAAATCAGGTCACAACGCTATATCGAACAGATAGAAAAAGAAAAAGCTGCTAATGAACTCAATTTTTTACGGGCGCAATTCAACCCGCATTTCCTCTTCAACTCTATCAATTCTATCTATGCACATATAGACAAAACCAATAAGGTTGCACGCGACATGCTGCTGGTATTTTCTGAAATGCTGCGTTATCAATTGTATGAATGCAATGTGGAGCAAATTGACCTGGAGCGTGAGATCAACTATATCCGCAACTACATCTCCCTGCAAAAAAGCCGGATAGATGAGCGTATAGAAGTATTATTTTGCGCCCCCGAAACAAACGGCAATACGCTGGTACCGCCATTGATATTGATCACCTTTATTGAGAATGCTTTTAAATATGTGGGATTTAATGAGTTTAGAGAGAACAAGATCGATATCTGCCTGAAGCATAACGATGGCATGCTGGAGTTTACAGTATTTAACACTAAAGATGCTTTTATTGATAGCCCGCAGGGTTCATCGGGCTTGGGTATTGCAAATGCGCGGCGCAGGCTGGAACTTTTGTATCCCGGCAGGCATACATTAAATATTGACGACCAGGGAACTGCCTACACGGTTAATTTAACTTTGAACGACTTATGAATTTAAACTGCATAGTTGTTGACGATGAGCCGATAGCCCGCAAGCTATTGCAGGAATATATTGAAGAAACCGATTTTTTGAAACTGATCGGCACAGCCGAAAATCCGTTGAAAGCTATTCCCCTGCTCAAAGAGCAGGAAGTCGACCTGATCTTTTTAGATGTGAATATGCCCAAAATGAGCGGGATGGAATTTTTAAAATCGTCAGTTAACCTGCCGATGATCATCCTGACGACTGCTTATGGGCAGTATGCTTTGGAAGGATATGAAATGGCAGTTGTGGATTACCTGGTGAAGCCATTCTCATTGGAACGCTTTATCAAAGCCAGCCAGAAAGCACTTGAACTAAAAGTATTAAGACAAAAAAAGATTGTCAACGACAAAGCAGAACCGGGATACTTTTATGTAAAGTGCAATAGCAAAATAGAGCGCATTGTATATGATGAGCTATTGTATATTGAAGCGATGGCCAATTATATTACGCTGTATACTACCTCGGGCAAATTCGTGGTGTACCTGACCATTAAAGGCATACTTGAAAAACTGCCGAAGCAGAACTTTATACAAGTGCACAAAAGCGTGGTGGTAAATACCGATAAGATCAAATCTATCGAAGGGAATATGCTGCACATTGGCGATACCAAACTCACCATCAGCGCCGGTTTTCATAATGAGGCGATGGATAAGATTTTGAAGGACAGGTTTATTAAGCGGTGACACGCGTCAATCGAACTATGGATATTCCCATTAGATCCTTCTTCCATGCTTTATTGGTAACATGATCTCAATCACATTTGCATCTGCCCCGCATCATTATTTAACGGGGCTTATGATTTGATATTTACTGATAATATTGATATAGAAAGAATAACTTTAGGTACGTCTTTCCCTATTTATCAATTTATCCTAATAAGTCATGAAAAAGATAAGCGCAGCCTTTGATGGTTTGAAATTTTCGCAGAGCACTTTAACCTATGCGATCGAATTAGCCCGGGCCAGTAAAACCATGCTTTCGGGAATATTCCTGGAATCATTTCTGTATCACGGATATAAGCTGCACGATATGGTTGGCACCCACGGCATTTCAGAGGTTAAGATGAAGCATCTTTCTGAAAAAGATACGGAAACCAGGCTTAAATCTGCTGCCATTTTTGAGCAAGCTTGTAAAGCTGCACACATCAGCTATAGCATACATCATGATGAAAGCGTTGCTTTACAGGAATTATTTAAAGAGAGCATTTATAGCGACCTGCTGCTGATTAGCGCTGATGAAACGCTTAAGCAGGCTGCAGAAAAACGGCCAACACATTTTGTCCGGGAATTACTTGCGCAAACACAATGCCCGGTGTTAATTGTACCGGATAAGTATAAGGAAATTGAAAAGGTGGTGCTATTGTATGATGGAAAGCCCTCGTCGGTTTATGCAATAAAAATGTTCAATTATATGATGCCGTGGCTGCAAAATAAGGAAACCGAAGTGGTGTCAGTTACGGATCCACGGGATATGGTAGAACTGCCTGACCGAAATCTTGTTGAGGAATTTATAAAATGTCATTACCCGTCCGCAACTTATACTCTATTAAAGGGTGACCCTGAGGTAGAGGTAATTGGCTATCTGAAAAGAAGTAATAAAAATAGTTTAATCGTATCCGGGGCATATCAGCGAACCCAGGTATCGCGCTGGTTTAAAACAAGCATGGCCGACAGATTAATGGGCGAAATTAATATGCCATTATTTATTGCTCATTATTAATGCACCCTATGCCAAGACCTTCGCAGTACCAATTTCTCGCTTTGGAAGAATAAGTTGTCTATTAAAAAAAACAAAAAATCCCCGGCAATGCCGGGGACTTCAACTAGAATCAACCAATTACGCTCAATCCCGTAAGCGCATTATTTTTCGTTCGACAGCGAGTAGGGGAAATCACTGTCTTTTGTACCCCTTTGTTTATTTGGCGTAGCCGACATGTTAAAATTCAGCACAGCGCCTTGCTGTAAAGTTTTGTGATCTAAATAATTCAGATCATAAGGTTTGCCGTTATAAGTTAGTGTGTTTACATATTTATTAGCGGCACTGTTGGCAGGTGCATTGATGATCACTTTCTTGCCGTTTTCTAATGTAAGTGTTACTTTATTGAACAATGGTGCGCCCAATACATACTGGCCTGCCGCCGGACATACCGGGTAAAAACCCATTGCCGAGAACACGTACCAGGCTGATGTTTGTCCATTGTCTTCATCACCGCAATAGCCGTCGGGGGTAGCTTTGTACATTTTGTTCATAGTTTCGCGGGCCCAGTATTGAGTTTTCCATGGCTCACCTGCGTAATTGTACAGGTAGATCATATGCTGAATAGGCTGGTTTCCGTGTGCATATTGCCCCATACCGGCTATCTGCATTTCGCGTATCTCGTGGATCACTTCGCCGTAATAGCTATCATCAAAAATTGGCGGCAGCGTGAATACCGAATCCAGTTTGGCAACGAATTGTTTTTTGCCGCCCATCAGGTTCACCAGGCCCTGGATATCATGGAATACCCCCCAGCTATAATGCCAGCTATTCCCCTCGGTAAAGGCATCACCCCATTTGAATGGATTAAATGGGGTCTCGAACGAACCGTCCTTGTTTTTGCCACGCATTAAACCGGTCGACGGATCGAACAGGTTTTTATAGTTCATGCTGCGCTTTTTGTACATGCCGATCTCTGATTCGGGCTTATTCAACGCCTTGCCTAATTTGTAAATAGCAAAGTCATCATAAGCATATTCCAGCGTGCGGGCAGCATTTTCGTTGATCTTTACATCGTAAGGCACATAACCTAATTGGTTATAATATTCTACCCCTCTCCTGCCAGCCGCACGCGGACCAGTGTTATTGGCATCATGAATCAGCGCTTTATATAAAGTTTCGATGTCGTAACCACGGAGCCCTTTCAGGTAAGCTTCAGATACAATGGAAGCCGAGTTATTACCTACCATCACATCCGCATATCCGGGACTTGACCATTCGGGCAGCCAGCCGCCTTCTTTGTAGTCGTTGATGAGTCCTTCCTGCATTTCTTTGTTGATGGAAGGGTAAACCAGGTTCAGGAAAGGATACAATGCACGGAAAGTATCCCAGAAACCGGTACCTGCAAACATGTAGCCCGGCAGCACTTCGCCGTTATATGGACTCCAGTGAACGATTTCGCCTTTTCCGTTTATCTCGTACATTTTGTTCGGGAAGAACAGCATCCGGTACAGGCATGAATAGAAAGTACGTTTCTGATCCAGCGTACCGCCTTCCACTTCTAACTTGCTTAGGGTTTTATTCCAGGTGGTTTTTGCTTTCTGTTCGGTTGCATCAAAGTTGTCGTTAGCCAGCTCGCGTTTCAGGTTTAGCTCGGCCTGCTCCAGGCTGATGAAGGAAGACGCAACTCTCAGGTGTACTTTCTCCCCCGCTTTTGTTTTAAAGCCGATCACCGCACTGGCATGTTTTGAATGCACTTCTGCAGAATCCACCTGCGTGCTATCGCTGAACAGGCGGGTAAGCGCGATTGACTTATCTACATAAATTACAAAGTAGTTTTTGAAATTCTTCAACGGCCCCCATGAATGGCGGGTAGAGTAACCCACGATCTTATTTTCTCCGGGGATTACCTTTACATATGAACCTTTATCAAAAGCGTCGATCACTATAAATGAGCTGTCACTTTTTGGAAAGGTAAACCTGAACTGCGCGCTGCGTTCGGTTGGTGTGATCTCGGTGGTCACATCATGGTCGGCCAGGTAAACACTATAGTAGTATGGTTTTACAATTTCTGTTTTATGCGAGAACCAGCTCTGGCGGCCATTTTGGGTAACCTTCAGATGACCGGTCTCTGGCATAATAGCAAACTGTCCGTAATCGCCCATCCAGGGTGATGGCTGATGGGTTTGTTTAAAGCCGTTGATCTTGTAAGAATCATAAGTGTATTGCCAGCCGTCACCCATTTTGCCTGTTTCCGGTGTCCAGAAGTTCATGCCCCATGGCAGTGCGATGGCCGGGTACGTATTCCCGTTTGACAGGTCGTATTTTGATTGTGTGCCCATCAACGGGTTCACATAATCTGTAGGCGATACCTGTTTCTGCGCAAACAGGGAAACTGGTAGAAGAAGGGTTAAAAAAAGAAGGGATGATTTCATGTATTCTATTTGTTTATAGCGATGGGTTAAAGCCCATCACTATGAATTAATTGCAAAAGTTGGGTTGCCGGATAATTTACCATTCCAGGTTCACTTTGATGCCATCCGGGCTGTTCTCAAACCCAAGGTAAAGGGTATTTGAGGATTCATCCCATGACGATTTTACATCCGTAACTGCCTGTCCACTACTGTTGGCGACTGTTATCTTTCCGGGTTTCGAAGGTAATAAAACACGGGCACTATTCAACGTATTTGCAGGGCTTTTAGCTATAAAAGAGAAACTATTTTGCGTTATTCTTGCATCATATACCCTTGATGCCGATGCCAGCACTTTTGGCTGCTTTTTATTGGCGACACGGTTAAGGTCATACAACAAAGATTGCTGGCCCGGATTAATCACCTTTTCGCTCAAAACAGGAAGCTGGGGGTCGAACAAGTCGATCACAGGGCCTTTAACTGTATAAGGCTTGCTGTCCTGATTTTCGTCCAATACGGAGATGATATCATAAGGGCCGCGCTCCAGGTAAAAGTTATTTTTGAATGTCAGTTCGCCGCCATGGGCATCTTTTTCATAGGCTGATTTTATCTGTCTGATATAATCCTGGTCGTTCCCGGCCTGCATTGCGTATTCTTTTGGATTTTGACGGAGTATATACACTGTGCCTTTGCCTACCACATATCTTTCTTTTCCATCCACTGGTTTAATACCAAACAGCTTAAATAAATGCTCCGAAGGCGTTTTGTATTTGTTGCCTTTTGTATTCCACCATTCCATTACGGATTGGTAAGGATCATCATCGCGGCCGCAATAAACCAGCACACCACCCTTTTTAACCCAATCTGCAATATGCTGGTGTACTTCAGGGCTGTTTGGCTTCATGTTCGAGTAACTCATCACCAAAACTTTGATATCCTTTAAAGTAGGCGCAAAAGCCAGGTTCTCCATATGCACAGTTTGAACGGGTATTCCACGTTTTACCAGCGGCAGCGTTTGTCCGTAGAAATTGGAGAACTGTGGGTCTTCAAAACCATTATGCGTAGGGAAGCGCTGGAACATCAGCGAATTACTCATCAATATACCGATACCATTGACCCCATTCACCCTATTTTTTGACAAGGGCATATCGTTAAGGGTATTAATCATTACCTGCATCTGGGTAGAGTAGAATTTGGGGATCAGCACCATCGAATCGCTGTGCGCCACTTTGTAGGGATGCGTATAGATACGCTCGGGCCAGGGCATTACTTCGTAATTATCTACCATCGGATACAATATTTCGGCAGTGAAGGTTGCCTGGTAGTTTTGCTTATAATCGGCCCAGTCGCGCGGCCAATCCTCGATCGGGTCGGTCAGGAAAAATAGTTTTCTGCCTGTTGGTGCTGTCATGGAAACCATAGAGCCATATTCCAGGAAGGCGTTTTCAAACACGCGTTCTTTTTTCTCGCCATTAAAATAAGTAGGCTCGCGGGAAGTACCTGTCCACACCTGCGCAATGTAACCATCAATGCCAGGTAAAGATGCTAAACTTGCCTCCGGGCTTACAATCTGCCATGAAGAATAGTTAACCAGCGAGTGGGTAGCAATGTAAACTTTAATGTCTTTGCCCTTACTTTTCCCGTATTCTTTGGCATAACCGGATACTTGTTTTATCGCTTCATAGTATAAATGATATTTCAGCTTGCTCGACAGGTAGGTATTTTCCGGCGAGGCATCCTGCGGTCTCCAGGGGAAACCGTAATATTTTTGCCATTCTTCTTTAAAAGGTGCGCTGTAGCCTGCGCGTGCCCAAAATTCGGGCTCTTCCAAAAAGATAGTGGTTATATTGGCATCGATCACACGTTTTACCACAGCGGTTTTCATGTAATCTATAAACGACTGCACAGGCACTACGTAAGGCATATTCTTGCCGTGAAAAATAGTATCACCTTTTTTGGTAACCTGGCCCACACCGAGGTGGTTCTTGCCATCCCATTTGCCCAAAAAGTAGTCGTAATAGCTACCCCAGGCAATACCGGTCATAAAAGCGGTTTGATAGCCTTTGTCGCGCCAGGACTGTACGCGCTGTTCAAATGTCTCGCCCTTGCGGTCGTTGGTGCCATAAACTATGGCAACATCAGATCGTACATCGATCTGTGGTATCCAGGGGCTGCTGGTTTGGAATGTTGTTTTTTGTCGCGGATGCTCGGTATTTGAATCATACTTCTGGGCGAAAACCGCGCATGATACCCCTAGTAAAGAACAAAGCAGAATAGACTTTTTCATTTAGTAATATAGATATAAGATGTTTTAAATAGGTAGATGCAGTGTCGGAAAAAAGGTAAATGAAGGGTTGAGATAAAAGGAGGGCCGAAGCCCTCCCCTTAAATTGTTATTATGGATATTTAACGGATACCGGTGTACTGTAATTGTATTCATCCAGCCCGGCATTAATCCTTGCGCCAATGCGGAAGTAAACATCCTGTTGCGGCAAAGCGCCGCCTGTGGTAGTTAAAGTAATTGTTTGGCCGATAAGACTAGTACCGTCGGTACCACTGTACGAAACAAGATTGGAATATCTTGGGTCGTAATTATTATCGCCATCATACTTGGTATTGCTTACATACAGGTTGATGTTGGTGATATCCTGCTGATAATTTGCATTAGTGGTACCGCGTGTGATCTTAAATTGCACGGTTACCGTGCTATCAGCATTAAATACAGGTTGGCCAACCCAATCTACCCTTAAAAAAGGCTCTACTTTAAAATTAAGGGTGGTTACTGTACTGGTGCCTTTTATGGTTATGGTCTGGCTCTGATCAGAGGTCACATTGCCCGCGTTATCAGTTTGCACCAATGGCACAAAAGGGCCTTCAACCGATACCTTATAGGTTGCGGCAAATATTTTGGTATCGTTAAAAGTACCATCCTGCATCGACTGAAAATAATAAGGCGTCGGGTCGCTGCTGTAGCTTGTTTCGAGCAATTTAACGCGTGTACCGCGGCTGCCTATTTCGGTTTGTACCGTATTTCCTGTCCCCGCATCTACTGTGCTCCCTGTAATTGTATTTGACGGTGCGGGGTAATTATCGGTTTTGGAGCACGAGCTGCCTGCGATTGCTACCAGGCAAAATGCCATATAATATAATGTCTTCTTCATTTCTTTAGTATTAATAACCTGGGTTCTGGATTAAGTTCGGGCTCTTTGAAATAGCGCCACCTGGGATTTGTTCGTAATACCATTTCGGATCGTAGGTATAAACATCGTTCCGCTCATCGGTGCGGGCATCAAAGAAATATTTGCCGGCTGTTGACGAATAGAAAGGCATCAACACCCTGTAGATGGTGCCATTTTGTTCTTTGTCAAATATTCTCCACCTTCTCAAATCCCAGTAGGTTTTGTTTTCAAATGCCAGTTCCTTTCTTCTTTCCTTGCGGATGGTATCAATGGTCATCACACCTGAACTTGCCAACGGAATTGCTCCGGCCCTTGAGCGTATCTGGTTGATGATGTTAAAGGCATCGGTAATATTAGTTCCGTCACCTAATTCATATGCTGCTTCAGCACGGTTCAGTAAAACTTCGGCGTAACGCATCTCAACCCATGTTTGTGCCTCATTATTTTCGAGCACTTGTGATGTTGCCAGGTTTGGATCGAGCCATTTACGTACCGAGAAGCCTGAAATTGCGCAGGTTTGGTCACCCGTAAATATACCGCTGGCTCCGGCAGGGTTCATGGTTGTGCCATCGGGCAAAGTAAAAGCTGTCTGGCCTGCATTGGCTGATTGCACAAGATTAGTTGAAGGATATTGTGATTTTGAACCGGCCGGAAGCAACGGGCTGATGCCTCCCGCAGACGCACCGGTATAAATAGCACGGCGGATCTCGATATTTTGCCCTTTGAACGCATCGCCCGGTAATATTACAGATGCCCTTAAACGTGGTTCGGCATTGGCAAACAGGTCCATTGTGTTGTTATATAAAACATAGTGACCGGTTCCGTCAAGATATTGGATAGTACCGTTTGCGTTTTTCGGAATACCATCGAACATCTCAACAAAGTTCAATGTAGGATTTACCTCAGACGAGTAGCCATTTGGCCCGATCAATTGGCGCGGAACATTGTAAGCATCATACCCGTGAACTGAATTTGGATATTGATATTCTCTTACAAAAATGCTCTCAGGACTTGTTGCATCAGAGAACAGGTTTACAAAATTTTGGTACTGGGCAGCTTTATCTGTAGCTGACCATGCTTTTAAATACAGGCTATATACACCGTCGAGCGTTTTTGCGGCGTCAACTGCTTGCTGGAAATATCCGGCAGCTGCACTTGCCGGTATACCGCAAAGCTGGTTCTGGCTGCCATCAAATAAGGTGGCAGTATTGTATTTGGCTATACTACCTGCATACAACATCGCCCTTGACTTAAATGCTGCTGCAACATATTTATTAGCACGACTGCCATCACCATAATCAGCGTTCACAGCGGGCAAATTGGCAATTGCGAAATCAAAGTCGCTTGCCACCTGGTCCCAAACTGCTTTCTCAGATGAGCGCGGTACTTTTAATGAACCGGGATCTGAGCCTACAGTGTACTGTAATGTTTTGTTTACGATGGGCACACCACCAAAGCGTTTCACCAACGCAAAGTAAGTCATGCCGCGAACAAAGTAGGCCTCGCCTAACCAGGCATTTACTTGTGCGGGAGTGAAATCTTTTGCATAGGTGGGCAATGTTTCAATAAAATAATCGCAGTCGTGGATTACTGTATAGGAACCGCCCCAGATATCCCAGTTCCAACTGCCAAAGTTTTCCTGCATTGAACTTGTCTGGTCACGGCTCAGAGCCTCGCCGGTAGTAGCAGGAGTTGGACTGATGATCCAGAAGAAGTTTAGGCCTCTTTGCGGCGAATACCTGAAATCTTCAATAGGCAGCTCGCTGTATAAACGTGCCATATATGCCTGTATACCCGCAGGTGTAGAAAATACATCCGGGTTCTGGATAATATTTTGAGGCGGTATATCCAGCTTTCGGCAAGCTGATCCACACACCACTAAAATCGTTAATACTATATAAATATATCTTTTCATGATCTGATTTGATTAGAATTTCACATTTAAACCGACATTGAACAATTTATCAAGCGGATATAAATACCCGTATAACCCTGTTGGGTGTTCAGGGTCAACATACTTCAATTTTGTCCAGGTTACCAGGTTGTACCCGTTTGCAAATACCCTGAAGCCCCTGATACCGATATGCGATAAAAATGATTGCGGCAAAGTATAGCCTATTTCGGCGCTCTTAAGCCTTACATAAGCAGCACTGTGAAAGTTGAAGGCTGAATTGGTACCGGCTGTAGTTCCGGTGTAAGCGAAATTGCCTGGTACCCATACGGTATTCGGGTTGTAAGGATCGGCAGTCGGATTGGCCGGGTGCCAGTCGTTCAGGAACTGCGTCAATGCACTGCCTCCGCCCCATAGCGGGATGTTTAATTGTTCGATGTAAGAGATATCGATTTTTGCTGCTCCCTGGAACAGTAAATTAAAATCGAAACTCTTGTATGAACCGCCAAGGCTCAAGCCGTATGTTATTTGCGGTGTTACTGTTCCACCATTAGGATTACTGCCGTAAGCTATAGGGTGATTATCATTTCCGTCGATCTGCCCATCGCCGTTCCAGTCCTGGTAATTGTAATCGCCAACTACTGTACCACGGTTTACAAAAACAGGGCTGTTCAGTATCTGGTTATAACTTGTGTATTGTCCGTTTCCACCCAGGCCCCATTGAATACCGGTATTTCTGTTAGTTTGATTTTGCTGCCAATCCAAATACGAGTTGCCATGTTTCGATTCGGCATATGCCGTATTCATGGTATGTGCATAAGAGAAAGTACCGCGGATGTTATAATTAAATTTACCGATATGGTTCCTGTGGGTTATTTCAAAATCAAAACCAGTGGTACGATCACCATTTAGGTTTTCCTGTGGCAGTGAAGTACCTAACACATCAGGAACCTGCAGAACGCTTGATGAGAATAATCCGGACCTGTTACGTATGAAGTAATCAAAGGTAAAGCCCAACATACCTTTCCAGGCGTCGAAGTCGATACCGGCATCAAAAGTATGCGAGGTTTCCCAGCTGATCTTAGGGTTAGGTAAGCCTGTGCTTTGCACCGCATTTATAAAGCCGTTGCTGAATACTGATCCGCTGGGTAATTGATTAGGTGTTGGATCATTGCTGTTTAAACCATGTGCCGGGTAGTAATATCCCTGAAGGAACTGGAAGTACAAGGTATTATCATCACCCAACACACCGTAGGAAGCGCGCAGCTTCAACTGATCAATGAATGACAGTGCGGAAGAGTTTTTCCAAAAATCTTCCTCAGATATGTTCCATGCAGCTGAACCCGACGGGAAAAATCCGCTTTTCTGGTTTGGAGGAAACTTTGATGATTCATCATTCCTGAAACTGAACTCAGCGAGGTATTTACTCTTGTAATCGTAATGCAACCTGCCTACAACCGAATTGGTGGCATATTTATATAAGGTACCATCCTGGGTAGCTGCCTGGTTAAGGCTGTTGCCTGCAAATAATTGATCAACCGGTATTGCAAGCTGGCGATACGCTGCAAAGTTGTCTGCACTTTGCTCGTTACCTTCGTACAGCAATAAGGCACTTACATTATGCCCCCCTTTGAAACTGTGGTCATAATTGATCGACAACTGATCGGTATTTTGAGGATAATTATAATACTGCCTCTGCACATAACTTGGCGCGCCGGTTAAATGTGGATTGTAGGTACTTGTGGATGAATCATAATCGTACAGATTATAGGCTTTGCCAAATTGTTTATTATCCTGTATCTGGTCGTTAAAGCTGTACATTGCCTTTATTGTAAGACCGTCAACATACGGCACCTTGTACTCCAGGCTCATCATCCCGTTGAAGAACTTATTATTTTGTATGCTGTAGCCGTTGATGTCTGAATTTTCGTATGCTACAGGGTTGCCACCATCAACAAGGCCATAGTTTAAATAAGCAGGATTGTTGTTGGCATAAATAGTTTGAATAGGCAGTTCGCGCCAGGTTTCCCTGGTTGTCCACCAAACGGATTGCAAAGGCGAATTCTTCTGATCCATTATGGCGCTCAGATTTAAATTAAGCGTCAGGTTTTTGGTTATTTTGCTGCTGATGTTTGAGCGCACATTATAACGTTTGTAATACAGATCGTTACTAGTCAGGAAACCATCCTGGCCGGTAAAGCCACCGCTCAGCAAATAGGTTGTGTTTTCACTGCCGCCGGTTGCTGTCAGGTTATGCTGTTCCTGGAATGCTGATTTTTTGAAAACCGCATCGTACCAATTGGTGCTTTGCTTGCTGCCGTTGGCATAGGCTGCAAAATCTTCCGGGGTATAAATAATCCTGCCGCCATTGGCTTGATGCAGCGATTGCTGGTTGACCAATGTCATGTACTGAGTAGCATCTACCGGTTTCGGTAACCCCGATGGCACCTGTGAACCGAACGTGCCCGAATATTCCAACTGGAGCTGACCTTTCTTGCCTTTCTTGGTGGTGATCAGGATTACTCCATTTGCTGCTTTAACACCGTAAACCGATGCGGAGGCGTCCTTCAGTACCGAAACGCTTTCGATATCGTTCGGGTCAAGCCTTGACAGGATGTTGCTTGTACCGCTCGAGTTATCGCCGTTGCCCCCGGTATTACCGAAATCAGGCATCTGGACTCCATCGATTACCACTAACGGATTGTTGCCATATCCGCGGATGGAGATATTGTTGTTAAAATCACCCGGTTCAGATGTGTTTTGCATCACCTGCAAACCGGCAACTTTACCAGTCAGCATGTTTTCTACGTTTTCGTTTTTGGTGGTAACAATTTCCTTGCTGACTACCGACGATACCGCGGTGGTGAGTGACAACTTCTTCTGGCTGCCGTAACCTACTACCACCACTTCATTAAGCGATGACGAGGCAGGCTCCAGGCCAACACTGATAGCGCTGAGGTCCTTTAAAACAACTTCTTTAGTAGTGTAACCAACGTAGCTAAAAACAAGGGTTTGTCCCTGGCTGACGTTAATAGTGAACTTCCCGCTCAGGTCGGTTACAGTCCCGGTTGGGGTTCCTTTCAGTTTAACGGAAACGCCGGGTAATGTCTCCCCTTTTTCGTCCAGTACCGTACCCTGCACTTTGCCCGCGTTTTGGGCATAAACAGAAACGGACATGAGCAACGCCAGCAGCAATGCCAGGTGCGGAGAGATCATGATTTTCATTTTAGCCAGACAGAGGTCAATCAGCCGGCTGCGACAGGTAAAAGATTTCTTCATAAATAAGTTAGGGTTATTGGTTTATAATTATGCACCACCGCAGATCAATTGGCCAATCTGCGGCTTTTCAATACACAATGTTAGAGGGGTGGTATTAAAAATTGGGTTAAAAAACGGGTTAATTAGCTAATAATTTTATTAACCACAGGATAATAATCTTCAGCAAGTCATTTACAAAGGACACACGAAGTGAAAAAACGCAAAGAATTAAGATTGCAGATTACTTGACCCGAAAAAAACAGAAAGGAATGCAGGATGCGAAAATATAGGGTTTGACTGAGGCTTTTACTGTTTATTGCGAACAGGAACAGTGCTCATATACTCACTAATTGCTTCGATATGATAGCACCCCTGCGTGTCCTGGTTACGCATTTTGCCGGCGATGCCATTCATTACCTGCTGAATTTTTTGTTCGGCAGCAATATACGGACAACGGGTTTGGGGATTACTGAATTCGTGCTGGTGCAGTGTGGCTATCCTGTTAAGTACGGCTTTGATAGATTGCAATACAGGCGCATTTTGATGCATGCTGTACCATTCTATAAAATTGGCCTGGTGCCGGGCGATGATCTCTATGGCTTTCGGCGTTTCGGCAATACGTTTTTGCAAAGCCTTGTCTTTTATTTTGGAAAGGGTATCTACGTTTAGCAGGTTTATATTGGGTAGCTGACGTACACCGGTCTCCACGTTGTATGGAATAGACAGGTCGATAATTAGTTTATTGCCTTTATTTTCCAGGTGCTCTTTTAAAATTATTGGCTCGGTGGAGTTAGTAGCTGCCAGTATAATATCTGCTGATGCAATCTGTTGGGCCAGGTCGGCCATGGGGGCATATTGCAAATGAAGCTCATTGGCCAACTCCGCGGCTTTTCCGTCGGTACGGTTGATGAGGGTAATATTGTTTGTACCTAAATAATCAACGAGATTTTTACAGGTGTTACGGCCGATTTTCCCTGTGCCGATCAGTAATATTTTTTTATCAGCGGTAACCTCAATGTTTTCTTTGATGTATTGAACCGCAGCATACGATACCGAAACAGTCCCTCCGCTTAACGCGGTATCACTTTTGATAGACTTTGACGATTGCAGCACGCTGTTGACCAATCGCTCTAAAAACGAATTGATAAAATTGCGCTCTTTGGCAAATTTTACAGCCTGCTTTAGTTGGCCAACGATCTCATAGTCGCCCAATATTTGTGAATCCAAACCGGCTCCGACATTAAATAAATGGGTTACTGCCTCACTTCCCTGTTTGCAGTAGGCTATCTGAGTAAAGGCCTCAGCATTCCCAACAGTTTGGGTACACAGTAGGTCAATAAGTTGTGATATATGACCGGCAAACCCATAAACCTCGGTGCGGTTACAGGTAGAAAGGATAAACAATGCATCTAACCCAAAACCAGGAGCCAGGTTTAAAGCATTCTCGTACTGTTCTATACTTATGGCAAATTGACCTCTCGTGGCCGCGTCAGTTTTTTTATAGCTGATACCGGCAACAAAAAAATTAGCAATATTGACAGATTTATTGATAAACATCAGATCATTTTTAATCGGATACGCCATATTTTGGTCACGGGTTGCTATTCGTTCAAATTTAACCATTGCAAATATGTGAAGTGGCCGACTTTTAAAGTATGACCTGTGATTTATAAAAAAATGACCTTCATCAGTTTTTTCACCATACTGTTTTATAAAAGAGTAAATAGTTTTTTCCGTAATCCTCATTATAAGCTTGCCATATAATTGAGTTATTAATATTTTCACTTAGTATATTAGCCATTGATATTCTAATGATCAGCGCATGAAAAAAAGTCGCATGGAGACATTCAGCGATGGGGTTATAGCCATCATTATTACCATTATGGTGCTTGAATTAAAAGTACCGGAGCATGGCAGCGACCTGAAGTCACTCATTCCCATTATGCCCTTCTTAATGAGCTATGTGCTCAGTTTCGTGTACGTGGGTATTTACTGGAACAACCATCATCATATGCTTTACCTTGTAAACACCATCACTGGTGGAGTATTGTGGGCCAATCTGAACCTGCTATTCTGGCTATCGCTTATGCCTTTTGCTACGGAGTGGATGGCCAATAATCATTTTGCCGCTGCTCCGGTTGCTGTGTACGGAGGGGTGTTATTTATGGCTGGATTAGCTTACTTGCTGCTTGCATATTTACTGGCGCGCCATTGCGGCAAAAACTCCGAACTGGCCCAGGCACTTGGAAAAGACTGGAAGGGAAAGGCTTCCGTGGCCATTTATATGGCTGCCATAATAGTAGCGTTTATAGCACCTGTATTATCTTGTGCACTATATGTGGTAGTAGCTTGTATTTGGTTTATACCCGATAAGCGTATTGAAAAAAAAGTTTTCCGTAAGGGGGATTTGGCTGAGGAGAAATGAAAAGCAGATTTATCGCATTTCCTGGCAGCATTTGATCTGCTTTTACCATACATCCTTTATTTTCACTCCCCGCCTTTTAGCGCCAGACATCTCATCTTTTTCCAAAGCTAATGCACTTGTAAAATCCTGACTTTTTTACCAAAAAATTTAAATTCAAAAAACAACAACTCGGCAGAAACTGCTGCGTATAATAGGTTAATTATTTACAAACCGCTGACAATAATTTAATATTAACAACGTCTGATTTAAGGATTAATTAATGTTGATTTCATTATATGCATACAATAAACTCTTACACTTGTACCATAAAGTTTAACCCCGGACTTTAAAGATGAAATTGACAACTACGATTATCCGCAGCATTAAAACGCTCCTTTTTGTACCGCTCATTTTCACCCAGTTTTACTGCAAGGCACAATCCACCCCGCTACTTAACGGTTTTGCTCATAACGATTATTGCCACAAGCGCCCTTTATATGATGCACTGGATAATGGCTTTACCAACATTGAGGCAGACATCTTTTTAAAGAACAACAAACTCATTGTGGCGCACGTATTCCCTTATTTTAAAGGCAAGCGGACATTGGAGACGCTTTACTTTAAGCCACTGGCAGAACGGATAGCAGAAAATAATGGCAAAGTATATACGAACTACAACAAGCCGGTTATTTTGATGATCGATATAAAAACAAATGCAGGTAACACTTACGAGGCGCTTAAACCGCTGCTCGAAAAATACAAATCGATACTAACAAGCCTGGAGGATGGCAAGATCACCTATCGCGCAGTTACAGTAGTTTTATCCGGACACAAGCCTTATGACGCGATCGGCAACGAAAAGGACAGGCTTGCTTTTATTGATGAGGATTTGCGCAAAGTGTCTCGCGATACCACTATGACCAACATGTTTACGATGGCGAGTTGCAAATACTCAAGAATGTTAAAATGGGATGGCAAAGGCATATTCCCTGTTGCCGAGCGAAACAAGCTTTGTGCCTTTGTAGCCCTGGCTCATCGGATGGGCGAAAAAGTAAGACTTTGGGCATCGCCGGAAAAGAAGGTTGTTTGGGACGAGCTGTTACATTGCGGTGTCGACCTGATCAATACCGACAAACTGGTAACCTTGCGCAAATATCTAAATTCGAATACAGTTACATTGGCCAAGGTAGATTAAGGTCATATTCAAACCTTTTTTGAATACTAAAACTTCTCCATTTAATCAACTTAATCGAACTCCATCAACTAATTTATATTCAAAATAAATTGCGATTAGTAAATCCTTGCTAATCTTAGTTTTATTATTGTTCCTTACCTTCGGTGTAACAATTTTTTTGCAAAGTCGCCTATGGATTTTGCTTGTTTTATCACCTTTCGCTATGGATGATTTTATTGCCGCCAGGTCCCAGATGGCGTTATCGTTAGGGTTTCACATTATATTTTCATGCATTGGTATGGTGATGCCGTTTTTTATGGCCATCGCCCATTTTTACTGGCTCAAAACCAAGGACCCTGTCTACAAAAACATCACCAAAGCATGGAGCAAGGGCGTAGCTATCTTTTTTGCAACGGGTGCGGTTTCTGGTACGGTATTATCATTTGAATTGGGCTTACTCTGGCCCACTTTTATGAAGCATGCCGGACCAATTTTCGGCATGCCTTTTTCATTAGAAGGTACGGCGTTTTTTATAGAGGCAATTGCGCTCGGATTTTTCCTGTATGGATGGGAACGCTTTAATCCCTGGTTCCACTGGGTTACAGGCGTTGTTGTGGGTGTCAGCGGTATTATATCGGGCATATTAGTGGTGGCGGCCAACAGTTGGATGAACAGCCCCGCCGGCTTTGATTATGTGAACGGGCAATATTTAAATATCGACCCGATGAAGGCCATGTTTAATGCAGCGTGGTTTGAGCAGGCCCTGCATATGTCTACTGCGGCTTTTGCGGCTACCGGTTTTGCCGTGGCGGGTGTGCATGCACTGATGATCATCCGAAGGAAAAATGTAAAGTTTCATTATATGTCTTTCCGCATCGCCATTGTGTTTGCTGCTGTTGCTGCCCTGGTACAGCCATTGAGCGGCGACATTTCGGCCAGGGATGTAGCCAAACGCCAGCCTGCAAAATTGGCGGCTATGGAAGCGCATTTTAAGACGGAAAAATCGTCGCCTTTAATTATCGGGGGAATTCCGGATACGAAAAACAAAGAAGTGAATTATGCGATCAAAATACCGGGACTATTGAGCTTCATGACTTATGATGACTTTAATGCCGAGGTAAAGGGGCTTGACCAGATACCCGAAAAAGATCAGCCGCCGGTGGCTATTACGCATTATGCCTTCCAGGTAATGGTGGGTTTAGGCGTGCTGATGATGGGTTTATCGTTGATCTATTTCCTTGCCTTATTTAAAAAGAAGAAATGGTTTAGCGCGCCGTGGTTCTTAAAACTGTTTGTGGCTGCCACACCGCTTGGATTTATAGCCGTAGAAGCAGGCTGGACGGTTACTGAAGTTGGTCGCCAGCCCTGGATCATACAGGGCGTAATGCGGACCGCCGATGCGGTGACCCCAATGCCGGGCATCAGTTATTCATTTTACCTGTTCACTGCGGTGTATATCTCATTGAGCATTATGGTAATTTTTATGTTATACCGGCAGATAAAGATGGTACCAAGGTTATATGATGTTGTGAATAGAGTTGATTAGGTTAAGTAGTTGAATATTCTAAATAATAAAACTCAATCAACCTAATCCAACTTAATCAACATTTAACTAACTAAAATATGTTATACGTAGTCATAATTTATTTGTGGGTTGCCCTTTTACTCTACCTTCTGCTCGGCGGGGCCGATTTTGGCGCGGGTATTATCGAATTGTTTACTACCAAAGATAACAAAGCAAAAACCCGTAAGATCAGTTACGAGGCTATTGGCCCGGTGTGGGAAGCCAATCACATGTGGCTCATTATTGCCATCGTGATCCTGTTTGTAGGGTTCCCTGCTATTTATTCAACCATGTCGGTACACCTGCACATTCCGCTGGTGGTTATGCTGCTGGGTATTATAGCACGGGGGACTGCTTTTGCATTCAGGAATTATGATGCGGTGACCGATAATATGCAGAAGGTATATAACAAGATATTTGTTTACTCCAGCTTTATTACGCCATTGTTTCTGGGCATTATAGCAGGCAGCGCGGTTTCAGGAAGAATAGATGTGCATGCCGATACATTCTTGTCGGCCTATTTATTTAGCTGGCTCAACTTGTTTTCGATTGCCATTGGCTTATTTACAGTGTCGTTATGCGGTTTTATTGCGGCGATTTTCCTGATAGGCGAAGCAAAAAATGACGAGTTTGAAAGAAAGCGGTTTGTACGCAAAGCATTGCAAATGAATATTGCCGCAGTTATATCCGGCGGATTGGTTTTTATCTCGGCCATATCAGACGGGATTCCTTTGGTACAGTGGGTTTTTGGTAATGCTGTAGGTATCACAGCAATCTCGGCGGCTTCCATCTCACTCATCATTTTGTGGTACCTGATCTACAAAGGCAGATCGAAGCGTTTGCGGTTACTGGCCGGGTTCCAGATCACTATGATATTACTGACCACCACCTATAAGCATTACCCAAATATCGTGATCCTGAAAAACGGCGGCTACCTTTCGCTCATCGAAAACAGGGGCGCTGATAAAACCATCGAAGCATTAGCAATCGCCCTGCTTATCGGCAGCCTATTTATATTACCGGCTTTGGTTTATTTGATCTATAGTTTTCAGAAAAGGAATGTTGGGGAGGCTCATTAATCACCGCAGCAATTAAAAAAGATCTCCTTTCCTGAATGGGAGCTTGAAATAACTCAGCCAGAGGTTCAGTCTGCGCCTCCATTTATTCTGAATGACCCCGGTAAAACGATCATGATCCAGCTCTACTTTGATTAAGCCGGTTGTGCGCGATCCTGGTTTGGTAACAGGTCTTTTTTCGATGACCAGCATGCTATCATAATAATGAAGCGAGTTTACCGATGTGGTAAATGAATCAACCTTTAATGACTTCTCCTCGGAATGATAAGCATTTAACCGGTCTATAAAGTCTTTAGAATATTCTATAAAAGTACCTCTTCTCCTATGTCCACCGCCATATCGCATCCAATAAGAAGTATGCAGATCCTCGCACAGGTAAACCCCATCAGGCTTGATATAGTCAAACAACTCTTCAAAAGACACGATTTGCTGCAACATAGTGTGCCCGCCATCATCAATCAGGATATCAATAGGCGGTATTTCACTGATCACCTTTTTCAGGAATTCCCTGTCCGACTGTGAGCCTATAAATACTTTTGTGTTTTCATCTTCGTGTTGCTTGCAATTAGGATTGATGTCTATTCCGTAGATTTTTGCCTTGTCGCCAAAATAGCTTCGCCACATTTGCAGGCTGCCGCCGTAGTAAGTGCCTATCTCCAGCAAAATAATTTCCTTGCCACGGTATTTGCTGAAATGTCTGTCATACACCTCAAAATAATGTTCCCATTTATCAATAATTTTGCCGGTATTATTGTTAAAATACTTTTCCAGATCGTTCATTTAACTGCTTAGGTTTCATAAAATTTGCAAGATACGTCTGGGGTCTGACGGCCTAATTCGGTTTTGCCAAATTAAACATTATAAGCTATTACTTTTCTGTGCCGGAAGAATTAATTCTGCTCAAAATAAAATCATTGTTAGCAGACAGTTCAGGACAGTTTATACAATCTGTTTTCCTTAGATTTGGTATCATCGTAACCGGCGTGTTGCGTGTTGAAAACCTAAATGATAAGATTTATGAAATTTCTTTGCTCCCTGTTTGCTTTGCAAATAGTTGTTTCTCTGTGCTATGCCCAGGTAAAAGTTGATGGCTTACTATGTGAAAACCGTACAAACCCTATCGGCATGGATGTCACTACGCCGCGCTTTAGCTGGAAACTCGTTAGCGACAAACGGAATATCATGCAAACTGCATATCGTGTGGAGGTAAGTGAAAGTCCGTCGTTTCGCGGGCATGTATGGGATTCTGAGAAGATAAAGTCCGACTCTTCAGTATTTATTACTTATAAGGGGCAGGCGCTGCAATCCGGCAAAAAATACTTCTGGCGCGTACAGGTATGGGATAATGCGGGTAAATCGTCAGGGTGGAGCGCGGCGGCCTGGTGGCAGACAGCCTTATTCCACGAGTCGGACTGGAAAGCACATTGGATAACGCCCGGTTTTGCAGAAGACACTACCAACAGGCCGAGTCCCTTGATGCGCAAGCAGTTTGCGGTGAATAAGAAAATAAAATCGGCAGTGGCTTATATTACTGCACATGGTTTGTACGAGGCAAATATCAACGATAAGCGTGTCGGCGATGCTTATTTAACCCCAGGGTGGACAAGTTACAAGACCCGCCTGCAATATCAAACCTATGACGTAACCGACCTGCTGAAGGGGGGCAACAATGCTATCGGTGTAATGCTGGGCAATGGCTGGTACAGGGGCATCATTGGTTACAGCAACAGGAAGAATGTGTATGGGAAAGATATCGCCCTGCTGATGCAGATCAATATTACTTATGAGGATGGTACAACAGGGGTAATAACTTCTGATAATAGCTGGAAATCGTCTACAGGCGAGGTGCTTTACTCGGAGATATACAATGGTGAAACAATAGACCATAATAAAGATCAGCCGGGATGGGCTGCACCAGGATTTAATGACGCTCAATGGAGCGGTGTGCAGGTAGAGGATTACCCCAAAAACATACTTCTTGCCACCTATAACGAGATGATAAAAAAGCACGAGACCTTTAAACCGTTACGCATCTTTAAAACTCCAAAGAACGAGCAGGTGATAGATTTTGGCCAGAACCTGGTGGGTTGGGTTGTTTTGAAAGTAAAAGGAAAGGCGGGCGATAAGATCACTGTATCGCATGCCGAGGTGCTGGATAAATTAGGAAACTTTTATACCGAGAACCTGCGGGAAGCCAAAGCACAGGACACCTATATTTTAAAAGGTGGGGATGAGGAGATATTCGAGCCGCATTTTACATTTCACGGATTTCAGTTTATACGCATAGAGGGGTATCCCGGGGATATTATTAAGCCGGAAGATGTGACTGCTGTTGCCATGTATTCGGACATGAAGCCAACGGGGACTTTTGTCACATCTAACCCGTTGATCAACCAATTACAGCACAATATTCAATGGGGACAGAAGGGGAATTTCCTGGATGTGCCTACAGATTGCCCGCAACGCGACGAGCGCCTGGGCTGGACAGGCGACGCACAGGTATTCTCGCGCACAGCAACCTTCAATATGAATGTGAACGACTTTTTTGCCAAATGGCTGCGCGATGTAGCTGCGGATCAGTCGCCGGCCGGGGTAGTGCCGTTTGTGGTGCCTAACTGCCTTGGCTTTACGCAGGGAAGCACCGGCTGGGCCGATGTATCAACGGTGATACCATGGAACATGTACCTGGCTTATGGGGATAAACGTATACTGGCAACCCAGTACAGCAGCATGAAGGCCTGGGTAGACTACATGCAGAATCAAAGTAAAAATGATCTTTGGAATACCGGCTTCCATTTTGGCGACTGGCTATTTTACAGCCGCGATGACGATACCGACGGATCATCGGCTATTACGGATAAATTTTATATTGCGCAGTGTTTTTATGCCTATTCAACCCAGTTGCTCATCAATGCGGCGACCGTGCTTAATAAACAGGATGATATAACTTATTATACAGGCTTGCTGAAGAAAATTAAAGATGCTTTTTTTAAGGAGTATGTAACGCCGAACGGCAGACTGGTATCTGGCACACAAACGGCTTATACGCTGGCGCTTAATTTTGATATGCTGCCCGAATCGTTGCGCGATCAGGCTGCAACAAGGCTGGTAGAGAATATCCATGCCTACGGTGATCACCTGACCACCGGCTTTTTAGGGACACCCTACCTGTGCCATGTGTTGACACGTTTTGGCAAGGAGAATATGGCCTATCGTTTACTCTTACAGGAAACTTACCCATCATGGCTGTACCCGGTAAAAATGGGGGCCACCACTATCTGGGAGCGTTGGGATGGTATTAAACCTGATAAGACTTTTGAAGCAGTGAGCATGAATTCCTTTAACCATTACGCCTATGGCGCCATTGGCGACTGGATGTACCGCGTGATGGCCGGTATGGATACGTATACCGATGGTCCCGGCTATAAGCACATCAAAATAATGCCGCACCCGGGTGGTGGCTTTACCAGTGCAAGTGCCGATCTGCAAACTTATTATGGTAATGTCACCTCAGGCTGGGAAGTGAAGGACGGCAAGACCTATTATAACATCCAGGTGCCTGCCAATACCAAAGCGGATATCTTTTTACCGGCCAAACAGGCTGATGATATTACCGAAGAGGACAAACCTTTGGCTACAGATAAGGGACTGACTGTTGGCACATACCAGGATGGTTATATAGGGATA